>Ga0326727_10014221_pt1 | contig 17413 bp, 6 predicted proteins | sample MB2enrmetagenome_FD_207643 | JGI IMG/M metagenome (GOLD analysis project Ga0326727, IMG submission 207643) | Lab enriched peat soil microbial communities from McLean, Ithaca, NY, United States - MB29MY | ecosystem: Environmental > Terrestrial > Soil > Wetlands > Peat | place: USA: New York...
GAGTTGAGACAGAATGCGGTGATGTTCGCCAGGTTATTCACCGGCAACGGGAATGCCGCCACGTTCGTAACATAGTTCGCGCCGGGGTTATTGCGATTGAATAAGTTGAAAAATTCTATGAACGGAGCAGCCTGCCAGCGCTCCTTCACGAAAGGCCGGCTCACTCGCATATCAAACTGGATGTAGGGAGTGCCCCTGAACTCATCCAGCGTGGTTTGCACTCCGTTCACGACCGCGCGATCATCCAGCGTGTCACCGAAGCCGTTCACATCCACCGGCGTGGTGAGCGTGAACGGTCGCGCGCTTTCCGCCTGCCCCAGGATGGTGAAGTCGAATCCGCCGGGGGCATGAACTGTCGAAGCCAGAACAAAGCGATGGGTCACATTTTCTCCCGACGGGCCGTAATCGCCCTTCGCGAAGGCGTGCAGCGGATCGCACACCCCATTCACATAATCGAATAATTCGCCCAGCACGCATCCCCATGTTTCGGCACTGGACAGAGTGTAATTCGCGATCACGTTCAGACGTTTTGAAACATTGCCCTGCAGATGCACGGACAGGCCGTCATAGCGCGACCGGTTGTCCGTACGAAACACGTTGATGTCCGGCACGTTGGCCTGCTGCGTAGCCACATCGCTTGAGAACAGCGGCGAAAACAGGGTGTAGCCGGCCTGGTACAGATAGCGCCGATATCCGTGAACACCTTCTTCATGAGTCCAGTCTGCACTCATCATCCAGTTGGAACTGAAGGCGTGCTCCACACCCGCGCTGGCGTGGAATGCATACGGCGTCTTGTACGCGGGATCAATCAATGACCCCAGTCCGCCATTTGCCGCGCCCGGAAGACAGCACGTTCCAGGCTCATTCACCGCCTGAAAAGCCGTCACCCACCCGTTCTGCGCTAAGTCGTTGTAGTAAATACCGGAACCTGCGCGCAGCACGGTGCTCCTCGACTTACCAAACGCATAGGCAATCCCCAGCCTGGGTGCAATTTGCTTGCGATAGTCATGCGGCGCGCCAGGATGTTGGAATAGATTAATCTGCAGCGCTTCCACCGTTAACAACGCAGGGTTATCGAATTGCGACCGCCCTGACGCCGTGAACAACCCGAAAGTTGTGTCGTACCGCAACCCGTAGTTAATAGTCAGGTGCTGGGTCGCGCGCCATGAATCTTGCGCATAAAAGCCCAGCCGCTGCACGTTCTGAGAGAAACTACCGTTGCTCGCCGGCGTGCTCATGCAGCTGGTTCCAGGGGTAACTTGCAGGGTCGGCGTTGGCGTGCAATTCAAGTCGACCGTAAACTGCTGCGGATTCCCGGCATAAAAAGTCGGATCCTCCGCGAAAACCGTCAGGTTCTCCGCCGTTCCGGAAAGCGCGCCGCTCATCACAGGTTCGTGAATAACATCCACTCCAAAACTCACTGCGTGATTCCCGGACGAATGTGTGACCACATACCGCGCCTGATACTTCTCCTGGTTGCGCAACGTGGGAAACGCCGTGATCGGTGTCACGAATTGGTTGTCTCCAAAGGTTTCGAATCCGGAGATCGTCTGAAACGTGGAACTAAACGGAAAAGCCAGAGCGAAGCCGAGATAAGAATTGCGAGCTTCCGTGAGATGCAGATAACTCGCATCAATCGTCAAAGAGCCAACCCATCTAGGACTGAAGATGAATGAGTTACCGATCACTCCGTTCAGGTAGTTATTGTGCCAGGTCGCCCCGGTGGAAGACAGGGTAGCCTGCTGGACGAAGGCATTGTCGGTGGTGTAATTATCTTCAGAGCCGCGGGCGAACCAGTTGGAGCGTGGCGATTGCGCCCAATCCAAACGCATGGTTCCCAGGTAGTCGCGAAACGGAACTTGTACGTTGTTCGGAACAGGAATGGAATTGACTCCGGGAATCAGGCCCTGCTGCGCAAGCGATGCCAGCGCGTTGAATTGCGTCAGGCTGGCCGGGCTGTAGGCAATACTGGCGTCCTCGTGCACCGCCTCGATGGATGAGAAGAACCAGATCTTATCTCGAATCAACGGTCCGCCCAATGTACCGATATAGTTCTGCCTCGAGAAAGGCTGCTTCGGCAGCGGCGCCGGGTTCTCAATCGGGTAGCGGGCATCCAACGCCGCGGCGCGCTCATAGAACGCCAGATCGCCATGGAATACATCGGTTCCGCGCTTAGTGGTGATCACCACCGACCCACCCACCGTACGTCCGGTGTCCGCATCTTCCTGCGACGTCCGCACTGCGAATTCCTGAACCGCATCCGGCGAGAAGTTCTGCAGGAATCCACCAATGTAGTCATCTGAGTTGTCGCCGCCATCCACGGAAAGGACGTTATTCAATCCGGAACTACCGCCCACGGACATGGCCGTGATCCTGGCCTTGGTGGGATCGGAAGGTTCCACCGGCTCCGTTCCGGGAATCAAGTAGGCGATGTTCGCGAAGCTGCGCATCGCCAGCGGAATGGTATCCAGATCTTGCGACGTGATGGTCCCGCCGTGCACCGCGCTGGTTGTGTTCATCGGTTGAGTCGCGATGGAAGAAGCCTGCCCCGCCACCGTCAAGGATTCAGTCACTGAGGCCGGGTACATCGTCACTGCAATCTCTTGAGATGTGCTCACGACAATCTTGACTTCGGCGCGCGCCTCCGCGAAGCCTTTGAGATTGACCTTGACTGAGTAAGTGCCGGGCTGCAAATCGTCGAATCGAAACTGGCCGCGTGCATCACTCGAAGCGCGCCGCTCAGCGGAAGATTCCATGGCGTGCATCTCGATTGTGGCGCCGGCAACAACGGCCGCGCTGGAGTCAGTCACGGAGCCGACTAGGCTGCCGCGAAAATCCTGCGCAGTAAGATAATGCGGAACGAGTATCAGGCTTGCGAAAATGGTAACGGCGACGCGCCGGTAACCCTTCAGATGCATAAGGATTAGTGTAAACGATTAGCGCGAATAAAGAAACGGGCGGTCGGCCCCTTGCCGAGCCGCGACTGTAATGTAAGGAGCGGTTACTGCGACGCCCCGTGCAATCGAGGACTTGGAAGTTTGACTCCGGCGTGATGCCATTCGCTTTCATGACTTCCAACACCCCAGTGATGGCCTCTCGAAGTTAACCATCAGATCGTCCATGGTCTCGCCCTGCGAATAGCATCCGGGAAGAGTGGGCGCGTCGGCCCAGAAGCCGCCTTGGGGCTCTTCGTGAATTATTACCGCGTAATTGTCCACACACCTCGTTTTTCACATGGAATTGCGGCGGCCGCGGGGTTAAGTCCCTATCGTTCGTCCCCTCGCCCTTTTGTTCGGGTTGTCCACAAACAGGGACCCCTTGGCTGCGGCGATTTTGAATCGGCTCATAAGCCTGTTTCTCGGCCTGTAATCGACCTCCCGAAAGTACAGAAATGCCATGACCAAGCCGCGAAGTACATTATGTGAGTAAGGGTTATTCCTGAGCGCCTTCTCGATCCCTTCTAGGTCGCTCACGGGCGGGTCGCTAAAGCAGTCTAGCTTTATTGATACGTCGATCAGGCGCATCGCTATTGGAGACCCATGCCTGCGGAGCACGTCCTCGTATATAGGGGAAAGCTCTCTCAGCCCGACCCCCTGAGAGATACGCTTCACTATTGCGAAGCCGTACGCCTCCATCAGCTTTAGGATGCTCTCGTCCGCCCTCCTCGCGATGTCGCTTTCAAGGACCGGCGACGACTTCGTAAGGGCGAGCCTCTCCCTCAGCATCTCCTGGAAGTAAATTCGGAACCCCGCGAGGTTACCCTTGGCCATAACGACAGCAGCATTCATGATCCTGAGACCCAGCAGGAAAGCCTCGGATGCGAGGTCGGACTTGACCTCTGCACGGATCGATCCGGGCGAGTTGCGTAACACCTGCCCCAGGATCTGAAGCATCTTTGTCGCAATGTTGAGCTTCAGGAGGTCCGATAGAGATTCCGAATACTTCACTTTCTCGGGGCTCTCCACAGTCAGGTCGCCGTTCGGGCCCCGCGCGTCTTCTTCGTTATCGAGTTCCCGTCGGAATTCGTCCTTGTTGTCAGCGGCCGCGGACTTCGGGATGAGCGCGGTGGTTGGTTGCGAGCTCTTAGCGTAAAGGTCGTTCAGAAAGCTCACATCTTCGCTAAAATCGCATGGCGTAACCTGCGAGAGCATAGACTTCGCGCCAGCAAGAATTTGCGAAATGGCCTCAACGTCCCTCGTGAGGTAGACGTAGAACGTCAAGACATGTGAGTAGGGCTCATAGTACACGTGCTCGATCATTTCAGATATCTTCGTGCCAAGGCCAGGTTGACGCCCAAATTGAAGTCCATTGCGGAGATGGTTAGCCGCGAAAAAATACTGGTAGTATGGGTACCTGAACCGATACAAGCCCTCGCGAAACTGAAAGATGCGCGCGTCCGCCAAACGCCCGGCTAGATTCGGCGGCAGCCTGAGTAGGTACTCCTGAAAATAAGACTGCTCGGCCCGCTGCAACTGCTCAGCAGAGAAGGTTACTCCGTCTGCCGAGAAAAGATCGTAGGCCAGTTCAGAAAGAAACGTCTTGACTGCATCAATCTCCGGCGGCGTCAGATTGGTGCTTGAGAGTGCCTGAAAAATTAGGGTCTCGTAAAGGTAGCCATATGAGCCATTTCCGACGTCATGGTTCTTGTTGGACTCCCACGCCTGGAGAATGGTAAGGATCGTCAGAGGGTTGGACGGGAGTAGGTTCTTTCCCAGCACAGTCTCGATCGTTCTCTCAAGCTCGGTTGACCGCAGGTCCAGCTGCTGGTCCGAAATGACGCTCTCGTTTCCCAGCCTCACCCACTTTTCGATTAGCTTCCCTCGGAGATAGAAGCCGAACTCTTTTATCTCGAACTGGTCAAACCCGCCGAACTGGGTAAGGTCCAGGCGTGAAACCGTCAAATACTCAAGCGAGAAAAGCTCATTGGTAAAAAGAAGGACGGTCTCGAACATGTTTGAGACGAGGCCGATGAAGGCTGCTTGACCATGTGAGTTCATCTTCGAAAGATGGAAATCGTCCACTATAAGTGCCCGCCCGTTCGGGGGCAGCTGCAGGTATGACGTCAGCGCGCGGACCCCGTACTGCTCCTCGATTGGTCCCTTCAGAAATCTCTCAAGCTCGGTCTGGTTGGTTGCTAATAGGGCTCTTCCGCTGACTAACAGCGGTATAACCTCATCGCTCTTTCTGAAGTCGTCGTATATCTGTTTCGCCAAGGTCGACTTTCCCACCAGATCAGCCCCAAAAAGGACAGCCCTTTGCGAAGTTCTCACGGTGTCGGAGACATTTTGCGATGGAATCCTTCCAAGCTTGGGAACCCCGCCGTCCTTTGCTGATCGCTGGACCAGTTCAGGGTAGATAAACAGGTCGCCCCGCACGAGCTGAGACTTCCTCTTTGGGTGGGTAAATCCGGTACCCAGGTCCTCCAGTCCCTTTACGAAGTCCTCGGTATTCGAGAATAGCCTCCCCGCCGCGAGGCCGTTTGGCTTTAGGATTGCCCAGCCGCGAGTTTCCTTTTCGACGTACATCCCGGTCTCCCACGAAAACTCCGTGACCTTGTAGCGGAGCGGGGACGTGTCGATGTTGATGACACTAAAGCCGCTGTCGCCACGGTTCTCGCCTTGCTGAAGGACTGCGCCTTCCAGGTAGACGACATGCTGAGACGGGGCTACCTCCTTTGCGAACAACGACCCCTCGTGCTCGTGGCCAGTCAGCACAAAGTTGGACGTCGACTCGATAAGGCTCCTAAAACGCCTTGCGTTATTCGCCTCCAGCCAATTGTACGGGTGGTGGAAGACAGCAACTGCGATATCGGCCTGATTTGCCCCGGCCGTCGCCGAAAAGGAATCGACCGGAAACGCTAGCTGACCCTGCCTCTCATGCATCACAGATAGCCAGGCAGTGTTGTACAAATCAATCCGGATGGACACCTCAGCTAGCGAGGGGTGCACAGATCTGAAAAACTTTTCAGCGATGGGGATCGTGGGTAGTCCTAAGCGCTCGCGCACGAAATCGAAGAACGGAGCTTGGACCGCGACGCAGTTCTCTGCAACGGCCCCGGATACCTGGACGACGGCCTTCTTTTCCGGAGGCGAGTCGATAATCAGATCCCTGACATCCGACCGAATGTCGAAGTCGCAGTCGTGGTTGCCCGGAACAAACAGCGAAACGACCTCGACCTTCCTCGTCAACGTGTTCCGCAGCGACTCCACTAACCCGTTTAGAAATTTTGCCGACTCCGCGTACTCGTAGGATTTGCCAGAATAGGCCAGGTCGCCAGAAACTATCAGCAGGAAGGCGGCCGCCTGCGGGTCCGTGCTGAGGGCGGCTCCGGCGATCGCCAAGGCTCGTTCAGTAACCCAATTCCCGCTTCGGCGAAAGTGCAGGTCGCTAAGGTGGAGGATAGTCAGGTGCACCTCGCCAGTCTATCAATGCCGCGGACTCTGTTGGACAGGGTGCCTCTGACACAATGTCTAGCGTGGCTCTCTGGACGGCACTCCCCCTAACCCTCGCACTGCTCGCTCAAGTCGATCCGCTCGCCCCCACCCACGGCGTCAAGTCCACCGAACAAATCGATCAGGAATGGCAGGCTTCGGTATCCAAATACGACGCGCCCCGCGACGCGCTGCTCGCGGAAGCCGACCGTCAATCCCATGACGGACCCTACCGTCCGGACTGGGAAACGCTCCGTAATTACCCCATCCCCCAGTGGTACAAAGATGCTAAGTTCGGAATCTTCCTGCACTGGGGAATCTATGCCGTTCCGGGCGCGGTGAACGAATGGTATCCGCATAACGTGTACCAGCCCGGCGATCCGGCTTATGAGCACTTTCAAAGCCACTACGGCTCCTTTGAAAAGCTTGGGTACAAGGACTTTATCCCGATGTTCCGCGCCGATAAGTGGGACCCCGCCGATTGGGCCGCGCTCTTCAGGCAAGCGGGCGCGCGCTATGTAATTCCCGTTGCGGAACACCATGATGGCTTCTCCATGTATGATTCGCAGCTCTCCGATTGGACCGTCGTCAAGATGGGTCCGCATCGCGATACTCTCGCGGATCTCGCGCAAGCGGTCCGCAAGGTCGGGTTGCATTTCGGACTCTCCTCGCATCGCGCCGAACACAACTACTTCTTCGATAACGGACGCTCCATACGGTCCGACGTGAACGATCCGAAATATGCCTCGCTTTACGGCCCGGCGCATCCCTGGATGACCAATCCGCATTTCGAAAGCTGGAACGATTGGACCTATGTCAGCGAAGCCTGGACGCGCGACTGGCTGGCGCGCGCGGTGGAGTTAGTCGAGAAATACAAGCCCGAGATCGTTTATTTCGATGGAGGGATCGGTCAGCCCGTGTTCCGCCCGAAGGTTGCGGAGTTCGCCGCCTTCTATTACAACTTCGCGCATAAGAACAACTTCCCCGCGATCATCAACTTCAAAGATTACTCCCTGGAATGGACCGCGGGCGCGCGGGATTTTGAGCGCAGCATGCGCAATGATATCGAGAAGCGCGAGTGGCAGACAGACACGTCAATGAGTAATAAGTCCTGGGGCTATATGGAACAAGATGACCTCAAATCGGCGGAGTCCCTGGTGCACCAGCTTGTGGATACGGTAAGTAAGAACGGCAATCTGCTGCTGAACATCGGCCCTCGTCCGGACGGAACCATTCCCGACCAGGTGCGCACCACCCTTCTGGATATCGGCGCCTGGCTGCGGCGCAACGGCGAAGCCATCTATGGGACGCAGGCTTGGAAGGTTTACGGCGAGGGCCCCACTCCGATACCCACCGGCTTTGCCAGCGATCAGAACGTCAAGCCATTCGCGGCGGCCGATTACCGCTTCACGCGCAAGGGCGATACGATTTATGCGATCAGCCTGGGGTGTCCAGCGGACGGAACCGCGTCCATTCATTCGCTTGGCCTCGCGGGTCCGGCCAAAGGACTTGTCATTCAGGACGTCTCATTGCTCGGTTCCTCTGAAAAAATCCCGTGGCTCCAAACCACGGAAGCTTTGAACGTCAAGCTGCCTCAGGATTCCGGTTGCCGCTATGGTTTCGCGCTACGGGTGAAGACAACTCAGTAAGTCAATCCATATCCCAGCGGAAACATCGTCTGATAACCCGGATCTCCAATATGCAGCGAAGTGGACCCCGCCTTAGGCCACGTAAACGATAACTTTCCTTTGAACTTGGCGTCTCCGAACAGCACATCCGCCACGCCCTCCCCTTCGCTGCCCGGAAGCCACGCCGCTACCCAGGCGCCCGCCTGATCCATCACATCGTCAATCAGCATCGGACGTCCGGATATCAGCACGACGGCGACCGGAATACCCGCGGCTTTCATATTGGCGAGTGCTGCCTTGTCTTCGGCGTCCAGGTGCAGGTTCTCAATAGTGCGGTCGCCGAACATCTCCGCATAGGGCTTTTCCCCAATCACAAGAATGCCCGCGTCCGCTCCCCCGGCGCCCGTCCCATCTTTGGAGTAAGTCACATTCGTGTGCGGGGCTGCCTGAACTAATGCCTGCCGAATCGTAGTTCCAGTGGTCGGAGTGCCGCTCTTGCCTTGCCAGGTAATGGTCCAGCCGCCGCATTGGTTACCTAAGTCATCCGCGCTCTTCCCGGCAATATGAATCCGTTTGGCGTTTCTGGAAAGCGGCAGGATCTTGTTGTCGTTCTTCAGAAGCACCAGCGATTCCTGCACGGCCTGCCGGGCTACGGCGCGATGCTCCGCGGAACCGAACTCCTTTTGCAGCTCGCGGTTGGCCATTTGCGAATGCTTCCCATCCAGCATCCCCATGGCGGCCTTCACCCGAAGGATCCGCAACACAGCGTCATCGATGCGCGATTCCGGAACCGCCTTATCGGTAACAAGCTGCTTCAAGTCATCAAAGAATTCGGCATAGCGTTCGGGGATCATGAACATATCCATGCCAGCCATTACGGACAACCGGATCTTCTCCTTGTAACTCTCGGCGGGAATCTCATCAATCGCGTTGTAATCCGAAATCAGGAAGCCCTCGAAGCCAAAGTCATTCTTGAGAATGTCCGTCAACAGGTGTTTGTTAGAGGAGCAGCGAACGCCGTTCCAAAGGCTGTAACTGGGCATGATGGTGGCCGCCCCTTCCGCGATCGCCGACTTATACGCGGCCAAATGAATGCGTCGGAACTCAGCCTCATCCAGTTGCGTGTCGCCGTGATCCATTAAATGGTTGAGCCCCGTGCCATAGACCGTTCCGCCATCGCCCGCCGCATGTTTGATGCAGGCCGCCACTTGCTCCGGGCCGCTAATGTCCGACCCTTGCAGCCCCTTCACGGCGGCGTCGCCCAGCATCTTCACGACAGCGGGGGACTCGCTATACCCTTCATAAGTCCGGCCCCAGCGAATATCCTGCGGCACCGTGATGCAGGGCGAAAAGGCCCATTGAATTCCAGTGGCCCGCGTCTCTTCCGCGATGATCGCGCCGATCTTTTCCACCAGGCGGGCGTCACGCGTAGCGCCCAGCCCGATGTTATGCGGAAAGATCACCGCGCCTTCCAGATTGCTGTTGCCGTGCACCGAATCAATGCCGTAGATAATCGGAATCTTGAGCCTCGTATCCATTGCGCGGGATTGCAGGTGCTCATAGAGATTGGTCCACGACGTGAGGTCGTTGCCGGTCTTGGGGTCCGAATCCCCGCCGCTCAAAATAGAGCCGAAGTGATACTTCTCAATGTCGTCCAGGCTCTTTAGAAACGCCTGGTCAGGCTGCAGCATCTGCCCGATCTTCTCGTCGAGCGTCATCTTTTGAAGAACCGCTCTCGCCTTCGTATCGAATCGCGAGTACTTGGACGAGTTCGCGGCGTGGGCAGCGGGCATCGCAACTGCCACGGCGAGCAGTAATAGGATCGGGTTTTTGATCAGCATCGGGCTTTTGATCAGCATGGATAGAAGCAGTGTATAACGCCGCTTTCACTCTCCGGTTCAGATTCTAAGGATTCGGCGACGAAGTCAGCGTCCTCGCGGCTTTCTTGATCGGGTTGCCCAGCAAGATATTCACGTTATTGCTGTATTTGGCCAGAGCAAGGTCCGGTGCGGCCATCTCCATTGAAATCTGCCACCGAATCGGCGCCGAAGGGAGTCAGGCTGCCTGTGGCTGTCGACCCATGGGTTCGCGGAACTGGTGAGAATTCCGCTGCTCGACCCAGCGCTCAGAAACGCCGGCGCCAGCGCCAATGAAATCGATATTCTCGACCGCACCGAAGCCCTCGTACCACTTGCGTGGTTGAAACGCAACACCTCGCAGACAGATAGTCTCGCTCGATTACAAACACTCACCATAACCGCGTGGTTCGACCCAAGGGACTCTCGGCGCAAGATCCGACTCTGTCCGGTTCCCGACAGCCGCCATAATAATACACCGAAAATTCATCAATTACTCCGGAAAGTCTCTCCGCTTTTTGATACGTTATTAAAAAGTCTTTACGTCCGAATGCTAGACAAAAGGAATCTTTGTGGACAAACACGATAAAGTGACAGCGAGCGAAAAACTCCGTAGACGCCTGAGTTCCCGCAGACGTTTTCTGCAGCAAGTCGGTGGCGCCGTGTTGGCAAGCCCCTTAGTCGCGCAGCATCGTCTGGCCGGTCTCGTGAAGCGGCAGGCCGGCATTTCACAAATCAACCACATTATCTGTTTATGCCAGGAGAACCACTCGTTCGACCACTATTTTGGAAGTTACTCCGGCCTTCCCAGCGGCTACGGAATCCCCTCCAACTACACCAGCGGCGGGCAATCGCCATTCCATTTCACGACTCTTACGGACAACAACACCGATCCCAATCATAGCTGGAGTGCGATCCATCAGGGTTACGACAACGGCAAGATGGACGGATGGTATGCGGCCGGCGGAATCGACACGCTGGGTTATTACACCTCGGCCGACCTTGCCTACTACTATTCGCTGTTTCCGCAGTACACACTTTGCGCCAACTACTTCGCCGGGATGCTCAGTGATACGCAACCCAACCGTATGATCTATTACTCGGGCACCAGCGGCGGCAATTGCTGTGACTGCATTAATAGCAACGGCACGCTTGACTCCTCCACTTATCCCAACATCCTGGACTTACTCCAGATGTACGGCATCACCTTTAAGAATTACAACTTCGGCGTGCCGGACAATTACTCTTACCTGGCGCTCTGGTCCAACTGGGCAACCGGCGGCGCTAACAATGAGCTCAACCAATCGCAAGCGCAGTTTTTCACGGATTGCACGAATAACACCCTACCGCAGGTTGTATTCATCACCAATGAATCCCCGAACGATGAGCATCCGCCGGAAGACATCCAGACCGGCGAAGCCCAGATGCAGCAGATCATCCAGGCAGTGCAGGCCTCCCCGGCCTGGGCCAGCAGCGCGATTCTGCTGACTTGGGACGAAGGCGGCGGCTTTTTCGACCATGTTCCCCCACCCCAATTGGATGCCTATGGCCCGGGTATCCGCGTCCCCATGCTTGTGATTTCGCCATTTGCCAGGCAAGGCTATGTCGACACCGTCTTCCAGGACCACGGTTCTTTTCTCAAGTTCATTGAGGCGGTGTATGGCTTGCCGACACTGGCTTCCATCAATCACACATTCGACACAAGCACCCCCCTGACGAATAACTCGACCAATGGGGCGCCTTTCCCGCCGCGTGATGGCAATCCCGCCACAGGGAACCTCACCCAGTGTTTCACCTTTACATCGGCCTCGTTTACGCTTGCGGCAAGTCCCACATCCGTCACAGTCCAGCAGGGTGGAAATGGAACCACCACCATCACGTCGACGGTCTCCGGCGGATTCAGCAACGCCGTCGCCCTGTCCGCCAGCGGTCTGCCTGCCGGAGTCACGGCGGGCTTTAACCCGGCAAGCATCGCCGCGCCAGGTTCCGGTTCGTCAACCCTGACCCTTACCGCCACTACGAGCGCAACGCCGGGCGCCTATACCGTCACCATTACCGGGACCGGCGGCGGAGTCACCCAAACCACCACCGTTTCGCTCACTGTCACGGCTGGCAGTACGCCCAATTTCACCCTCGCGGCCAGTCCGGCCACTGTCACGGTGCAGCAAGGCTCCAACGGGACATCCACCATCACGTCAACCGTCACTGGTGGATTCAACAATGCCGTCGCATTGTCGGCCAGCGGCCTGCCTTCCGGCGTCACTGCCGGGTTTAGCCCGGCCACCATCGCCGCGCCGGGATCTGGTTCGTCAACGCTCACCCTTACCGCCGCCAGCAGCGCAGCCGCGGGCACGTATACCGTCACCGTCACCGGCACTGGCGGGGGAGTGACCCAGACGACCACCATCACTCTCACCGTCTCTACCGGCAGCACCCCGAGTTTCACTCTGACCGCAAACCCGGCTTCGCTCTCCGTGGCGCAGGGGTCGAACGGAACCTCCACCATCACGGCCGCTATCTCGGGCGGATTCGACAGCGCCATCGCGATGTCGGCCAGCGGCATGCCCACCGGCGTGACGGCTACCTTCGTCCCAACCAGCATTCCCGCGCCGGGGTCGGGCAGCTCCGCGTTGACCCTGGCAGTCAGCACCAGCGCGGCCACCGGAACCTATACGATCAATGTAATCGGCACCGGTTTCGGCGGCGTCGTCGAGAACACCACGGTAACTCTCACGGTCACGACTGCCTCCTCAAATTTGATCCAGAACGGCGGCTTCGAAACCGGCAACTTTACCGGCTGGCTCACCGGGGGAGGGGTGGCGCCGAAAGTGTCAACCGCGGAAGCGCACTCCGGCAGCTACAGCGCTCTGTTGGGTCAAACATCGAAGCCGGAGGTCGATGGCAATAGCTACATCTACCAGACCATTACCATTCCTGGCTCCGCGAACAAGGTGACCCTCAACTTCTACTATTGGCCCGGCACCAACGACACCATCGAGTACGCCTATCAGGAGTGCCTCGTCCAGAACACCTCGGGCAGTACATTGGCGACGGTGCTTAAGGTGGCCAGTAACGCCCGCGGCTGGAAAGAAGTCACCTACGACCTGACCAGCTACAAGGGCGAAACCATTCGCCTGTACTTCGCCGCACATGGCAATGGTTATTCCCCCGACTATGTCTACATGTATCTGGATGATGTAAGCGTTATGGTGCAGTAGCTTCACTATATGCGGAAGCTTTTCACGAAGCTGCCTGTCGCGGTTACCTCGGTTGTTCTGTGCGCTGCCGCGGACACAAACGCTTTGCGGCACTTCCTGATCGCAAACGATGACTCGGCGGCTTCATTGCCGCCTAGCACCGTCAGTTTTTTCGCCATCGGCACGGACGGCAGCCTTCACGCTCCAACTTCGGTTTCCACAGGCGGGAACGGTATGGCTGGAGGCTACTTCGGTATCGAGAGAGTCATCGTAACGACCGGTCCGGAAGACCCGTGCATCTATGCGTCCAACGCGCAATCTGAAAACATTGCTGGTATCGATTTCCGCACGCGCGAACTCGTGGGTCTTTTCCGCGGCTCACGTCCCGATAATAAGCTCGCCAGGAACGGCATCGGCATGGCCATAGGTGGAAGTCGCCTCTATGCAACTTTCTCCGGTTCGGGCAACATCGGCGAGTTTGCCATCCAGCGCGGCTGCAAGCTCCAGTTCATTGGTGAGGTACACGCCGAAGGTCTACACGGCGGCACGGCGGAGGGTATCGCGATCCGCGGCGACATGATGGTCGTCACTTACGGAGACGGCTCCGTTGAGTCTTTCGATATCTCCGGAACCCTGCCGGTTTCGCATGGCGACGCGCAGCATTCCTCAGGCTCGCGGGACGACCTCGCTCCCGGCGCTGTAGATATCACAAGCGACGGCCACTATGCGATCTTCGGCGGCGGCTCCACCGCGTCGGCGGTGGAAGTCTCCGATATCTCATCGGGAAAATTAACCACCACAAAGGTGTACCACCTTGGCGCTGCCTGGAACTCCGGCAGCGTCCGCTTAAGCCCGGATGAACGGGTGTTATACGTATCGAATAGCTCCGCCGGCCGGGTCACCGCCGCATTCTTCGACAGGGCCACGGGCGCTGTGCGGCCTGGTTGCACCTCCGCCCCGCTGAAAGGTTATTACAGCGCATTCACCTACTTGGGAGAAGTAGCTACCGAGTTGGCGACGGGCATGGGCGGCCTACTTTACGTTCCCGAACTGGGGGACGGTCGCAATTCTTATATTGGCGTGCTGCGTTTCACCTCCAACGGGAAGGGATGTACCATCGCGGAAGCAATCAATTCGCCCGTCGCAGGCAGCCCCGCCTCGAAATTGCTCTCGATCGGCGTGTTTCCGCCGCGGCCGTTCTAATGCCGCTCTCGCCCCCCGTTCTCATTCCCTGTCTGCTGACAGTTGCAACGTGCGGCTTGGGCCTCGCCGTCGCCGCAGCCCCGCCCCAGGATTGTCCGGCCCGCCCGTATCCCGGCACCGTCGTCAGGAACCCGCTGGATCTTACGGCCGTCGACGGCGTGTTGAAACTAGGTCTCACGCTCCGCAGCCGGGAAATGATGGAGCTCCCGCTTAAAGTATGTTACGCGTATGAGTCCCCTTCGGGAACGGTGGAAGCTCCCACGTTGCGGCTCCATCCCGGCGACGCGCTCGAACTCTCCTTGCTCGACCGCATGGCGTACGTCCGGCCTCACAAGCCCGTCCCGTCTCCCAGCCAGGCTCCGCATGATCCTTGCGCCGGTGGAACCACGTCTACCACTTCCACCAATATCGATTTCGACGGCCTGAACATCCCGCCCGATTGTCGACAGGGCGAGGTCACTTCCACCACAATCGAAAACATCGATCCGGCCTTTGAGTATAAAATCCGGATTCCCCTGGACAATCCCCCCGGTATGTATTGGTACCATCCGCAGCGACAGGGTTCGGCGGTTCTCCAACTCAACGGCGGGGCATCGGGAGTCCTCATCGTGAGCGGTATGGAAATGGCAAAACCGGAGGTGGCCGGCCTTCCGGAGCGAATTCTGGTCGTGCGCCAGGAGTTTGACGAGCCCGACTCCTGGCCGCCGGGCGACTCTCGCCTGACCCTGAATTTCCAGCCGGCATCTTCGCCTCATCTGCCATCGCCGGTAATCCAAATGAGGCCCGGCGTCAGGGAGTTCTGGCGCGTGGCCAACGCCACCTCGCAAACGTTTCTGGCTCTGGAAGTGCAATTCGGGAACACTCCACAAGAGGTGAAACTGGTCGCGCTCGACGGAGTTCCCTTGCTCAAAAATCGGGTTCTGAAAACCGTCGAACTGCCTCCCGGCGGCCGCGCGGAGTTCATTGTCACAGCCCCCACCATCGGGCAGGCGGCTCGCCTGATGCAATCCGAGTTCGAAACCGGGCGCACCGGCGTCGAGAATCCGTCACAGGAACTGGCCCGGATCGTTGCCACGGCCGACGCTCAAGAACCTCCGGCTCTATCGTCAGGTCCATCAAAACCGGCATGGGCGCCGGACCGGTCCCTCGCCACGCGCCGCGCTACTTCCTCGAGGAGTCTCTATTTCGCCGAAGCCGCAAACGGCGCCAGCGGGCCCACCAGATTCTTTCTAACCGCGGATGGAAAAACACCCAGGGTTTTCGATCCGTCCGCATCGCCCGCCGTGGTTACCAAGGTCGGGGCTGTGGAGGATTGGATTATCGCGAACCACTCCGGCGAGGTCCACGCGTTTCACATGCAACGCTTCCATTTCCTGCTGCTGGAAGCGAATGGAAAGAAACTACTCAATCCGGAATTGCGCGATACCGTGATAGTGCCTTCCTGGAATGGCAGGGGCGCCTATCCAACGGTGAAACTGCGCGTGGACTTCCGCGACCCGCGGGCGGCGGGCACCTACGTCTTCCATTGCCACATCCTGCATCACGCGGAGGCGGGCATGATGGCGAGGATTCAGGTGAACCCTTAGATGCAGCTTCGGCGCATAATAGCAGGAACATGCTCTCGATCCGGTTATCCCGCACGATCCTCATTTCTGCCGTCCTGACCGCCGTCTCCGCACCCGCTCAACAAATCTCATCCGATCTCTTTCACGACCTCCATTGGCGTAACATCGGCCCTTTCCGCGGCGGCCGCACCCGCGCCGCCGCCGGCGTTCCGTCGCAACCCAACGTCTTCTACGCCGGGCAAGTTAACGGCGGCGTCTGGAAAACGGACGACTACGGCCGCACCTGGAACCCCATCTTCGATAGTCAGCCTACCGGCTCCATCGGCGCCATCGCCGTGGCTGCGTCTGACCCCAACATAGTCTACGTCGCCAGCGGAGAAGGTCTCCAGCGTCCCGATCTTTCCGTCGGCAACGGCATCTATAAATCCAACGACGCCGGCCAAACATGGACACATCTCGGTCTTCGCGACGGCCAGCAAATCCCCGCGCTCGCCATCGACCCGAGCGATCCCAACCACCTCTACGCCGCCGTCCTCGGCCATCCCTACGGTCCTAACGAAGAGCGCGGCGTCTACGCGTCCCGCGATGGCGGCAAAACCTGGGAACGTCTGCTCTTCATCGATGCCAACACGGGCGCATCCGATATCGCGATGGACCCCGCCGACCCCGCAGTCCTTTATGCCTCCATGTGGGAAGCGCGCGAAGGCCCCTGGGAATTCGGCAATACCTATGCGGGTAAGCACGGCGGCATCTTCAAATCCACCGACGCAGGCAAGACCTGGACCAAGCTCACCAAAGGCCTTCCCGAAGTGGAGCAGGCTTACGTCGCCATCGCCCCCACCGATTCACGCCGCCTCTACGCCACCGCCGCCTTCGGCCATGAAGTCGGCATCTTCCGTTCCGATGACGCCGGAGAAAACTGGACTCGCATCACCACCGATGCGCGTCCCGCCAACCGCATCGGCGGCGGCGATCTCCCCGTCCCGCGCGTCGACCCCAAAGACGCGGACACCGTCTACAGCGCCAGTATCGTCACCTGGCGTTCCACCGACGGCGCCAAAACCTGGACCGCTCTGAAAGGCGCGCCCGGCGGTGACGATTACCAGAACATCTGGATCAACCCCGCCAATCCGGACATCATCCTTCTGGTGGGCGACCAGGGCTCGCTGGTCAGCGTCAATCGCGGCCGCACGTGGAGCTCCTGGTTCAACCAGCCCACCGCGCAGCTCTATCACGCCATCGCCGACAACGCATTCCCTTATCGTGTCTGCGGCGCGCAGCAGGAAAGCGGTTCGGCCTGCGTCGCCAGCCGCGGGAATGACGGCCTCATCACCTATCGCGACTGGCACCCCATCGGCGTCATCGAGTATGGCTACGTCGCGCCCGATCCTCGCGATCCCGACACCATCTACGGAGCCGGTCGCGGCCAGGTCTCCAAGTTCCACCGCTCCACCGGGCAAGTTGAAATCATCAGCCCAGGCCCGCTCCCTTCGGGTCCCCTTCGAGCAGATCGCACCGCCCCCATCCTGTTCT
>Ga0326727_10014223_pt1 | contig 17411 bp, 13 predicted proteins | sample MB2enrmetagenome_FD_207643 | JGI IMG/M metagenome (GOLD analysis project Ga0326727, IMG submission 207643) | Lab enriched peat soil microbial communities from McLean, Ithaca, NY, United States - MB29MY | ecosystem: Environmental > Terrestrial > Soil > Wetlands > Peat | place: USA: New York...
GCGCATTATCGAAAAGGTGGTGTCCCGCGTGGGCCGGCGGATCGACGAATCCTCGCCCATGGTGGATGCGCGGCTGCCCGATGGTTCGAGGTTGAATGCCGTGATTCCGCCGCTCGCGGTGGATGGTCCACTGCTGTCGATTCGGCGCACCGGCGGTGACCGTTTACAGCCGGAAGAATTGATGCGCAAGGGCTCGGTCACGCCGGAGATGCTGGAACTGCTGAAGGCCTGCGTGCGTGCGCGGCTGAACATCATCATCGCCGGTGGGACGGGGGCGGGAAAGACTACCTTGCTCAACATGCTCTCCGAATTCATCCCGGCCGGCGAGCGGATTGTCACCATCGAGGATGCCGCTGAATTGCAGCTTCGTCAGATCCATGTGGCGCGGCTGGAGACCCGTCCCGCCAATATCGAAGGCAAAGGCGCGGTGCTGCAGCGCCAGTTGCTGGTCAACGCCTTGCGCATGCGGCCCGATCGCATCATCGTCGGCGAGGTGCGCAGCGACGAGGCGCTCGACATGCTGCAAGCCATGAATACCGGGCATGATGGTTCCCTGACCACCATCCATGCCAACAGCCCGCGTGACGCCATCATGCGGCTGGAGGTGATGGTGGGCCTGGCAGCCAACGGGTTGAGCGCGCGCTCCATCCGTCAGCAGATTTCATCGGCCGTGGATTTGTTTATTCAGGTGTCGCGCTTCCCGGATGGTACGCGGCGGGTGACGCATGTAACGGAATGCACCGGCATGGAAGGCGAACAGGTCACGACGCAGGATCTGTTCCTGTTCGAGCGGACTTCGATGGTGAACGGCTGCGTGCGCGGAAAGTTCCGGGCGACGGGCGTGCGCCCCAAGTTCTACGAGCGGATGCTGGCCAATGGGATTGATTTGCCCATGTCCATATTCTCGTCGGCGATGGAGGTGTGAACCCGGCATGCTGATTATCGGATTTGGCTTCCTGCTCCTGTTGGCGATCGTGATGTTCTCGATTGCGGCAGGAGTCATGGTGATGCGGGTTCAGCAACGAAAAAAGGTCCGCGGATTCCTCGCGCAACTGGATGAGCATCCCCAACCCGAGGTGAAGGCGCCCACCATGATGCGCGTGGCGAAGCCCCGTGCGTCCGGCGGCCGATACGTCCATCACGTGACGTTTGGGCTGGCGGGCGCTTTGGCCGGTTTCCTGTTACGCGGCATCATCCCCGAGCCCGCGGGAAGCGTGCTGTTCGCGCTGGCCGGTGCGTCGTTCCCGGAGTTACGAGAGAAGCGGCGCATCCGAGCGCGCGTCCGGGCGTTCGAGGCGCAGTTTCCCGACGCGCTCGAATTCCTCGCACGGTCCATGCTGGCGGGCCACGGTTTTACCAGCAGTCTGAACCTGTTGACCCAGGAAGCGTCCGATCCGTTGGCTTCAGTCTTTCGCAATGCGGCCAACGAAATCCGCCTGGGGTCGTCGCTCGAAAGCGCGCTGGCAAAGCTGCCGGAGGAGATCCCGCTGGTGGATGTGCGGTTCTTTGTCTCGGCCGTGTTGGTGCAGCAATCGTCGGGCGGCAATCTCGCGGAGATTCTGAATAAACTGGCCTACGTGGTGCGCGAACGCTTCCGGTTGTCGGGAGAAGTGCAAGCGGCGAGTGCGCACGGAAGACTGACGTCGATTGTCCTCATCGCGCTTCCCGTGCTGCTGACCATCGCGCTGCTCATTATGGATCCGGAATATCTCACCAGCTTCGTGCGCGAGCCGGAAGGCCGTTTCCTGCTGATTGCCGCGGTCTGCGGGCAAGTTGCCGGACACGTGGTGATCCGGCGGATTGTCAATATCAAGGTCTAGCCAATGTGGGGAGTAAGCCTTTGGCCTGCTCGTGGGGCAGACCATCGTCTTTCGTGGTCTGCCCGGCTGCGCAGCAGCCGCTTGCGGCTAGCCACTATACGGAGTAGGTCTAGCCTGCGCCGGCAGATGATTGCAAGCGGTACGTCGGTTGATGGTTCCTGGTGGTGGAGATTAGAGTCGATGCTACTCATTCCGTTCGTTCTGTTTGTCTTTCTGGTGATGGCGATCACCTGCGCAGGTTACGTCCTTTTCGTCCGCCCCGGTGCCCGGCTGCACCTCCTCGCAGGGGTGGTGGAGACGCCGCGTGTGCCGTCGAGGCGAGGGTTTTCCGATGTTTTGGAAATGCTCGGAGGATTGGTGCCGGTGTCGCCGCAGGATGTCGCAGTGACGCGCACTGAATTGGCCGCCGCGGGGTACCGGTCGAGGCAGGCGGTGACCGTGTTCTATGGCATCAAGCTGGCGGTCGCGATCGGTTCGTTTATCTTGGACGTGCTGTTCCGGCAGCACGTCTTTTCCAACCCGATCTTGCGCTTGGTTTCGTTAATTGGTGCGCCCGTGCTCGGCTATATGGCTGTCGGTTACGCGCTCGATGCGCTGGGGTCGCGCCGCGCGGAGGCGCTGCGGCTGGCGCTGCCGGACGCATTGGACCTGATGGTGGTGTCGAGCGAGGGCGGATCGGCGCTTGACCAGGCGATGTTGAAGGTGAGCCAGGAATTGAAACCCGTGCATCCGGCGCTGGCCGAGGAGTTCGCCATCGTCAATTTTGAAATGTTGGCCGGCAAGCCGCGCGAGGAGGCGTTGCGCAATCTGGGCGAGCGCGTGCGGGAGCCGGAGCTGCGCAAATTCACCAGCGTCCTGGTGCAGACGGACCGCTTCGGCACCAGCATGATCGAAACACTGCGCTCGCAGGCGGAATATATGCGGGTGCGGCGCCGCCAGATGGCCCACGAGAAGGCGGCCAAGGTGGGGGTCAAGATCATCTTCCCGATTTTCTTTTTGTGCTTCCCGGCGATGCTGATCGTGGTGGCCGGTCCGGGGATTCTGCAGTTGATTAAGAACCTGTTTCCCATGATGCGGCAAATGCATTAGCCCGCGTAACCACGGTCGCGGCTAAGAAATCGTTGCTGAACCGCGCGAGTTAGCAATGGGTACTAAAGTTTCCTGCCGCGAGCGCCGATAGATGGGCAGGAGAACCGAATGGACAACTCGTACATTCAAGGCGCCTTCTGGATATTAGCGATCGTATTGTTGCTGCTCTATATGAACCGCCGCCGCCGGCGGAAGATGCTGCCGTGAGCGGGTTGCAGGCTTTGCTCGACCTCCAACAAAGCGACGGAGGCTGGGCCTACAGCACCAACTCGTCCTGGACGGAGCCGACCTGCTACGCCCTCTTGGCGCTGCGTTGCGCGGACGGTCCGCGCCAAGCCATTTGCCTGACCTCGATATGCAGAGCCGCGGAATGGCTGGCGAGAAGGCAGCGCCGCGACGGCGGGTGGTCGCCGGGGCAAGCGGTAGAACAGAGCACGCACGTCACGAGCCTGGCGATTCTGGCGCTTTCGGCACTGGATGGGTATGAAGACATCGCTGAGCGCGGCGTAGGCTGGCTGTTGGCACAGGCCGGTGCGGAGACGTCCTTTTGGGCGCGCGTGGCCAGATTTGCCATGGGAACGCAGACGAGCGCGACCGGGCATACGGGTTGGCCGTGGTTTCCTGGGGCCGCGGCTTGGGTGACCCCCACCTCGCTGGCGATTCTGGCCCTTTTGAAACAGCAGCGGGGAAGGTATGCGCCCGCGATTGATGCCCGCGTGAAGGATGCCCGGAGCTTTCTGCTAAGCCGCCGCTGCCCCGACCAGGGATGGAATCACGGCGGCCTGTTTCGCGCGGGAGAGACGCCGAGTTCTTATCCGGAAACTACCGGAATTGCTTTGTTGGCGTTGGCGGGAACGGACAACTCGGAAATCCAGGCGTCAATCGAGTGCGGAGAGAAACATGCCCTGGCGCCGCGATCGAGCGAGGGAGATTCGTGGCTGCGGCTGGGGTTGTCGGTACATGGCCGCGCACCAGCGCTTTCGCCTGGAAAATACCGCGAATGGACCGTCAACCAGATGGCGCTTGGCATGATCGTGCAGAGCGGGAAAGAAGGAAGGAGCTGTTTTGTGGATGCATCGGTGTAATCGCAGAGAGATGATCGCCGGGTCGTTCGTCGCGCTGACCGCCTGCTCGCGCAAGCCCAGGCCAGAGCACTGGGTGTCGGTGATCCGGGCGCGCGACTACTCCGTCGATCTGGTGGGTATAGTGCGAGAGATTCTGGCTGAGCATAAGGTCGCGGTGCGCGGCAAGAGAGTGCTGCTGAAGCCGAATCTGGTGGAATTCAGCCCGGGTGCGCCGATCAACACCAACCCGGTTTTCGTGGCTGCGGCGTACCAGGCGTTCCAAGCCGCGGGTGCGGCCGAGGTGTGGATTGCCGAGGGTCCCGGACATCGCCGTATCACCATGGAACTGGCCGAAGCCGCGGGATTGTTCAGCGCCATCCACGATTTCGAAAAGTGCTTCGTGGATCTGAATCTCGACGAAGTGCTGCTCCGGAGAATCGCCCAACCGTCGTCTAACCTGAGCGGACTTTATCTGCCATGCACGGCCCTCGCCTGCGACTTACTGGTCTCCCTGCCCAAGATGAAGACACACCACTGGGTGGGCGCGACCCTCGCCATGAAGAACCTGTTCGGCCTGATACCGGGCGGAGTCTACGGCTGGCCGAAAAACATACTGCACTGGGCCGGAATCGATGAAAGCATTGCCGATTTGCATCAATTGTTTCCGCGCCAGTTCTCGATCGTGGACGGAATTGAGGCCATGCAGGGCAATGGCCCGATTCTGGGTGTGAGCAAACACGCCGGGGTGGTGGTTGCGGGTTCGCACCCGCCTAGTGTTGACGCGACCTGCTGCCAGATCATGGGGATCGACCCCGCCAGGATCAAGTATCTCGACCTGGTTTCGCGGAAAACGGGCTGGAGATTGCGCGACGTGCGGCAGGTTGGCGAACTGACACGATCGGTGCACACGCCGTTTGACTTACCGCCTGGGTTTGAGAGGTTGCGCTTGGCATGAGACAGGATGCCATAAGACGCGAAAGCGGCGCGGAATTGGTCGAGTTCAGCCTGGTGATGATTCCCATGTTCGGCATCCTGTTCCTGGTAGTCGATCTGGCATGGATGCTCTTCGCGCGAGCCACCTTGCAAGAGGCCGTGCGGGAAGGGGTGCGATACGCCGTCACCGGCCAGACCATGGCCGGGATGGGGCAGGACAACTCGATCCGCACGGTGGTGCAGCAGTACTCCATGGGGCTTCTCGCCGGCTCGACCGGCGCTTCGCTCATCACCATTTCCTACTTCGATCCCAACAACAACCTGGCGGCGGCCACCAGCAACGCGGGCGGCAATGTGGTGCAGGTCTCGGTAGCCGGGCTGACCGTTTTTCCCATGGCGCCGCTGTTTCGCAGCAAAAGCCCGCTGAGTCTGTCGGCGGTTTCGTCGGACGTGGTCGAAAGTTCGCCGGGAGGGATTCCGCCGCCGAGGTAAGAATGCCGGACAAGAGACACGAACTTGGGTCCTCCGCGATCGAATTCGCTTTCTGCTCTCTGATCCTGATGCCGTTGCTGCTGGGAGGGCTTTCGGTCGGCTTCAATCTGGTGCGGGCGACCCAGGTGGCACAATTTACCCGCGATGCCGGGCACCAGTACGCCTATGGGATTGACTTCACGCAAGCGTCCGCGCAACAGATGCTGGTCATGTTAGCGACGGGACTGAATTTCTCGCTCACCGGCGGCACCGGCGTGGTGATTTTTTCGAACGTTTTGATGGTCGGCCCGAACGATTGCACTTCGGGAGGCTTGCAGGCTAATACGGCGTCCTGTCCGAACCTGAACCAGACCGTCTTCACGCGATGGTACAGGGTGGGCAATGTTGCGGTTTATACCAGCACGTTCGGGACGCCGACTACTGCGAATTCGACTACCGGAATCATCAGTTCGTCGAGCTATCTAGTGGATTCGAGCGCCCGCGCCAACGGCATCACCAACCTGATGTCGATGTCGGCCAGCCAGACGATCTACCTCACCGAAGTCTATTTCTCGTCGAGCGACTACAACATTGCCGGTTTTCTCACCGGGAGCGGAGTCTATGCACGCGCAATCTTCTAACCGGGAGCGCGGCGCGACGCTGATTCTGTTGGCCATCGCGCTGGCTCTGGTGGTCCTGCCCCTGATGGGGATCGCGATCGACGGCACCATCTGCTACCTTGCGCGGGTGAAGCTCTCGCAGGCCGTGGACGCGGCGGCGCTCGGCGGCGCACGCTCGCTCAGCACGGGTATCAGCTTATCGGCGCAATCGAGTAGTGCAAGCGCGACGGCGCTCAGCTATCTGAACGCTAATTTTCCCGCCGGCTTTATGGGGACGAGCTTCTCGGGAACGCCGGCCATCAGCATTACGCAGAGTTCGACCATGTTTCGCACCGTTCAGGTACAGGCCGCCGTAGCTGTGCCGCTGACCTTCCTGCGGGTGGCCGGTTTCCGCACCGCGACCATCACCGAGATGGCCCAATCCACACGCCGCGATGTGAACCTGATCCTGGTGGTGGACCGTTCCAACTCCATGGCGCTCGCGGGCGTGTGCGGGACCATGATCGCCAACGCGCAGGCGTTTGTAAATAACTTCGCCGATGGACGCGACATCCTGGGTCTGATCACGTTCACCGATGGCGCGAGCCTCGATTACCCTCCGACCACCAGTTTCAAATCCGGCACGCCCAGCCTGACGTCGGTGCTCGGCACCTTGCAATGCGGCGGCGACACCAGTTCGGCGGAGGGGCTATGGGAGGGCTACCGGCAAATTTTGGCGGTGAATCAACCCGGACGGCTCAACGTGATCGTCTTCTTCACCGACGGCAGGCCCAACGGCGTGGTCGCGGCCTTCCCAGTCAAATCGGCGACAGATACGCGCTATACGTGGCAGAACCCTAACAGCCAAACCACGTCTCCGCCGAGCTTATGTCCCAAAGGGACAGTCCTCAATGGCGAGATCGCACAATGGGCTCTGGACGCGTCAACAGGATACACGGGAGGGGTGCTCAATCCGGTCAACTCCGGCATCACCGACACGTCACTGACTTCCATCAGCGCTCCCGGATGCACCTTCACCGGCCGCGCCGGACCGACGGCGATGACGAGCGACGTAGCCTACATCCCCACGCAGGACGACTACGGGAACTCCACCACCGGATACAAAACCTCCATCGTTTTTCCCACCGGTTCTCCTTATGCGGGGCAAATTCGTCCGGATACTCCGCCTTCCATCACCGCTGCATCTACCAATGCGGCGGACAACGCAGCCACCAGGATTCGCGCCGACACCACTTTCAACCCGGTCATCTATTCGCTGGGCCTCGGTGGTACCGTCGCCGAACCGCTCGACCAGGATTTCCTGCGGCGCGTCGCCAACGATCCGCAAAGCTCCTGCTACGATCCGACCCGGCCGACGGGCCACTTCTATTACGCCTCGGATATCACGCAACTGAGCGCGGCGTATCAGGCCATTGCGTCCCAGATTCTGCGCTTATCCCAATGAAGACGCCAGCCACTTCTTTACGCGTTCGAGCGACCCCTCAAGGTCGTCGCGAACTTCGTAGACCCACAGCCGCAGGATGTCCCAGCCCAGGTCGCTCAGCCGTCGCGACCGGATCTGGTCGCGACGCGAGAGTTCTCCATTCCAATGGCGATGGTAGTTTTCGCCGTCGATCTCGAGATCGAGCTTGCGATCTCCCTCGAACAGCGCGAAGTCCAGCGTGTACGGCGCTTCTTCATACTGCGGAACCGGCCGCAGCCCGGCGTCGTACATCGCGCGATAAAACAGCCGCTCCCATTCCGAAACCTGCTCAGGATGGGAGACCGCCGGATAATCCGGGCCCAATTCGCCCAACCTACGGGCGGCGGGTTCCCGCGCTGCAAGTTCCTGCACATATTCCGCGAAGCCCGCCAGATAACTGACCCCCGAATGAAGTGCCGCTTGCCGGTCACCCACCACCACCAGCTCTGACCTCGCTCGCGTGATCGCCACGTTAAACAGGTTCCCGTTGCCCTTGAGGAACCGGATGGCGCTGTCGCCGATGCCCTGCGACACCACGGCGGAAAAGAACATCACGTCGCGCTCGTCGCCCTGGAACCCGTGGACGGTGTCGACCACGAATTCGAGAGCGGCCAACTTCTGCGCCAGAACCTGATCCTGGTGCACCAGCGTGCGGATGCGGTTGGCCTGCGCGCGAAAGGGCGTAACCACGCCAATGGTGCCGGCGAATCCATCTTCCAAAACCAGCTTGCGCAGACCGGCGAGCACCGTCTCGGCTTCTTTCGAATTGATCGCGCCGCCCGCGGCCGGCCGCACGACCTTGCCCCGCACATCCACCCATTCGACTGCAGTTCCGGACTTCCGCCGCAGGCTTTCATGATCCGTTACCACCCGCAACCGGCCGCGATAGAAATGCTGATTGGAGAATGCAATGATGTCGCGATGCGACCGGTGATGGTCGCGCAGATTGACCAGATCCTCGTGGCGGCACAGGCTGCGGGCGAGGTCAAAGAGCGAGTTGACCGAATACGCCCACGTTCCGCCGCCCTCAACCAGGCCGTGCGCGGCCTGCATGAGGCGGTCCTGCTGCGGGACGACGGTGCTGACGTGCTTGAGCTGCAGCGGGTCGCCGATGATGACAGCGCGCCTGGCACGGAAAAGCAGCGGCAGCGCGGAGGCGATATCGCACTGGCTGGCCTCATCGATCACCACCAGGTCGAAGACACCCGGCTCGAAGGGCAGGCGTCCGCGCGCGGAAAGCGAAGTTACGGCCCAGCACGGCAGCAGCTTCGCCACCTTGTGGAACAGGCTGTAGTAGCGGCGAAACACCTTTCTCCCGGCGCCTTCGTCGAAGCGGTCGCCGCCGGCGATCATCTGCAGCAGTGACGCATATTCGCCCAGCAGTTTGCGTTCCTCCGGCTTCCAGCAGCCCGGACGGAGACGCAGCCAGCTTTGCCATAACTCAACCGAGTTGCGCGCCGAATCTTCCGCGATGCGCGTCAATTCGCGCGCCAGGTATTCGAGAGACGGCGCGGCGCGCAATGCGTCCAGTGCGCGCAAATACGCCTGGACGTGCGTGGCCCAGACTAGCCGGTCCGCCAGTGCAGCACGGAACTGCCCGGCATCTTCGCCTCGCGCCACCGACAGTTTGGAGGCATCGGTCGAAAGCTCTTCCGCAGCCTCTGAGATTCGCTGCAAGCGCCTCGCCTTGACAGTGCTCCAGACCATACGAACCATGGCCGGTTGAGATCCCTCGTCAGCCGCATCGAGCGCCTCCGAAAGTGCCTGCAAGCGGCGGCGAATGGCGTCGAGATCCAGCGTACGCAGCGCGGTGAACGCATCGCCGGGAAACAATGCTCGCGCGGGTTCGGCGGCGCGTTCGAGCTCGTCCGCTTCATTGCGCAGCTTTACCACGTCGGCAATGCGCGCCTGCACGGCCGCATAGCGGGCGCGCATCTCGTCGTGCGCCTCTTTCTGCCACGCGTAACCGGCAGCATCGTCCGGACTGGAGGATTCGGCCAGCGTGGCGCTGAGGTGCTGCGCGAGCTGAGCGTGGTGCTCTTCCTTGCCCAGACGCAACAACAACGGAGCTGGTCCCAGACGATTGACCCGCGACTCCACCACATCTACCGCGTGATTATTGCGGCTGGAGAAGAGGACGCTGGCGCTATGCCACGCCTGGTTGATCAGGATCGAGGTGACCACTTGCGATTTGCCGGTGCCCGGCGGTCCCGTTACGACAGTAAGAGGCGCGCCCAATCCTTGCACGACGGCCAGGCGCTGCTCGGCATTGAGCGGCAGAATCTCCAGGAGGGGACGATCTTCCGGCATCGCGGATTCGGCATCGCCGCCACGCAGGAACAGGCCCAGCGCGGTATCCCGCACCGTCTCTTCATCCAGCAGCGCCAGCTTCCGCAGCTCATTTTCCAGACCGTAGGTGAAGGGCGAACGCGTTCCCACAAACAGCATGGCGCGGTTGTAAATGCCGTTCGCCGGCAGCCCCGATAGCCGGATGCCTTGCGAGAGACGGTACGGGTCCAGATCCTCTTTCCAATCCCAATCGGGACGGCGTCGCTGCAGGCGGAAGATGATATCGTCCCATGGCGGCACGTCTTCGTCGACGTTGGCCAGCCCGAGTTCCTCCGCAAGCTGGATGGCTTCATCGATGAGGTTGCCGCTGTCGACGGACGGCAGGCTCTTCAGCACCTCCAGATTGAACTGCGGGATCGCGCTCACCGGCTGCAGAAACTCGCTGCCGCCAGCCGCTTCCTCTACCGGGTAGAGCAGCAGCGGTTCGAGGCGCGTCTCCTCCTGGTCACGCGCGTAAATCGACCGGACGCGCACGCCATAGCCGACGAAGAGCGCAAGCTGTCCCGGTTCACGACGCACCTTCTGTACCAGGCGGCGCGTGGGGCGGTCGATAGCGGCCAGCGGAAGCACGAACGGCAGTTGTGCCAGCTCGATGTACTCGTGATGCTCCGCGCCCCGCGGAATGCTGATGGCCGTGCCGCTTTCCCGCGCCAGGCAATCGAGGTAATAGCGGCAGAGATCGGAGAGCAGCTTGTACCGGGGAGCGGCGCTCGTACCGGAGGACGCCTGCTGAACCCGCGGCCACCAGCGATAATTGCTGTCTTGAACGACTTCGGCTTCGGCGAAATTACGCAGTGCCGCCGCGACTTCGGATTTGTCGAGTCCCAATTCGGCCGCGATCTGCTGGGCCTTCAATCCGGGCTTGCCCGACAGCAGTTCCTGGATTTTTTGCGCGGGGCTCATACTTCCAGGATAGACAGCCGCTTACCAACGTGTCTCCGTGGCATAGGAGCACGAAGTCATATTGCGCGATTCGCCTTCCACCGGCTCGAACACGGATTGAATGGCGACGCGCCCCGGCCCGCTCAGCAGCAGCCAGATATAACGGTTGCTCCAGTATCCCCATCCGCTGAACATCGCGCTGGGGCGCTCGAAGTGCAGGCGCATCTGCACCGACGGGTCCTTGAAGATCAACGCCGTAGGTTTGATCAGGATGTGCTGGTCTTGCGCGAGTTGGCGCACGAATACGTTTCCACCCGCATGCAGCAGCAGCAGCCCCGGGGTTTGCGGCGCAAAGAATTTGTCCATGAACATGCCGCACGGATAGTGCGTTTCGGTATCGTCGCCGTTCTGCGTGCGCAGCCAGACATCGGTGGAGAACCAGTCGTACTGCATGTTCAGCGTGGCCGCGAGAAAGAGATGTTCGCGCACATCGATGGTTTGGCCGGGCTGGAGGGGCAGAGCGACCAGTTCGCCCGGATCGTCCTTGGAAAATGCGATATGCCCGGGACCCTGCGCCTGCGTCATGACCAACGGCATGCCTGCGAACATGCGCTTCCAGGCGCCCTTGAGCGGCATGGTCGTAATGTTGACCTGGGGATCTTTCCAAAGCAGCACGTGGTGCGCGAAGTACACACCATCTTCCGGCGCCAGATTCATATCGGCCACCGGGACATATACCCCTTCGATCTGGCAGGACGACTTGCCGAACTGCAATTTGGCCATGTCCTTGCGCCCGGGGAGTTGCGCCCAGCCTGATCGCGCCACGAGCGAAGGCATGCCGAGCGAAGCGCCGCATTTCGGACACGCGGTCTGCGTCGCATCCACCGTAGCGCCGCACCACGCGCATTTTGCGGCGCCATGCGCTACCGGCGGCGTGCGCGGCTCAAATCTGGGATCCGGTGGCCGGGGAACCGGAGGGGTCGGCGCAGCCACGGGAGGGGGCGGAGGAGGAGGCGCAGGCGCGGCCTCATGCTTCACCGGCCGTCCGCATGATCCGCAGAAATTCGCTCCGTCGGCCATCCGCGCGCCACAATTTACGCAGAACATAATCGCTCCTATTCGGTCTTGTGATGCACGTACATCGACTGGATGCCTACGCGGCCGGGCCCCGTCATGCGTGCCAGGCTCATGGTCGTGCCGCCGAAAAATCCTGGGCCGAGTTTCTGAAACTCCACCTGCATGGTGACCGATGAGTCTTTATAGAGAAACGCTCCCGGCTCGACCATGATGCTTTCCCCCGCGGCCAGGCGCCGTTCGAAGACGTTGCCGTAGCCGTGCAGGATCAGCAGACCCGGCGTGCTGGTGGTGATGAAACGGTCCATGTACATACCTTGGCCGCCGAACAGAATGTTCGTCAGCCCCTTCACTCGCACAAACGAATAGTCGATCTGATGAGACGAGAGCAGGAACGCGTGTTCACGTACGTCCAGTTCCATGCCCGGATGTAGCGGCAGGACCACCAGTTCGCCGGTCGCATCGCGCGAGAAAGCGATGCGCCCCGGACCCGTGGCCACGCTAATCAGAAACGGCATACCGGCGAAAGCCCGCTTCATGCCGCCGGCCAGCGACATCAACGTCAACGGCACATTCGGATCTTTCCACAACATCACGTGATGCTCGAAAAAGATGGAATCGCCCTGCCCCAGATTGATCTCCGCCGCGGGCACGATTTCTCCCTCCACCTGGCAGGTGCTCGAGCTGAAGTGGATCTCCGTCATGTCCCGAATTCTGGGCGCTTCCCGCCAACCCGATTCGCTGACCAGGTTGCGAATATCGAGCGGCGCTCCGCAGGCGCTGCACGAGAGCGCGGTTTTGGGATTCATGCTCTGGCACCACTGGCACTGGATTCGTTCCAGCGATTCGCCCATGGGCAGGTTAGCGGCGTCGGTCACAAGTCAATCCTCCGTCTTGCAGCAGCCATTATACCCAGGGCCGGCGTCTGGACCGTCCCATTTGCGTGACAATAGGGAGGTGACTCGCCGTACTCTACTTCAACGCGCCGCCCTCCTCGTTCCCGCGGGCCGGTTGCTGCGCGCGCAATCTGCGGGGGCCGACCCGCAGGCTCAACAGAATGCCATCCTGGCGCGCATCCAGGCGCCCTCATTCCCCAAGCGCGATTTCGACATCACCAAATACGGCGCTAAGGCCGACGGCCAAGCCGATTGCACCCAGGCGATCCGCCAGGCCATCGCGGCTTGCACCAAAGCCGGCGGAGGACGCGTGGTCATCCCGCGCGGACGCTTTCTGACCGGCGCGGTGCATCTCGAAGACAACGTCAATCTGTACATCGGCGAGGGCGCCACGCTGGCGTTCAGCCAGGACCCGGCGCAGTATCTGCCGGTGGTCTTCACCCGCTTCGAAGGCACCGAGTGCATGAACTATTCGCCGTTCATCTACGCCTTCGAAAAGACCAATATCGGAATCACCGGTCCCGGCACCGTGGATGGCCAGGCCGATTCCTGCCACTGGTGGAACTGGGTAGGACGTGGGAGCTGCGGCGGAGGACCCGGCCAGCCCAATCACAACGCCGATCGCAAACTGGTGACCGGCATGGGCGATAAAGACGTGCCCGTGAAAGAGCGCATCTTCGGTGAAGGCCATTATCTGCGGCCTAATTTCATCCAGCCGTACCGCTGCACCAACGTGCTGATCGAAGGCATCACCATTAAGAATTCGCCCATGTGGGAAGTGAATCCGGTGCTGTCGAGGAACGTCATCGCGCGCAATCTGCAGATCGATACCCACGGTCCGAATAATGACGGCGTTGATCCGGAATCCTCGACCGATGTGCTGATCGAGAACTGCACGTTCAACACCGGCGACGACTGCATCGCCATCAAATCCGGACGCAATCAGGACGGACGGCGCGTGGGCAAGCCCTGCGAAAACGTCGTCGTCAAGGATTGCAATATGAAAGACGGGCACGGTGGCGTGTCCATCGGCAGCGAAGTTTCGGGCGGGATCCGCAATGTGTTCGTGGACAATTGCCAGATGAACAGCCCGCACCTGCAGCGTGCGCTGCGCATCAAGACTAACTCTTATCGCGGCGGAAAGATCGAGAACATCAACTTCCGCAAGACCGCTGTCGGCGAAGTAGCCGAGGCGGTGATCGAAGTCGATTACTACTACGAAGAGGGCGAGGGCGGTCCGTTCATGCCCGTGGTGGAAAACATCTACGTAGCGGATGTGACGTCGAAAAAGAGCAAATACGGGCTCTATCTGCACGGCTACAAGAACGATCCCATCCGCGGCTTGACAGCGGTGAATTGTAGATTCGACGGCGCGTCCGAGGGCAATTATCTGGAAAACGTAGCGCTGGTGAACCTGCGCGACGTCACGGTGAATGGCAAAGTCGTCAACTTGTAGACTTCTAGACATGACGCCATTACTGTTTGCGGGAGAACCGCTTCCTAAGAAGCTGTGAAAAAATCGGCCGCAAGCGGCTGAGGCAGACGAAACCGCCTGCCCCACCATTGACAGTAAACAACTTGCCTTGGTGGCGCAGGCGCTTTCGCCTGTGGTTTCTGATTTTTTCACACCTTCTCAGGGAGCGGATGCGCAATCACTGATGACGCCTTGTTTAATTCTTCTTTTTGGCGGGCGCCGGTTCCGGGCTCTCAAAGAGCGGCGGGATCATTTGGCGATGCCAGGACTGACGCGCTGTTTCCAGGCGTTGCAGGATTTCCGGCTGGGTGGTAGCGGCATCCTTGCTTTCGCCGACATCCGCTTCCAGATCGTAGAGCTCGGTACGGTTGCCGATCTTCACCAGCTTCCAATTGCCTTGCCTGACGGCGAATGACTGGCCGCCTCCGGTACGCCAATAAAGCTTATCGTGCGGCGGCTGGGAGCCTTTTCCGGTGATGTGGGGCATCAGGTTGACGCCGTCGATGATCCGATCGCCCGGCACCTGGGCGCCGGCTACCGCGGCAGCCGTAGAGAAAATGTCGAGCGAGATGATGGGCGATCCGTAGGTCTCGCCGGCGGGAAGCTGTCCCGGCCATTTCATCACGAAGGGCACGTGAATGCCGCCTTCGTACACCTGGCCCTTGTAACCGCGGAAGGGATGGTTGTCCGCATGCGTGACCGGCGTGGGACCTCCGTTGTCGCTCAGGAAGAAGATCAGCGTGTCATTCTCCAGCTTGAGCACTTCGAGCATGGCGGCCAGGCGTCCGACGCCGTCATCGAGCGCGCAGATCATGGCTGCGTAGGAACGGCGGATGGGATCTTTGATGTCGCTCACGCGATCGAGATAGGCTCGCGGGGCTTGTAGCGGAGTGTGCGGCGCATTGTAGGCGAGGTAGAGAAAGAAGGGATCCTTGGCATGGCGTCCGACGAAGGAGCACGCCTCGCGGGTGAAGGCGTCGGTGAGATATTCGGATTCGGCCACGGGCTGGCCGTTGCGCTCGATGGGAATCATGTACTCGCGAGCGTTGGGATGGTCGAGATCGGCTTTGAAGTAATCGTGTCCGCCGCCGATGAAGCCGAACTGCTCCTGGAATCCGCGCTTGAGGGGATGAAACTTGGGCGCCGCGCCGAGATGCCATTTGCCGATCTGGCCGGTGACGTAGCCGGCGTCCGAAAGCACGTTGGCGATGGTGATTTCGCCGGCGGGCAGACCGGCGACCTGGTCGTTGGGATCGTACTTCGGGTTGTTTTCGTGGCCGAAGCGGTGCTGGTAGCGGCCGGTCATAAGGCCGGCGCGGGTAGGGCTGCAGAAGGGATGCGACACGCAGGCGTTGGTGAAGCGCAGTCCGTTGCGCGCGAGGCGGTCGATATAGGGCGTAGGGATGTCTTTCGCGCCTTCAAAGCCCACATCGGCGAACCCGAGGTCATCGGCCAGAATGACGATGATGTTGGGGCGCCTCGTGGTTGCGGCTGCGAGGGGCATCGCGGTGGCGGCGGCCGCGGTCTTGAGAAAGGTACGGCGATGCATGTTTTGGTTTAATCTTCCCACGGCTACGCCGGCCTGGCTGATACCCTTCGCTGACAGCTCGGTCGACAGTTTCGGCTGCGGCTATGCCGTCGTGTGGGGCAGGATGCTGACCTGCTCGGATCCCGCAAGCCCTCCGGCCGTGGGGCAGACCATCGTTTTTTGTGGTCTGCAAGCTATGAGCCGCGGGATGAGAATCCGGCAAGCGCTCGTACCAAAGACTTCAGTCTGTGTCTTTCTTGTGAGACAGGCTTCAGCCCGTCCGCCGTTTTTTTCAACGGGTGCCCGGCTGCGCAGCCGTTTCCGGCGCATTGCGCCGTCAGTGTAAGCGACATTGGGATGATAGCGGGTGTCCTCGGGGCGCGGCCCCCCGCGCACAAAAGAACCGTTCTTTCAACGGCGCGGCTTGCGGCCGGCTGAAGCCCACGCTACAACTCGTCTTCGACGTCGGGTTGCGGCAGCACGGGCTTCTTGTTGGAGGCGCGTTTGGTGCCGGTCTTGCGCGCGCGCTTGGTGGGCGCAGGCGCAGCTTCAGCGCCACCCTCGACGACCGTGGTCTTTTTCAGTCCCTTCTTGATGCGGGGCGAACGCGCGGTCGGCTGACCGGGGACGTCGGGCTGCCTTTCCTCAAGCTCCTCGTGTTCCTCGGGTTCTGGCGGTGGTTCCTGAGCCGGCAAGGCCGGCGGGAGGAATTCGGGACCCAGAAACACCGTAAGCCCGGTGGCTTCGTCGACCGAGACACGTACCACAAAGCGATCCTGCGCGTAATTCAGAAGCTGGTTGAAATCCTGGAAGCCGAACTTCTTGTAATCGTAATCGGGCGCTTCAGTCTTCACCCACTCTTCCAGGTCGCCGGCCGGAACCCCTTCCTCCAGCTCCAGACGATGGGTTTCCAGCACGTCGCGCAGCGTGGGCAAGGCCTCCTCGGGACGCACCACCTTGTCGGTGCCGCGCTTGCGCGAAATCATGTAGCGGCCTTCGCCGCCCGTCACGGTGACGTAATCGGCCTTGCGCAACTTCTCGATGAAATCGGTGAAAGAGTTGGCCCCGTAGGCCCGTTCGCTGAAACTGGAGTCCAGTTGGAGCATGGTGGATTTGAGCAGTCCCAATTGCGGGCGCACTTCGCGCCGTTCGAGGACTTGCAGGGCGCGGTCGACCAGGCGCATGGCCAGCGCCAGGTCGAGCGGCGGTGGACGGCGCTGTTGCTGTTTCTTTTCAGGCTGCGGCTGTGGCTGCTGCTGCGGCGGTCGGTCGCCCCGGCTTTCCTGCGCCGGAGGCGGTTGCCGTTCCTGCGTGTGCTCGTGGCGCACGTGCGGGCGGACCGGTCGGGCTTCGTCGATCACCGATTCATAGCTGATGAACTCGTGACAGTTCTTTTGCAGAATCGTGCTGGTGAAGGCACGTCCGCCGACCACGAAGACGGTCTTGTCGTACTGTTTCAGTTTGTTGACGAGCGCGATGAAGTCGCTGTCCCCGCTGACGATGGCGAAGGCGTTGATGTGCTCGTGGCGCAGGGCCATCTCGAGCGCATCGAGCGCCAGGTTTATATCCGCGCCGTTCTTGTCGCCGCGCGGCGACGGGTCTCGCTGCACCATCTGTACGGCGTGTTCGGAGAGCGCGCGGGTAGATCCCTCCATCCTGCCCCAGTTCGCGTAAGCGAACTTGGTGACGATTTCGCCTCTTTCCTTGAGCGCATCCAGCACCGCGGCGACATCGAACTCGCGCTGCAAT
>Ga0326727_10014224_pt1 | contig 17409 bp, 15 predicted proteins | sample MB2enrmetagenome_FD_207643 | JGI IMG/M metagenome (GOLD analysis project Ga0326727, IMG submission 207643) | Lab enriched peat soil microbial communities from McLean, Ithaca, NY, United States - MB29MY | ecosystem: Environmental > Terrestrial > Soil > Wetlands > Peat | place: USA: New York...
TTATAAAGGATGAACTTGGAAAGCAACGCCAAGACGTTGAGAACCTAAGTATCTTCGAAACCGATTTACAACAAATAGAAAGGCAATTAAAGGCAGTTGATCAGGAACAGCGCCAGCTTTTACAATGCGCACTCAAGGGATTCCCAGAAAGCCAGGTGGAAGAAGAAAACCGGCGGATAAATAAGGCGCGTGAAACTTTGCAGCGTCAAAAAGCAGAGCTTGAGGCGCAAATTAGGGCAAGCGAGGATTCTGTTGTCAGCATACCGAAGCTAGAGCATACCATAGAACTGCTAAGGCAGCAGCTTAAAGACCCGGATTTTGCTACTAAGCGAGATTTCATAGAGAGCCTAGGAATTACAATATGGCTTGACGGTGAGGAAGTAGAGGTTAAAGGTACGATAGACCCTAATATAGGTTGTATTGTGCACACGCCTTTTTAGAGGGGCTGGGCCCCTCTCCCATTCACTTCGTTCTGGGACTTTGTAACTCAGGTCTTGCTCAGGAACCTTGTAACTCAAGGCCCCGCTTAAAACGGTTATTGAGAATAATATTTTCATCTTTTATTTTCGTAGGGTAAGTGAAACCCACCAGCCAGTTATCCTAAACACCAACTAAAATCGTTGTCCGATGGTTTTCTGGATCCCAGCCTGCGCTGGGATGACATAAAGGGCTTTACTTCGTTTCAACGCAGCTTCGAAGCTGGGTGAAACCCACCAGCCAATTATCCTATATACCAATGGAAAATAATGATCCAATCGTTATCTGGATCCCTGCCTGCGCAGGGATGACAAGAAGAAGATTATTTCGCTTTGGCGAAGTCGAGAAGGTTGAGTCGGAGGGTAAATTTGCCGTTCCACTGGTCGAGTTCAAGGTTGTAGACGATATCGATGGGGACGGACATTTCTGCCTGGTGCGCGCCGAAACCGAAAGCCACACAATCCCAAACCATGCCGCCCTGTTCCAGTTTCATCCTGAGATGCCCGCCGTCACTGCCCATGGTGCGGCAGGCAGCCACTTTGACATTGCGGGAGAGGAAAACCGGCTGAGGATTGGCCTGGCCGAACGGCGCAAGCTGCTGCAGGGTGCGGTAGGCACTGCCCGCCAGGTCTTTCAGGGCCACTTCGGCGTCGATATCAATCTTGGGACGAAGGTCCACGTCTGCCAGTTTGGCGCCGGCGATTTTTACCAGTTTTTCGTAAAGCAAGGGAATGTTATGTGTCAGAATCATAAAACCGGCGGCACCTTTATGACCGCCGAATTCGACAAAAAGTTCGCGGCATTCCGTCAGTGATTCGATTAAGTTGAACTCCGGGATACTGCGGCAGCTGCCAGTGCTGACTTTTTTGCCGGTGCGGATGACCACCGAGGGACGATAAAATTCATCCGAAAGTTTATTCGCCACCAGTCCGGAAATACCCGATGAAAAATCGTCCACCCGGACCAGAATCAGGGGTTCGAGCTGACGCGACACCACCTGTTCCCGGGCGACGGCGGTAGCTTTGGCGGTTACCTGCTGGCGTTCCGTGTTCTTTTGTTCCAGCCAGGTGGTCAACTCCCCGGCCCGTGACGGCGAATCGGTCATCAGCAATTCATAACTGGGCAGAGCATGGTCCATGCGGCTGGCGGTATTCAACCGGGGCGCAATCGTCCAGGTAATATTTTCGGAGGTGAGCGCGCCCGGTGTTGTACCGGCTTTAGTCAATAATTCCACAAGCCCGAGGCGCGGGCAGGCATTCATCCGCTTTAAACCTTCGTTGACGAGATAGCGGTTTTCCCCGAGCAAGGGCGTCATATCCGCCACGGTGCCGATGGCCACTAAATCCACCACCTGCTCCAGCTGCGGTTCTTTATTCATTCCAATGAGTAGGGCCTGCAGCAATTTGTAAGCGATGCCGACACCGGCCAGTTCACTAAAAGGATAATGTGAAGCTACAACTTTGGGATTGACGACCGCCAGCGCAGGCGGCAGTTCTTCGGTGGGGGTATGGTGGTCGGTGATAATAACATCCATGCCCAGGCGGTTAGCTTTTTTAACGGGAATGACGCCGGTAACCCCGCAATCGGCGGAAATAATCAGACTGACGCCCTGCTTATGCAACGCTTCCACGGCCGCGACTTTAAGACCGTGCCCTTCATTGATGCGGTGCGGAATGTACGGAATGGCTTCGACATTAAAGGCACGTAAACCCTGCACCAGGACGGCGGTGGAGGTAATGCCGTCGGCGTCGAAATCGCCGTATATCGCGATTTTTTCGCCGCTGAGCACAGCGCGGTAAATACGGGTGACAGCCTGTTCCATATCAGGCAGGAGAAACGGGTCCGGCGACAAACGTTTATCCACAGCGAGAAACGGGTCGACCTGCGACACATCAGCCAGCCCCCGGTTAAAGAGCACCTGGGTAATTAACGGCGACAAACCGCACTTATCCAGCGGATAGCCACGCGGCACCGGAGGCAAAATGTGCCAGCGTTTATGATTCAAAACTAAGCCTCGCTGTATTTTCGGATAATCAGCGCTGAGTTATGTCCGCCGAAGCCGAAGGTGTTGGACAGGGCGATTTTAACATCCGCCTTGCGGGCGACGTTGGGAACATAGTCCAAGTCGCATTCCGGGTCCGGAGTAGTGTAATTAATAGTGGGCGGAATCACGCCGTTCTGAATGGTCAGGACGCAAATCGCGGCTTCAATGGCACCGGCGGCGCCGATCATGTGTCCGGTCATGGACTTGGTGGAGCTGATGGGCACTTTGTAGGCATAATCACCCAAGGCACCCTTGATGGCTTTGGTTTCTGTTTTATCGTTAATCTCGGTGGATGTGCCGTGAGCGTTGATATAATCAATTTCGGTCGGGGCAATTTCCGCTTTGCTGATGGCCATTTTCATAGCCCGCACAGCGCCTTCACCGGTTTCCGGCGGGGAAGTAATATGATAGGCGTCGCTGCTGGCGCCGTAGCCGATAATTTCCGCCAGGATATGCGCCCCGCGTTTTTTAGCAAAATCCAGAGTTTCGAGGACGAGAATGGCCGCGCCTTCACCGATGACAAAACCGTCGCGCGTCTTATCGAACGGCCGGGAAGCGTGTTTGGGGTCGTCGTTGCGGGTGGACAGGGTACGGGCAGCATTGAAGCCGGCCACACCAATAGGGGTGACAACCGCTTCCGCGCCGCCGGTGATAATTGCCACACCATCGCCGCGTTTGAGGATTTCATAGGCATTGCCGATGGCGTCAGTGCCGCTGGAACAGGCAGAGGTCGAGCAAACATTGGCCCCTTTGGCGCCGATATCGATGGAAATCTGGGCGCCGGCCATATCGGAAATCATCATCGGGATGAGGAACGGACTGACCCGGTCCGGGCCTTTCTCATTCAAGATTTTCAACTGCTCGGAGAGCGTGCCCAGGCCGCCGATGCCGCTGCCAACCATGACACTGATATCGTTGCGGTTGCTATCGTCAATCACCAGATGAGAATCGCGCAGGGCTTCCTGGCTGGCGGCCACCGCGAACTGAGTAAACCGGTCCATGCGGCGGACAAGTTTACGGTCGATATATTTATTGGGGTCGAAGTTTTTAACTTCGGCGGCGAATTTTGTGGCATGATTCGTGGCATCGAACAGCGTGATATTATCCACGCCGCCGCGGCCGTTGATTAAGGAATCCCAGGTAGAAACGGCGTCCAGTCCAACCGGACTGATAATACCGACCCCGGTAATCACGACGCGATGAGTTCCGTTGCTTGTAACCAATGTTATTTCCTCCAATGTAACAGGTAATAATCCGTTGCGGATTTGCTGTCTATTTAATATCGTTAGTATAATGGATTAGCCGGTTTGCAGTCAATTTGTCACACGTACCTCCTCTTGAAATTCCAAGTCCACAAAGGCGGTTATTACCATCAGATGAAAATTGCGATTGAAACCCTGGGATGTAAATTAAATCAGGCGGAAACGGAAGCGCTGCAGCGGGAGTTTTTGCAGGCCGGATACGAACTTGCGCAGCAGCCGGGGGAGGCCGACGTCTACATCCTGAACACCTGCACCGTCACACACACCGCCGATGCCAAGGCCAGGCACCTGCTGCGGATGGCGCACCGGCGGAATCCGGATATTTTTATCATCGTGACCGGGTGCTACGCGCAACGGGCGGCGGCCGAACTGGCTGCCATCGAGGGGGTCAACCGGGTAGTGGATAACAGCGAAAAAGCAAACCTGCTGCAGATAGTGAAAGAAATACCACAGAAAGCACATAAAGGGAAACAACCGGCAGCAGCCGCGCCTTTCCGCACGCGCTCGTTTCTGAAAATCCAGGATGGCTGTCAGAATTTCTGCAGCTACTGCATCGTACCGTTCGTACGCAATGTTGAAACCAGCGTGCCGCCCAGAGCGATTATCGAGGAAATCAACAAAAGGACCGCGGAAGGCTACCAGGAAGTGGTCCTGACCGGCACACGGGTGGGCGGTTATAATTGTGAGGGATTGGATTTAACCGGCCTGTTGCAGCGAATCCTGGCAGAAACGAAAATCCCCCGGCTCCGGTTATCGTCCGTGCAGCCGCAGGAGATTTCCGGGGAATTGATTAAATTGTGGCAAAATGCCCGGCTGTGCCCGCATTTCCACCTGTCGCTGCAGAGCGGCAGCGCCGCGGTGCTGAAACGAATGAACCGGCGTTATTCCCCGGCCGATTATCAAAAAGCGATGAAACTAATTCGGCGAGAAGTACCGGCGGGGGCGATTACGACGGATGTAATTGTCGGGTTCCCTAGTGAGACGGACGCGGAGTTCGCGGAAAGCTTGGAATTCTGCCGAGAGACCGGGTTTGCCCGGATACATGTTTTTTCGTATTCGCCGCGCTCCGGGACGGCCGCCGAGCAGATGGCCGGGCAGGTGCCGGACAAGATAAAAAAGGAACGCTCTAAAAAGATGCTGGCGCTGGCGGCAGATAGCGCGCAGCAATTCCGGGAAAGTTTCGCCGGCGAAGCGCTGGATGTGCTGTGGGAAAAACAGACCGACGACGGCGACTGGACGGGAATGACCGGAAATTATATCCGGGTGTTCGCGAAGAGCAAGGACGACTTGAGCAACAAAAAATCAACAATTAAATTCTAAACACGAATATCGAAATCCGAAATAATACCAAAATAAGAAATTAGATTTTTTAATCAACGAAAGGAACAATTCTCAGTACTATAGTGCTTACATTGACAACAAGCGGAAGTTGGTTTGATGGATTCCCTCACGTTTGGGGGTAGGAATACGGGACTATAGGCGTTCCCGGAACGACAGTAGGAGTTGTGGAAGATGGGGACGGCCGAGTTAGAAACCTGCTTCTACGGTTTCGGTTGTCTTAAACTCTCCCTTCATCCCTCCCTGACAGGGATGGAGATGTGCCGATTTAACCCGCAACAGGTTTTGCCCTAACCGCTTTTTATCTGGCAATATCGCGGCGGATGAAGGCGGGAATGGAAAAAACAAAGAACACGATGACCAGCACCAACAATATCAGGATATGCACCGGAGACAGGCCATTTTTGAGTGTATCCGGTTCCATGTAGTGATAAAAAGGCGAGATGAAACGGTAATTTTTCAGCCCGTTGACGACGCCGCCGAGTGTGTTCAGCAGATAGGTTAAAACCGCCAGCCCGCTGGCGACGCCCATGCTGATGCCTTTGCTGCCTTTCACGCACCCGGTTAAAAACGCCACGGCGGCAAAAACGAGCGCCAGGGCGCAGGCCCCGAGGGTAGCTTCCGCTAATTTCAACAAGTTGACATCAATATTCATCGCCGAGACAGTTATGGCCAGTCCGGCCCAGAAGAAAAACCCGAGTAACACCATGCTCACTACTAACACCGCAAACTTGTCCGCGACCACCCGCCAGCGCGGCACGGGATTGGTCAGCAAAAATCCTAATGTGCCTTTTTCCTCTTCACCGGCAATCGCATTCGCACCGAAGCCGATGCCGAAAACCAGCAGCAGCAAAGGCACCATCAAGGAAAACAGTTCCGTACTGAAATAACCGACCGGCGAAGTATAATCGACTAACCCTGTGCCGAACATTTCTTTCAACCCCTCAGGGAGCTGGTTGAGGTATTGATTAAAAGAGGTCATACTGCTGATAGTCGGATAAAAAAGCGCCATGAGAACCCCGATGGCGACCAGATAACCGCCCCACATGAAAAAAGAACGCCGCTGGTCGCGCAGGGTTTTCAGAAAGATATTATTCAGCATCGTTTTTACCCCCGTTGTAATAGGTCATGAAGATATCTTCCAGGCTCGGCTCGTGACTGATAATATTGGCCACTTCAAAACGGGCGGCAGCCTTCACCATAGCATCCAGCGAACCCACGACAGTACAGGTGAGTAAATTGTCCCGGATAACAATATCGCGTACGCCGGGGATATTCGTAAACTTATTTGCGGGTACAGGTGCCGCAAAATGGATTTCCAATTGGCGAATGGAGTGCGATTTCAGGGATTCGATGGTCTCCACAGTAATCAGTTTGCCCTGCCGGATGATGCCGACACGGTCGCAGACTTTTTCCACTTCCGGAAGGATATGCGAGGAAAGAAAAATGGTGCGGCCTTCTTTTTTCGTTTCCGCTAATAAATCATAAAATTCGTGTTGCATCAGCGGATCGAGACCGTTGGTCGGTTCGTCAAGGATGAGCAGTTCCGGTTTGTGCATAAAAGCCTGCAGCAGGCCCAGTTTCTGCTTGTTACCCAACGACAACCCCTGGATACGCCGCGGCAGGTCGCACTGGAACCTGGCCGCCAGTTCTTTAACATATTGCCAGTCCAGTCCGCCGCGCAGGTTGCCCAGATACCGCAGTAATTGTTCGCCGGTCATATCGTCGTAGAGAGCCAGTTCGCCGTTAAGGTAGCCGACGCGGCGGTGGATAGCGACACTGCCCTGCCGGGCATCGAGGCCGAAAATCGCCGCCGAGCCACTGGTGGGACGGATGAAATCCAGTAAAGTGCGGATAGTAGTGGTCTTGCCGGCACCGTTGGGGCCGAGGTAACCGAAAACCTCGCCGCGCTGCACTGACAAATCAACTTCGGCAATGCCGAGCTGTTTGCTGTAGTATTTGGTGAGTTTAGTGGTGTTAATGATAACGTCGTTTTTCATTTCTCACACCTGTAAATGATGTTCTTGTCGTGAATTATACTACATTGCAATTACTAAATGCCCTTTCTTAATTTTTAGGTCTATCGTTACTTAGAACAAAATATGTCATTTCCTGCTCAAGCCTTGCCCAAGACGAATAAGAAAAAGAGTTTTCAGAATAATTAACTTGCAATATTTCAGCGGGTGACAGCATAATATTGATATTGATTAAATAATCAGGACAATATAAGAAGCAAGGAGATAAAAGTGAGACCGAACAGACTGCGCGAGCTATTGAAAGCCGGGAAACCGACGCTGGGGATGCATTTAATCGGGCCATGGCCGGGAATGGCGGAAGTGGTGGGGCAATCCGGCGGATTTGATTATATCGAGTATGTCGGCGAATATTCACCATTCAGCCTGGAAGTAATGGATAATTTCTGCCGCGCGATCGAGCTTTTCCCCAACCTGGGCGGGATGATGAAGGTGGAGGAGAACGGACGCGGTTTTATTACCCCACGGGCAATCGATTCCGGATTCCAGAGCGTGCTTTTTACCGATATCCGCACGGTGGATGATGTTAAAGACTGCATTAGCGCGGTGCGCTCGGAAAGACCGGACGCCGGCGGTGTGCATGGGTACGGCATGCGCCGCAGCGTCGGTTATGTGGCGGACGGACCCGAGGCCTGGGCGAAGGCGATGGACGACGTAGTCATCGCCCTGATGGTTGAAAAGACCGGCGCGATGGATAACCTGGAGAAAATCCTTTCGGTGCCAGGAGTGGATATGGTGCAGTTCGGCCCCAGCGATTTCTCCATCAGTTACGGCAAACCGGCACAATCACGTTCGCCGGAAATCATGGATATCCAGAAAAGGATGATTGAAATGGCCCTGAAAAAGGGCGTCGCTCCCAGGGTGGAAGTCGGCTCTTTCGAACTAGCGAAACCGTTCGTGGATATGGGTGTAAAGCATTTCTGCATCGGCTGGGATGTCAGCATTATTTACAGCTGGTGCAACCAGAACAGCGAAGGGATGGCTAAACTGCTACCCGGACTGGCACGACCAAAAGCGGCCGCGAAAGACGGCGGGTATACCGGCACAAAATAGATTTTAGTTTTTCCAATCAGAGATAGCCGGTAGAGAAAAACAACTCTACCGGCTATTTTTTTAAAAAACGGTTGCTTATCAGCCGTTGGGCTGCAGAGCCGGCGCGGTATCGCCGATTAGATTATCCTGTTTCAACGGGAATTCGACGATGAAAGTTGCGCCGTGACCAAACTGGCTTTCAGCCCAGATACGACCGCCCATTTTGGTGACGATGCCGTAGCTGATGCTCAGCCCCAAACCGGTGCCCTTACCGATATCTTTAGTGGTGAAGAACGGGTCAAAGATGCGGTTAATGATTTCCGGCGGAATGCCGGGCCCGTCATCGGCAAAGGAAATTTTAATACTGCTGGTGAGCAGTTCGGTGGTAACGGTGAAATTCCCCCGGCTATGTGCTTCGTTCATGGCCTGCTCGGCGTTCAAGACGATGTTAAGGAACACCTGCTGCAACTGGAAGCGGTCGGCAATAATTAGCGGTAGGTCGGGGGCAAAACGGGTGACGACCTCGATATTATTTACCCGGTGTTCATAAGCGCGTAGATTCAGGACCTCGTTGATGATGGGATTAATTTCCACCGGCTGTGTGGATAGAGAATGACTGCGGGCAAATGCGAGAAGATTTTTCACGACACTGGCCGCACGCTGCCCTTCGTTGCTGATAGCTTCCAGGTCGGCTTGAATTTCCGGCGGGGCGCCGCTTTCCAACATCAATTGCGACAAAGCAACAACGCCGGTTAGCGGATTATTGAGTTCGTGGGCAATGCCCGCCGCCATTTCACCCAACGAGGCCAAACGGTCGGTCTGATAGAGCCTTTCCTGCATTTCCCGCTCTTCGGTAATGTCATGCAGGATGACCAGAACTTCATTTTTTTGCATCCCGGTGCACTTGGCGATAAAAACCATTTCTTTCAGACCGCGTTTGATTTTGAACTCCACCTGGGAATGAAATTTACCACCGGACAGCACCTGCGTAATTTTTTCAACGAGATGGGGAACAGGGATAATATCCGCGATGTCACGGCCCTCCGATTTATTTCTGGTCATTTCGAACATATGCCGGAAGGCTTTGTTCACCATGATAATCCGCTTATCCTGTCCGATGACCACCACCGGGTTGGGGGTACTCTCCAGAATGCGGTCAGTAAGGGCCTGCTGTTCCGCGATTTCCTGCTTTGAATTTTTCAGGTCGGTAATATCGTTATAAAAAGTATTAGCTTGAGTCCAGCCGTCCCGGTGAACGATATGGCCGAAAATCTGGACATGGCGGATTGTACTGTCTTTACGCACGATATCGACTTCCAGTTTGTGTGAAACCGTCTCACCGCGGGCAATTTTATCCTTGCGCACCAGGTAATTAGCGTATTCTTCCTGCGCGTAAAATTCCTGCGGCGGATGTAACCGGGATTCCTCGATGTTTTGATAACCGAAGATGTCCAAAAAGGCCCGGTTGGCATAGGTAATACCATCAACGGTATTCCGGATACGGACACCGAGTGACGAATTATCCAAAAAGGTACGGAAGTTTTGCTCCGATGCTTTTAAAGCTTCTTCCGCCTGCTTGTGCCGGATAATAACGGCCAATTGCCCTGCGATTGTTTCAATGCGTTTCATATCTGCGGCAGTAAATGGCTCGTGCCGACCGATATCAAGCAAGCCGAAGGCTTCGCGGTCGTTTTTCAGGGGAATGCTGACGGCAGAGCAAACTCCCAGGCTTTTAATAATCGCCGGAACAAGTTTCTTCAGGGCTTCATTTTCGGTGCATTCCCGGCCCATGCTGACGATGGCACCATAGTCGTTCGTCAGGACAGCATGACCTTCGTTCAGGATAGCGGTGTAAATCCCGCCGTCTGCCAGTTTAATTTTGACGCCGGAGACCTTATCGGCAATAATGTTTTCGAGGCTGTGCGCCATCTTCGCGGGTAATTGGAAATTTTGCATTACCAGGTATTGTTTATCTTCGCTGAGCAGATAAACAATGGCGACATTCGCACCAAACAGTTTCTGTGTTTCACGGGAAACCAGGCGGAATATATCATCAAAATCTTTGCCCTGATTGGCGGCTTCGTTGATGGTATTGATGAGGTTGATACCGCGCGATTGCTGCAAGATTGCGCTATCAGCTTGCATACGCTCGGTGATGTCCCGTAAAATAGCCAATTCACCGTAGATTATACCGTCCTGCTGCAGCGGCCTGGCGTTTATTTCAAAGTTGACGACGGTACCGTCTTTCCGGATAAGTTCGATTTCAAAAGGGGGGACATCAACACCGGCCATACGCCGCTGGAAATGACCAGCTGCCTTCGAAACGCTTTGCCTGGTAAATATCCCAGCCAGCGCTTTCATCTTTTTACCGTTAAATTCCTCTTTGGCGTAACCGCTGATTGCTGCCAGTCTTTCATTAACCTCGATAATTTTCCCTTTATTATCGATAACCATCATGGGGTCATTGGCAGATTCGAAAACGGTGCGGAAAGCATCGTTGTTTAAAAGAGAACGCAGATTATTATCGAGCTGCTCATTGGAAGCGGTCTCTTTTTTAGAAGCAAGTTTTATCTCACGACGGCGTCGTACGGACTTTTCCGCACCGATATCAGTTCCGCTCATTTAATCCTCCGCGAATAAAACTCAAACTCATAATATTTTGGGTTCCGCCGTATTTTAACTACCTGCGCCAGCAGCCGGAATACCGGCCCTATCCGTAAAACATTGAAAACACCGGTGAGAAACAGATACCCGGGTTTATTACCAGGCCCGTTTTGTTCGGGACGAGCACTGAATTTAGCTATTTAGTTGGGTACTAAAAAGGCAAGAAGTGATACACCTTGACCCACATTGAGACTATTAAACCATCGAAAGTCCTATGCGCCTATCCCCCATTAGGGCTACGAGTACTTAGTACTAAAGTACCAAATCTGTAACTATTGGGCTCAACGGATGAAACACAATTTTCGTGGGGATAATCGGGAGTCGTGTCACAAGTCCTGTCCGGGGCAAATTGACAATGATTGCACAAGGGGGGTAAAGTCAAATAAACATCGTTCATAAAAGCGACGGCGTAACATGAACAAAACAATATTGATTTTCCGGCACGAGTTTTTCGCCACAATCAGGCGCCTGGGCTTTATCATTCTAACGCTGGCGTTACCGGTATCTGCGCTGCTGTCAATCGGTGTTTCGCAGCTGGTTTCGGGAATCGTGAAACCAGCAACAACAGTCCAGACGACGTCCGTGGGGTATGTAGATGAAGCCGGCGGTTTCAACCAGTTTACGGCCGAAGGTGACATTAGACTGATGCCGTACACCACGACAGACGCGGCGCTGCAGGCGATGGTCAAGGGCGACATCAAAGATTATTTTGTGATTCCCAGCGATTACACGACCAAAGGAATCATTCAAAATTATACACTGGAAAAACAGCTTTCGGTCCCCACGGATATCCAGGGCGCGATAAAAAATTTTCTCTCCGATAACCTTATGGCCGATAAATTTCCGGCTGCAACGGTTCAGATAATCGAATCCCCTTTGAACATGGTTTCCACCAGACTGACCGAGACGGGCGCGGCGGCTCAAGACCAGGGCGGGGTATCAGATCTGGTAATTCCGGGGATATTCAGCCTGCTGCTGGTGTTATCCCTCATTTTTTCGTCCACCTATGTGCTGCAGGGTCTGGGTGAGGAAAAGGAAAACCGCATCATGGAGATTTTATTATCTTCGGTTTCGCCACGGCAATTGATTACCGCCAAAGTCCTGGGGATTGGGCTGGCCGGCCTGTTACAGGTACTGCTGTGGGCGATTTTACTCAAGCCGCTGCTGAATCTGGCTTCATCGTCAATCGGCGGTTTTATCAGTTCGGTTCATATCCCAGCCAATTTCCTGATACTGGGGATTGTGTATTTTATCCTGGGCTACCTGTTATTTGCGGTGCTTTGTTCGTGTATCGCCGCGGTCACCGGTACCATACGGGAAGCACAGGGACTGGCCAGCATTTTTACACTGTTTTCGGTAGCCCCGTTCTGGTTTTTAAGTCTGTTGATATTATTCCCAAGCAGTCCGGTTTGGGTCGTTTTCAGTATTTTCCCATTTTCAGCGCCGGTGACGATGATGTTACGGTTCGGGATGTACGGCGTGCCGGTCTGGCAAATAATAGTCAGCCTCGCGGTGATGGCGTTGACGATTTTCGGGGGGCTGTTATTAGCGGCGAAATTGCTACGGACGTACCTGCTGATGTACGGGAAGAGACCGAAACCGACGGAAATTATCAAGAATTTAAAAAACGCCTAACGGCAGATTGATCCAAAATTACTCAGATTGTTTTTTATTACGGGAACAATTATCACAAAGTCCACGGAGCAGGAGGTCGTGTTCCTCCAAGGTATAACCTGCGGGCAAGAGATGCTGGAGGTCTTCCGGACAGGCATTAATCTCGTACAATTTGTCGCAAATATTACAGAGAAAATGATGATGGTGTTTTGCCGGGGCTAATTCCCAGCGCGGCGGCTGGCCAGGCAATTCCACGGCGACGACGGAACTTTCCTCGTGCAGCGATTTCAGGTTGCGGTAAACGGTGGCGATTCCCAGACCGGGGACTTTTTTTTGCGCCAGGTTTAAAATTTCCTGCGCCGATAGCGGCCGGCCGGCTTTTTTCAAAGCCTGGCGGATGGCGTTTCCCTGCTGCGTATTTCTGACCATCAACCTGCTTCCTGAAGAAGATAATTTATTATCGTTATTGTAACACCGTTTTCCGTTTTTTGTCATTAAAAGAAAAATTTTACCAAAACCTGCTTGACTTTTTAATGATAACGCATTATCATTATCGTTATCAAGATAAAACAGCGTCCAGTTTGATTTATAAGGGGCGGTAAATGGTCAAATATTTAATTGCAGCTTTTCTGAGTCTGGTACTGATAGGCACAACTGCCTGCCAACCAAAAACAAGTAAAACCAGCCCAATTTCGAACGGCGTGATTCAGGTGGTGGCCGCGGAAAATTTCTGGGGCAGCATCGCCGCGCAATTGGGGGGTATACATGTTAACGTCATCAGTATCGTCACAGACCCCAACGCCGACCCGCATGAATTCGAGACCAGTACCGCCGATGCGCTGGATTTCGCCCATGCCGATTATGTTATTTTAAACGGCGCCGGTTACGATGACTGGGGACAGAAACTACTTGACGCTAACCCCGCAAACGGACGCAAGGTGTTAAGTGTAGCTGATTTATTGGGAAAGGCCGCGGGCGATAATCCCCACTTCTGGTATGACCCGGACTACGTGCAGCAGGTGATAAATCAGATTACCAGCGATTATCAATCAATGGACCCGGCAGATGCGGCTTATTTCAATCAGCAGCAAACGGCTTTAGAGAGCGCGCTTGCGCCGTACCAGCAGCTGATCCAATCCATTAAGGAGACTTATGGGGGAACCCAAATCGGGGGAACAGAAAGCATCGTGGTGTATCTGGCTAATGCGCTGGGGCTAAACTTAATTTCGCCGCCTGATTTTATGAACGCGGTTTCCGAAGGTAACGACCCGCCGACGCAATCGGTGGCGACGTTCGAACAGCAAATCAACCAGAAACAAATCTCCGTCTTAATCTATAACAACCAGACCGCCACGTCGGTGACCACGAATTTAAAACAGCTGGCAGCTGCACAAGGTATTCCAGTGGTGGGCATTTCGGAAACGATGACGCCGCCGGATACGACTTTTCAGAACTGGCAGTATGCGCAATTAACAGCTCTACAAAGCGCTTTAAGCGCAGGCGGCGGGAGCAAATGATAGAAGGTAGAGATGATTGATAATCAGTTAGCGAAGAAGATAAATACGGGAATACCGGAGATACAACCGCGGGAGTTGACGGTGAGCCTGCAGGATGCCGCCGTACAAACAGAAAGTCACAAGATATGGGGTAATGCCGATATCAGTGTGGAGCAGGGTGAATTTATCGCAGTGGTCGGGCCGAACGGTTCCGGGAAGAGCACGCTTTTCCGCGTCCTGCTGGGGATGCAGCCATTGAGTAAGGGGGATGTCCGGGTACTGGGGAAACCTCCGCACCGGGGGAACCAGGCAATCGGTTATGTGCCGCAAAGAAGGTCGTTCGACCCGGATGTGCCGATTCGCGGGCGCGACCTGGTGATGATGGGGCTGGAAGGGTTAAATTGGGGGTTCGCTGTACCGGGACCGGCACAACACCGCCATCAGCAGCTGGTAGAGGAGACGCTGACCGCCGTCGAGGCGACAGTCTATGCGGACAGACCTATCGGCAGGCTTTCGGGCGGGGAGCAGCAGCGGCTGGTGCTGGCACAGGCACTGGTCAGTAAACCCCGACTGCTCCTTTTAGACGAACCGCTGGCGAATCTCGACCTGCGTAACCAGATTGCCATCCCGCAGCTGGTAGCCAGGCTGGCGCGGGCTAATGCCGCGACAGTGCTGCTGGTAACGCATGACATTAATCCTTTGCTGCCGGTGGTAGACCGGGTGATATATATTGCCAAAGGTAAAATGGTGATTGGCAAACCGGAAGAAGTTATTACTACCAAGACACTGAGCCGACTTTATGACGCGCCGGTGCAGGTAGTGAAAGATATTAACGGGCGCCTCTTTGTGGTGGGACTGGAGCAGGAAACGGCGCATCCGCACGAACATGATGAGCATTAACCGGAATATGAACAAGAAAAGTTACCGAGCAGGAGACTTTTAGAGAATATGGGCGCACATTATTTAACAACCGGCTTCGGCTGGAATTTAATCAGGGATATACAGGCACAATTCCAGTATGCATTTATGCAGCATGCTTACACCGCCGGAGCGATCGTCGCGATTGTGGCGGGCGTAGTGGGTTATTTTGTGGTGCTGCGCAGCCTGTCTTTTGCCGGTCATGCGCTTTCCCACATCGGGTTTGCCGGAGCGACCGGAGCGGTGGCGCTCGGCGTCAATCCCATCTACGGACTGCTCGTTTTTACGGTGGGGGGAGCTGTGGGGATGGGCGCGCTGGGGAAACGCATATACGGCCGGGATGTAGTAATCGGGATTGTGCTGGCCTGGATGCTGGGGCTGGGGGTGCTGTTCCTGTCGCTTTACTCCGGATACGCAACGGAAGCTTATGCCCTGCTTTTCGGAGAGATACTGGGTATCAGTCAGACGGATGTGATGGTCACGCTGGTTGCCGGGGTGGTGACGCTGGCGGCCATCGCGATTATGTTCCGTCCGCTATTGTTTGCCTCAGTGGACAGCGACGTGGCCGAAGCAAGAGGGGTGCGGGTGCGGCTCCTTTCCATCCTCTTCATGGTAGTACTGGCAATTTCGGTTTCGGAAGCGGTGCAAGTGGTAGGGGTATTACTGATTTTCGCTCTGCTGGTCACACCACCGGCGATTGCCGAGCGGCTTACGGCGCGTCCGGGCACGGCCATCGGCCTCTCCGTATTGCTCGCCCTGCTTTTTACCTGGGTGGGACTTTTCGTATCGTTTTATCTACCATATCCGGTCAGTTTTTTCATCACCACACTGGCTTTTGTCACCTATCTCGCGGTGCGGTTATGGATATATCTGCAGCAGCGTTTCACCAAATTGTCCCCCGCGTGATATAAGAATGGATAAACAAACCAAAAGCAGGGTTATAACAATACTGCTGATTATAGCGGTAATCGCGCTGTTTGTGCTATTTATTCTCTGGTTTAAAGACGACTAAGAATTTATGGCGATCGGTTGAGTGTGTAAACGGGGATATCCTGCTTTTAGAACATGGGCTCCAATACACCGGCCGCCTATGCATCAAGTTCAACGAATAAGACTCTATCCGCCGGTCTTTCAAACGCAACGGTTAGAGCTCATAATACCCCCGCCGGTAAACGGTTTCAACAAAAGCGCCGGCTTGCACCATCCCCAACTTATAACAACTCTCTCATACCTGATTGAAGAGCTTCCCGATGCCAATGCTATAACTACACAAAATTACTTTGATGCGCCTTTGCGGGTGATAAAGCATGGCACCCAAAGTTCAGAGCAACTGTCTTCGATGTCCCCAATATCCAACCGATCGACTACCTTACTGATATATCCGGCAAGATGGTCTTGCGGTATTTTGTCATCAAGACTGGGTAGGCATGAGCATCATCTGGTGTTGTGGATATTCTTTGAACGACTTTACTCACCCATCCTTTGATGCTCATTTTATACCCTTCAGCTACCTCTATTGCAGACCTATTTTCGGACAACCTGAGCTATTAGTAATAATTTGTTTTTTTACGGAGCTGCCGGGTATGCGGCGGTAGAAGACGATGGTACGGCCGTCAACAGTGACATTATTGCGCTCGAAAAAGCCATAATCGATTAGATAACGGCGTAAAGCGGCAAAATCCGGGTGCAGGGCCGTCAGTTTGATATTGACTTCGATTTCCGGGTACTGTTTATCAAATTCGAACAGGTTGGCCAGATATTGGAGCACCAGCAGACGGTCGTCGCGGGATTTGGGGAAAACCTGCAAGCGCCCGTTGCGAATGAAACGGTCGATGCCGGTTGGCGTCGGTTTGTGGGCCAGACTTTTATTAAGATAATGATTTAAATCTTTGAGTTTTTGAACGCAGTAAAGATAGCCGGCATCTGCCTGATTTTCCACCAATCCAACTTGTTCCAATCTGACCACCGCTTTGATGATTTTAGAGCTGTCAAAGCCGGTGAGACGGCTGATTTTATCCGGGGTGTTGGCACCAAGGGCAACAGCAGCCAGGATTTTGAACTTTTCTTCATCGGAAAGTATGCCGACAACAGTTAATAGTTCCGTATTTATTTCCATCGATTAGTAATATCTCCCATTTAATAGAATCAATTATAGACTTTGTGGAGGTTGCGGGCAAAGACCTGGGGATACGGTTTATAGAACTGCCGGATTGGGAATGAAAGTGGGGCGGACGGAATGACGAAGCATACAGGGATGAACGCCTGTACAACTATAATTGGCTGCAGGTTAAAAGGAATAGGCAATGAATTATATTCCGGGGCTTATCCCCAGTCAAAGCCGGTTTGATAAATCCCACGTTTGCGGGAAAGACAGTGAGGGGAGTATTATTGAGAAAATGCACGAGTAATGATAAAATACATTTGATTATTCTACGCAGGAAAGTGTCTATATGACAGGTTTAGGTATTGACACATGGTATCAAGGCATTATAAACATAATCATATTATTTATCGTGATAGGATTGGCGGCG
>Ga0326727_10014226_pt1 | contig 17408 bp, 10 predicted proteins | sample MB2enrmetagenome_FD_207643 | JGI IMG/M metagenome (GOLD analysis project Ga0326727, IMG submission 207643) | Lab enriched peat soil microbial communities from McLean, Ithaca, NY, United States - MB29MY | ecosystem: Environmental > Terrestrial > Soil > Wetlands > Peat | place: USA: New York...
TCGGTCAACACAAGTCTTAGTGCTGTATCTGGAGCGCCCCGCGACGCAACAGCGCAGTTGTATGCTCTCGTGCGGGGCGCTTCGGATACAGCGACTTGAAGGAAGCCGCCCTCATGGAAGGTTATGTACTTTGAATCGGTCTGAGCGGGTGCAGAGGGATCAGGAAGAGACTGAGTTGGTCAGGATCCGATTGCCTGATGGCCGGATGGGTCGGCGCGGTGGCTCGCTGAGGTCCGATGTGAAGGGTGAGGAAACGGGTATTTAAAGAGTTTTGGCCGGTTGAGACACGGAGTCTGCGTGCGCGCCGAAGCACGGGTAGAAGCCGAGGGTGGGAACAGAGGTTCAAGCGGCGCACCGGTCTGGTTGAGGTGGAGAGCGAAGCAGGAGTTGCGCAGCGGAGAGCCGTTCGACGACGCGCATGGTTCCACCGCAGACCGGGCAGTTCCAGAGTGATTGGTTCTGGTCAGCGGGCGATGGCGCCACCGAAGCAGTCATCTTCTCTGAGCCGCCGAGGAACTGGAAGCATAGCGGCAGGAGCGAAGCGCGGTTGCGGTTGGCGAGGAACCCGAAGTTGCGGATGCGCACGAAGCCGGGCGGCAGCAGGTGGAGCAGGAAGCGGCGCAGGAACTCATCGATGGCCAGCGTCATGAGCCGCTTCTTGTTGCCGTGCGCGGAATCGCGCCAGCGGAAGGTGACGTTGCCTTCGCAGAGAGCAACCAGCCTGGAGTTGGATATGGCAACGCGATGGGTGTAAGCGCCCAAGTAGCGCAGTACATGTTCCGGTCCTCCGAAGGGCCGCTTGGAATAGACGACCCAGTCATGGCGGAAGAGTACTCGCAGCCAAGCGGCGAAGGCGCGTGGCTGGGCAAGATGCAGGAGGCTGCCGTGGAACTGAAGCTCACCGCGATGGAAGGCGTTGCGGAGTCCGGCGACGAACTTGCCGCGGAAGACGCGGCTGAGCACGCCGATGGGCAGAAAGAAGGAACGCCGGGCGGAGATCCATCTTGAGTGGTCCGGAGCGAGACCGCCGGCGGCCAGTACGCAGTGGACATGCGGATGAAACTGCAAGCGCTGATTCCAGCTGTGGAGCACGCTGAAGAAACCGATCTCGGCTCCAAGGTGCCGCGGATCGCGGGCAATCTCAAGCAGAGTCTCGGCACTGGCGTGAAAAAGCAAGTTGTAGATGAACCGCTTGTTCTGCAATGCGAACGGAGCCAGTTCGCGCGGCAGGGTGAAGACGGCATGGACGTAGCGTGTGGGCAGCAGTTCCCGCTCGCGCGCCTTAAGCCAGCGCAGGCGCGCGTTGCCCTGGCATCTTGGGCAATGCCGGTTTCTGCACGAGTTGTAGGAGATCCTGGTCGTATGTCCGCAGCCGGTGCAGCGGTCGCGATGCCCGCCCAGCGCGGCAGTGCGACCGCGCGTAATGGCCAGCAACACTTTTCGGTGTTGCCAGTTGATCCACTTGCGGCTCCGATCAACGAATGTCTGTCCAGCACAGCGGACAATGTCGGCCATCTCCACGAGAGGCCGGCTTTTCAACTGTGCTTCTGTCCTCCCTGAGCAGAGAACGTGAGCGCATCGAGCGGGCTGGCGGTCGCGCTCAAATGTCGTTGGGAAAGATGCAGATAGATGGTCGTTACTTCGAGGTCGCGATGACCGAGCAATATCTGGATGGTGCGCAGATCGGCGCCGGCTTCAAGAAGATGTGTGGCGAAGCAATGTCTTAAGGTGTGCGGGTGGATGTGCCTGTTATCGAGGCCGGCGCGTTCAGCGGCGATCTGGCAGGCAGACCATAGAACCTTGGTGGTGACAGGGTAACTTGCCGTGTGCCAGCGGTTGCCGGGGAAAAGCCACTCCTTGGGCTTGCGCCGCAGACCGCGCCAGTAGGCGCGTAACTCTTCGAGCAGTTTCGGGCTGAGCATGACATCGCGGTCCTTGCCACCCTTGCCCTCGTGGATATGAACCACCATCCGCTGGCTGTCGATATCGCTGACCTTCAGGCGCGCCGCTTCTGCCCGGCGTGCGCCGGTGGCATAAAGCGTCATCAGCAGGATGCGATGAAAGGGTGTATCCGCGGCTTCGATCAGTTGCGCGACTTCTTCCTGACTGAGTATCCCGGGAAGATGGCGCATCTTCTTCGGGTAGGGCGTCTCGGCGATGCTCCAGTTGCGCTTCAACACGTGAATGTAGAAGAAGCGCAGCGATGCCAGCCGCAGGATGACGGTGTTGGGGCTGAACTTGAACTGGGTGAACAGAGCTGCCTGATACTTGCGTATGTCCTCCGGACCAAGCTGATCGGGCCGGCGATGAAAGTAGCGGCTGAAGTGCTCAACACCGTGCAGGTATGTGCGGATGGTTGTGGCGGCGAAGTTGCGGCGATGCAACTCCTCAAGCATGAGCTGACGTAGTTGGTTCACAGAGAATCCTCCTTCTCTGCGAACAAAACTATCCCGGCAGCCTCAAAGCCAGCCCAGCCGCACGCGGATGCGTCCGCCGCCGCAGCGGCTTCGTTCAAGTCGGCCAGTATAGAGGAATCTAAGAAGCACGGCCCGGGACCGCGCCAAGCGATTAATCGTCATTGAATTCTTCACGGGTCGGAACCGGTTTTATACTGGTTATCACCATCATGGAAAACGTGGATACACCGACGGATCCGTCACCGAGCGAGCATTCGCGTTCGTTCGATTTCCGCTTAGCCGCGGCCGTGATATTGCTCATGCCGGCCATCTGGTTCAGTTGGAAGACTGTTGATGGCCTGGCCGCGCGCCGCCTCATCCGTACCGACCTGGCCGAGATCACACACGCGCGCTACGGAATCCTGAGTGCCGATCAATGGCGCGCCATCATCGGCCCGATACTCAACGCGCAAGTCGACAAACTCGATCTCAAGGGTCAAAGCAAGAGCCTCCGGCCCATGGTTGAACGGTCGCTGTACGCCCTGCTGGACAACATCAAGACGCAGATGACGTCGCCCAACGCCAAGGCATCGGGCATGCCCGGCGGGGGCAACGCGATGCTCGTGAACATCATCATCGCATCGTTGCGTCCGCATGTGCCGGAGTACACCAACGTGGTGATGGCGGAGCTAGCCAAACCGGAAACGCAAAAGAGCTTCAAGGACTCCATCCGCGGTGTCCTTACCGATGCGGTCAAGAACACGTTCGGCACCACGGACATGACCACCTATTCCGCCATCCTGAAGCGATATGGGTGCTCCAGCGGAGCGGTTTGCGAGGAGACTCTTGGCAAAAAGATCGCGGAAGCGGACACGAAGGTGAATCGCTACTATCTCACAGTGCTCGCATCGGCGGCGCTAGGGTTCATCCTGTTGTTGGTCGGCAAGCCGACGCTTTCGCGGGGCGCCGTTGTGGTGCTGATGTTGTTCTGCTTTGCGATGCTGGCTGGCGGCGTGCTCAGCCCAATGCTGGAAGTGGAAGTTCGCGTCACGAAGCTGGACGCAACCATGCTCGGCACGCCCATCGAGTTTCGCAACCAGTCGCTGTACTACCGCAGCAAGACCGTGTTTGAGGTGTTTCAGACACTGATCCAGATGGGCCGGCCGGAGATGACGCTGGTTGGCGTGCTGGTGATCCTGTTCAGCGTGGTCTTCCCGGCGCTGAAGCTTCTGGCGCTTGGAGCGAGTCTCTTCCGGCCGGCGCTGTTGCGCACCAACCGCTTCGTGAAGCTGCTGGCTTTCGAGCTATCCAAGTGGTCCATGGCCGACGTCATGGTCCTGGCGATCTTCATGTCTTTTGTCGCGTTCAACGGCGTCATCGGAAGCGCGTGGGACGGCTTACGCGGCATGCCGAACGTTCAAGAAGTGCTGATCCCGACGGATGCTTCCAAGATTCTGCCCGGCTATTACTTGTTCGTCGGTTTCTGCGTATCGAGCATCCTCTTGTCGAAGAAGCTGGAGCACGGGATCGCTTCCAGTTCCGTTTCTGAATCGAGCTAGACTCGCTGTTAGTGCGGCGGGCTCGCCGCAGAAGCGGTAGCGGGATTCCCTGCGTGCGCCGAATGCTCCGGCGTCCCCGATACAATCGACATTTCGTGTAACAGATTGGACGCGCCGTCCACGTCTTAAAGCGCATTACGCATTCACCACGATGCTGAATTGGCATCGATAAGTCGGCCAGCGGTGCGGGATCTACGGAGATCCCTGCGGGTCCGGTTCGAGCCCAATCCGATCATTCACCGCGTTGCGGAAACGCTGTTTGCAGCCGAGGTACCGCTCCGTCGTTTGCACAGAGACATGCCCCAGAAGAAACTGAATCTGCTCCAGTTCACCGCCGGCCTGAACCGCGAGTTTCGTGCCGATCTAAAAGCAGTTTCGAGAACAGTAATTCGATCGGGAAACATCGCGGCGATCGCTTTGAGTGAATCCTCAAGCGATGCCGTTCCAGAGTTGCGCCGGTTCTTCGGTCACATTTTCGTGCGAACTGTCGTCTGAGTCTAAGAAACTGTATAAAAACTCGCGGCTTTTCAAAGCAGATGAATTCTTCACCTGAGCGAGTTTTTATACAGGTTCTAAGAGCGGCAATAACGCATTGTGGGCTACCGACGTCCAGTTAACAACCCTCATGCTGACCGCTCGATGTTCCCCTGAGAGAGGATTTCAACAGGTTTGTTCGTGAGAACAATACCACGAGCCTCAACAGCCCCGAAATCGGACTGAGCAAAATCGGCACGATCCATTGTATGTGGGTACCTGACATCTCAAGCCGTAATGAGGGATAATGCTTTCGGAAGCAAACATGCCTGTCTCCGGCTTACGCAGTTCGTGGTGCAATCCGATTCACGTCGGCGTCCTACTGGTTATTACCGGCCTGCCCAGCCTTTCTCTATCGATGTCAACTCTTGCCCAGGAGCAACCTGCCAGACTCAAGCAGCCCAAAAGGCCGGTCAGCGACTCTGCCATCCTGGATCAGGCAAAAAGGCTCATTCGAGTGGGTGATCCGCAGAGTGCCCTGTCGGTGCTGCAGCAAGCCGATCTTCAGGGCGCCAATGCCAGCGACATACACGCCATGAAAGGGATTTGTCTGGCACTGCTCGCCAAGCCAGTCGAGTCGGAAGCCGAGTTCGATCAGGCGATCGTGTTGCACCCAAACCATGCTCCAACCTACTTCTCTTCAGGCCTAGCCTATGCGAGCTTTAACAACTTGGATCGGGCCCTCGACCGGCTTGCGACCGCTCTGAAACTGGACCCGAAATTGCCGGGCGTCCGTTATAACTATGCGCTTGTCCTCGCCAGAGCCGGAAAGTTCGCCGAATCTGAGGAACAGACGGATCTGGAGCTGAAAAGTACAGGCGCGAAGACGGAGTCTGTTCTCGAACTTTGGCGCCTGAAAGCCCGCGATGCTTACTATCAGAAGGAATGGCAAAAGACGATCGATGCCTATCGCAAGATCCTTAAGCTCAACCCCGACAACCCCGAGGCCTACGGAGCTATTGGAGAGGCGCTCTTCTCTCTGAATCGCTCCGAAGAGAGCCAAGCAGCCTTGGAAAAGGCAGTGGCTTTGGATCCTGACAATGGAGCCGCGCACGCATTCCTCGGAAAACTCTACATGGACGACGGGAGACAGGAACAGGCAACTGCCGAGCTAGAGGCGGCCCTTCGGTTAAGGCCGAATGATCAGGAAGCGGCGTACCGGCTGCTCAGAATCTACCATCGCAATGGCGACTCGGCGAATGAAAGCCGTATGAAGAAACTACTTGAGGATCTGGTAGCAAGCCGCCTTGCCGAATCGCAAAGTGAGAGCAAGGCAACCGTATTGAATAACACCGGCGTAGAACTGGAAAAAGAAGGGGACCTGAACGGCGCACTGAACTACTTCGATCAAGCCGCGCAGGCAGATGTGACCAATTTAGTCTTCCGGCGCAACGCCGCCCTGATCCTTTGCAAGCTGGGCAGGACAGAAGAGGTCATTCGGCGTCTGCGAGACATTCTTACCATAGATTCTGACGATCCCGAGACCTTGCAGATTCTCGCCGTCGCCAAAGAATTCTCCGCGAATGATCCTGGCTGGAAACTGACTCTTCCGTCCGCGGAAAGCGCGCACTGAGCGACTTTGCACAAATTCTGTGTGGTGTGTAGCAGGGCTCAAACCAGTAGGTGCGCGGCACCTTGGCGGTCGAACATCTCGCGAGATTCCGGAGCGAGATTTCAGGCCAAAATGAGCTGACGGAATCGCACATGATCTGCGACGTGGGCCATTGCATTCCTGCCGACTTCCGACTCATCCGCGACGATGATTGCAAGGACCGCGAACCCGATCGCACCGGGGTTCGATTCAACCACCAGCGCACTGAGGTCGATCGGCCTTTCTCCGGATTATGCAACGCATTCCGATGACCGCAAGATAGGCGGCGACGCTTTGAATCATGCGTTCGCATTTGGGTCCTGGCGGAATGCCAAGACGGGAGCAGGAATGGCCCCCGGTAAGAGTCACTTCTGTCTGCAGTTCCAAAGCACTGGGGCGACCGTACGGAACCCGTAAAGATCTGAATTGGGCGACCAGTTAGGCGTCATGCTGCACCGCCAAGATTGATTCTCTGGCCACGTTGGCCGTCTGCGCGCCTGAATCAGATCCGCCTCCGTTTGCCCGATTCTCGTCTCATCTTCCAGGCACCTGACAGCGCCGAAACTAGCCCTTGCCGCCAGACTGATGGCCGGTCTGGGTTTTGGGAGTCGCGGTTGCACGGTCCGCTGCAGGTTCAGACTCTTCACAACGTCTCAAGCTGTAATTGACATGATGACAGAAACCTACTACCATTCGCCGAAGATTCCAGTCAGGAGAAGAAGAATATCCGTAGTGAGCGCTCAACCCGATAGGTCAGAGTGATCCATGCTGATGAAGACACCGCCGCACTCAGCTCTGTATGGTCCGTCCCAGCGTTTCCAGGACATTCGAAGACCGGACTTCATGGAGTTGGAACGCAAGAACAAAGGAGTCAATTGGTCATGGACCCAATTTACAAGAAGGACGAATTGGAGTCACGCCGGGACTTTCTCAAGATGACGGCCATGGTTTCACTCGCCGCAAGCCTGGGTCGCTTCGGCAACAGCAATGCGGGTGCCCAAGTGGCACAGAACACTTCCGAACCCTGGTACCGGCGTGTCTGCCGATGGGGACAGATCAACCTGAACGAACTGGATCCACTGCATTTTGACATTCCATGGTGGCGGAGCTACTGGAAGCGTACCCAAACGCAGGGTGTTGTGATCAATGCCGGCGGAATCGTGGCCTATTATCCGAGCAAAGAGCCGCTTCATCACCAGGCCAGGTATTTGAATGGTCAGGATCTCTATGGGGATCTTGTCCGGGCGGCTCATGCGGATGGGCTCGCTGTGTTTGCCCGGATGGATCCAAGCAGTGCTTTCGAGCCGTTTTACAAGGCGCATCCGGACTGGTTCGCGGTCAATGCCGCAGGAGAGCCCTACCGCACAGGCGCTGTTGCCAGCGGCGCGGGCAACCCTGGAGCGCATGGCGTTTTCGATCCGGGCGGAGGCATTGTACTGGGACCGGAAGGCGATGACATCGTTCTCTATTCGACGTGCATTAACGGCCCCTACTTCGAGGAGTACATTCCCAGGATTCTCCGCGAAATCATCGCACACGAAAAGCCGGAGGGATTTACCGACAACCATTGGTTCGGCCTGAGCCGGGACAGCATTTGCTATTGCGGCAACTGCAAGAGCAGGTTTCGTGAGTTTGGCGGAAGAGACCTGCCCACCAAGAAGAACTGGGACGACCCGAGCTATCGGCAGTGGATTGAATGGAGCTATAAGCGCCGACTTGAAATATGGGACCTCTATAACCGCACAACCAAAGCCGCAGGCGGTCCCGAATGCATCTGGAGCGGGATGCTCAGCGGCAATCTTCTGGTCTCTGCCCACAGCTTCCGGGACCTGAAAGAGATTTGTGAGCGGGCGGAGATTATCATGCTCGACCACCAGGGGCGGACCAATGACGTCGGGTTCAAGGAAAACGGCGATACAGGAAAAATGATTCACGGGCTGGGTGGTTGGGGCAGACCCGTGGCTGAAGCGATGGCGATGTATGGACCCAGGAAGGCCGCTCGCCCAATTCCGGAGGTCCGTATGTGGATGGTGGAAGGCTTTGCTGGAACGATTCGGCCCTGGTGGCACCACATAGGCGGTTACCAGGAGGACCGGCGCCAGTTCCAGACTGTGGAACCTTTGTATCGCTGGCATGCCGCCAACCAGAAGTACCTCGTCAATCGTCAACCGGTTGCCACGGTTGGCGTGGTCTATTCGCAGCGCAATCTGGAGTGGCACGGCCGGGACGACGATAACGAACTAGCCTTGGCGCCCTACAACGGAATGATTCAGGCGCTCATTCGAGCCCGCATTCCTTACCTGGCGGTCCATGCCGATCACATTGAGCGGGCCGGGGACCAGTTCTCCGTGCTGATTCTTCCCAACCTGGCCGCCATGTCAAATTCTCAGGTGGAGGCGGTGCGGCGATTTGTCAGCAAAGGCGGGTCGCTGATTGCGACAGGCGAGAGCAGTTTGTACGACGACTACGGTGACCCGAGGCCTGACTTCGCCCTGGCCGACGTGTTTGGCGCAAACTACACAGGTAAAAAGTACGGTCCGCGTAACCCGGCCGGTTTGCAGCACACATATCTGCGGTTGACTCCTGATGTGGGGCAGGACATAGACGGTCCGCGCCACGGGGACGAACCGGCAAAATCTGTCGAACGGCACCCTGTGCTGCGCGGCTTTGAAGAAACGAACGTTATCACGTTTGGCGGGGAACTCCCCGATGTGGAGCCGGTACGGGGAACCACCGTCCTGCTTACGTTGGTCCCGGAGTCTCCGACCGCGCCTCCGGAAAACTCCTGGAACCGCGTACCCCGCACCGAGATTCCGGGCCTTGTGATCAGGGAGCAGAACGGCGCGCGGATCGCTTACCTGCCGGCGGACATCGACCGGCGCTATGCCAATGGCAACATTCCAGATCATGGCGATCTGCTGGCAAACCTGGTGCACTGGGCCGCCAAGGATAGCATCCCGCTGGTGGTGCAGGGCCCTGGGCTCATTGACTGTCATCTCTATCGCCAGCAGAACCGGCTCATCCTGCACCTGGTGAACCTGACCAGCGCGGGAACCTGGCGAGCGCCGGTCGAGGAACTCATTCCGGTGGGTCCACTGACTGTAAGGGTGAAGCTGCCGGAAGACGTGTCCGGCAAGCAACGGCTGCTCCTGACCGTTTCGGGAGCCACCGGCACGCCAGTACTCCGGCAGGGAAGATGGGCGCAGTTTGAAGTCAAGTCCGTTCTCGACCACGAGGTTGCCGTGCTGGAATAGTCTCCTCGCTATCCTGTTTTCTTAAAGCGTTGTTTGGAGATTAGCCAGTCACCGAGCGCGCTCGAATCAATACTGCAGCGAACCTTTATCCGGAACTCGGACGCGGTAAACAGATGTCCGGGCAGTCACATAAATCGTTTGAAGGTCCTCATCGCCGAAAGTCAGATTTGACGGCGTCTCTGGAAATTCGATCATCTTGATGAACTTGCCGTCCGGGGTGTAAATCGCAACGCCGCGGCACGCGATGTAGATGTTCCCGTTTGCAGCCACTCGGAGTCCGTCCGGAAGCCCATCAATTCCTGAGATGAAGACGCGCCCCCGGGATGCGTTCCCCTTTTCATCCAAATCATAGGCGATGACGTCTCGCTCTGCTGTATCGACAATGTACAGGGTTTTTCCGTCCGGTGTGAGTGCAACCCCGTTGGGATAAAGCATCTTCCTGATCAGCGAGATTGTGCCATCCGGAGCCACGTGGTAGACCCCCGCGTATCCGAGTTCAAGGGGTTCCAACCCGCCTTTGGGATTCGGGTCGCTGAAGTAGACCTGCCCGTCACGCCGAACAACCACATCGTTCGGATCGTTGATGCGTTTGCCTTCGAAATCCTGCGCAATTACCGTGATCGTGCCGTCCTTCTCCATTCTTACGACACGCCGTCCGTCCTTCTCGCAACTATACAAACGGCCCTCGACATCCATTGAATTGCCGTTCGCCGCATTCGTGAAGTGCCGATAGATCTCCGTATGATTGGGCGCCGTCATCTTGAGGATGCGAGAACCGGGGATGTCGCTGAACAGCAGGAATCCCTGCCTGGACCAGACAGGACCTTCCACGTAACCGAAGTTGCCTCCGTATTTCTCCACACCCGGGCTCGCTCCATTCATGCCCGGCGGAGGGCCGGAGACGACGAGTTGGATGCGCCACTTCCAGGATTGACCCGCCGCCGGCGAGATCATGCCTTCCTGCTGATTCAGAGAATTCTGACGTCCAAACCACGGCTCCGGGCAGAAATACCCTTCGTGTGGACCGCCAAAGGCGTTGAAGCGAACCAGTTGCTCCGGCAGGCTCGTGCTTGCGGTCTGGGTAATGCGGACGGAAACGCCTTTGGAGTCAATCAGAAGTGCGTAAGGCTGGCTGCGATAACCGGCCAGCGATAGTGCGGAGCGGGAATCGAAATCACCCAGCCTCTGCGGAGTTTCAAACGACCGCTGTTCCTCTTTGCCGCTGAGGCCTGCGCCCGACGGGTTGTGCAAGAGCAAAGTGGTGTTCGGTGTTTCAAATGTCATGTCGGCGGGGTCTGTTCCCTCGACGAAAGGAATCTTGAAGGCAATGTGATTGCCGATCGAAAACGGCATCGCCTCCTTGTTCGCCACGTCAGAAGTCACCTGATAGTTGATTGCTAGTTGCCCATTGCTGAGCAGATAAGTGGCATCCAGCTTGAAAGCGAATGGATAGAACTTTCGTGTGCTCTCGGAGTCTGTTAGTTCAACCGTGACCTGTGCGCTGTTGCTGTCAGCCGATCGGCTAATTTCCTTCCAGGGAAGGTCTTTGGCAAAACCGTGGCAGGGCATTGGGTAGGTGTTGCCGGCAACCGTGTATGTGCCATCGCCGCATGATTGTTTTGGAATGGTGCCCACCGGATACTGAGCTCCGACGGCCGGCCAAAGCGTTGAGGCTTTGCCCCTGAATCCGGGGGCAGAACCGTAGTCGCGCGCACGATAGATCAGCTCGATCGATTGACCAAGGACCTTCACTCGATAACTGCTGAGTTCTCCGCCCCGGGAGGGAGCGATCGCTGCCTCGGCGCCGGCTATGTTGTCGTGAAGAACCACGACATCCGGCGATCCGGGAGCTCCGGCAGGTTCGTCCGATATGGTGTAGCGAGCCTGGCACTGGCCATAATGAGTGGCGCCGAGAACGAGGAGCGGAGCTGCAAGGACGAGTAGTCTGCGGATCATTTGGTAGCCGCCTTTCCGGGCTCGAAGAGCCCAAAGCTGAGAACATCGCCGCCCGCGGCCAGCGATACGTATTCCTTTCCATCGACGCTGTATGTGATGGGCTGGGCGTTGATATGCTGGCCCGTATTGAAGTGCCATAGGATCTTGCCGGTCTTCGCGTCCATGGCAACGAACTGGCCGTTCCATTCACCGGAGAACAGCAATCCCCCGGCCGTTGACATCAATCCCCCACCCAGGCCATCGTTGCCTATCCGCTCCCGTTCCCAAACGAGTTTCCCGGTGGGCATGTCGAGCGCTCGCACGTAGACCTTCCAGGAGTCATCGTGAAGAAGCACGTCACCGCTGGCGCGGTATTGAAAGCCGCCCGGGCGAAACTGTTCGGTTGACTTGGTCGCGACTCCGCAACCCTCCAGGGAGACAACATAGAAAAGGCCAGTCTCAGGATACCGTTCTTGACGACGCCGAAGATTGCGCCCTCGCTCAGGCGAAAGAATCGCCGCTCGCCGGCCAATGCAGGCCCCCTGCTGCCCTCACCGCCGTCGATTCCATGGCAACACCGGTGCAGGTCTTGTTGAACAAGCCACGACCGGCCTGAATCACATCAGGTCCATTGCCGAGAGGATTCGCTGGACGCGGGGCCTGGGCCGAAACAATGAACCCCGCGCAGACAAAAACAATCAGAATACTACAACTTCGAACGGTCATAATGCGATCCATTCAGTTAGATTCCAGTAACGAGTTCTCAAGTCGCGTGTTCTCACGGTGCTCATTCCTGTTCGGGTAGTTGTTCTCGCGGCCTCATCAGAGCCGCGACAAAAGGGCGAACCGGGGGCAGCGGGGGAACGGATTGTGCAACACAGAACTTGGGGCTTCCTGCCGAAATCCAACAGGGGAAGCATTAAACTAACCTGTTTTCTTTCAGTACTATCTGGGCAGATCAACCGGCTCTGATGGCCCGAATTCTGACTCCACCTCAAATCGGAATCATGCATGACCTCCGATCCAAAAATCCTGCATGCCTCTCAAACGACAGGAGTATATAAGATCCAAAAATGAGATGTATAGGCCTTGGTTTGATTCGCGACGGAGTTCTCAGTGCTTACCTCGCCAGATGAATCCAAAACAATGAGAATTTGATCGATCCTTCGCCCTCAGATTTCAGTTTTCCTTGCATTTTCGCTCAGCAGTGATACAATTCGGCGAATTGTTTCCGGGAAGTTTTTTGCTTGGGAAAGGGGTTTGCCGTCATGAACACTAGCGAGCATTTGAGTAGACGCGAGGTGATCAACGTCCTGGGCATGGGACTGGTTGGAGCCGCGACTGTTCCTGTCACCAGCCTGAATGCCTTTGCGATGAAAGCGGAGACGCCGCCAATCTACCGCAGCCGCGGTGGAAACAAGCTCTATCAGCTTCCCTCTGAGTTATCTTCCGCCGCTCTGATCAAAGGGAACGATCGAAGCGAAAACATTTACAAGGCGCTCAAGCTGATTGAAGACCAGGTTCTCAGCGCCATCAAGGGCAAGCGGATCCTGATCAAACCGAACTTCGTGCAGTTCAACAACCAGCTTGCCGCTACCCATGTAGACGCTGTACGAGGAATTCTGGAGTTTCTCCGTCCGCATTACAAGAAAGAGATCCTTGTCGGCGAATCGTCGCCCTATCCGGATAGCGCCACGACCATCGCCTTCAAAAACTACGGGTACCTGGACCTGGTGCAGAAGTACAAGGTCAAACTTGTCGATCTGAATCTCTGCGGCTATGAGTACCGCTACACCATCGGTGCAGACAATGCTCCTTTGCCTACACGAATCTGTGCTCCTTATCTCGATCCCAATCTCTACATCATTTCGACCGCGATCATGAAAACGCACAGCTACGCTTCGGTAACGCTCTCGCTGAAGAACGTGCTGCTGGGTGCGCCATTAAACGATTACAAGACAAGCGACAAGCCGCACATGCACATGGGGCCTCATTACGAACCCAACGACATTATCCACTTCAACCTGTTCCACATGGCGCAGCACGTATTTCCAGATCTGGCCGTCATCGACGGTTTCACGGGAATGGAAGGCGACGGTCCTTCACGCGGAACGCCCGTCGATTCGCGGATCGCGGTAGCCAGCGGCGACCCACTTGCGGCAGATGTGCTCGGCGCTCGAGTGATGGGCTTCAACGCAAAGAAGATTCCCTACCTTGCATCCATGACCGAGGCCGGAATGGGGCAGGGAGACCTTGCGAAGATTACCGTCCTCGGAAACAGCATCGAGGATTGTGCTTGCAAGTTCAAGAACTCACCGCGGCTGCATTACTATGCTGCATGGGAAAGTTAGCCGTCTCTTAAAGAGCAGCGAACAGTGGGTGCGGTTGAGCGCTTTGCCGGCTATCAGAGTCTCTGGCGAAGTTCCGGTGACTTAGGGCAGTTTCCTCGGCGCCGGGTGCCAACGGATTTCTGGATCTGCTGCGGTGTGGATCAATTCACTTTTGCCACTACCGAGACCGCCGATCCTCAGAACATTTCAAGCACTGGCAATGCGCTGGCGTCAGCTCTTCTGGGTATTCCCGACGCCGGCCGCTACCAGTCGAAGATCAACGGCGTACGCGTGGTCGCTCCTTCCGCTTACATTCAGGACTCCTGGAAGATTACGCCGAAACTGACCCTCAACGGAGGCCTGCGCTGGGACGGCGAGTCCTCACCACACATGCTCTTTGGAACAACCGCAGCCATGCTCGATCCGAATACCGGCAATTGGATTGTTTCCGGTGGAAAGCTGCCTCCGGCCTGCAATGCAGCCGCGGGTGTCTATGCGCCGTGTATTCCGGTTGCCGATCCTGCCACCAACGCAATCCTGGCGGCTCATGTGGTGGTCGCGGCGAATCCGAACTTGGGACCGGATCCTGTCTACACCAACCTTGGGCCTCGCGGAGGTGTCTCCTACAAGCTCAACAACAGCACCATCATCAGCGCCGGTTACGGGATGGTCTACGACAATGTAACCGGCGCCATTCAAAGCGTCAGAGACCGCCTCTTCGCGTGGCCCTCTAATGCTTCTCTTCCGCTCACTTACAACATCACCGGTCAGCCGCTGCAAACCATGACAACGGTCGTACCGGCGCTCAGCAATACAAATGCGCTGCCCGTCGTAACGACACCATGGAGCCAAGTTGGCTGGTATTACGACCCAAAACTGAAAAACCACTACTCTCATCAGTTCAACCTTGAAGTTCAAAAGGAAGTCAGCTCGAGCCTTGTCGCTACCGTCGGGTATGTTGGAAGTATCGACAGGCACCTTCCAATCACCGGCTTGGCCAACAATTCTCCCGAAGCTGGCGGAGCAGGCCTTGACCGACCGTTCCCTTGGGCCGTAACAGAATTGGAGGCCACTTCCAGAGGAACTTCAAACTACAACTCGTTACAAGCCAGGCTTGACAAACGGCTTTCGTCAGGCCTTGCCTTCGGAACAGGCTTCACTTGGTCAAAGGGAATGGACAATGGCGGGGGTGGCCTATACGACGTTGAGGAAGGGCCTCTCGGTTATGCAGCCTTTCAAAACTACAACAATCTGAATGCGAACTACGGTCTCTCCGGCAACAGTATTAAGTTCCTCTACTATGGCTGGGGTCTGTATGAGTTGCCGTTCGGTCCAGGGAAGCAATATCTAAACCACGGCGCCGGAGCCGCGATCCTTGGAGGGTGGCAAGTCAATACAAACCTGTCGGCGCACTCGGGCGCTCCTCTGGGCTTCCCGGACTCGGGTATCGATCCGGCAAAAATCGGCAATACGAACGGATCCGTCAATTACTGCAGAGCCAATATCTCGGCAAGTCCGAAGGTCTCGCACCCAACGAAAACTGCGGCCTTCAACACATCCGTCTTTTCTCACCCTTCGGGCACATACGGTAACTCAGGGCGGGGAGTGATCACTGCCATGCCCTACGACAACATCGATCTCTCGCTGATGAAAGGGTTCCAGATCGGCGAAAACGTCAAGGTGCAGTTCCGGCCTGAGTTCTTCAACGTGTTCAACATCATGAACTACGGCAATCCCGGAGTTACATATGGGGGTGGCAACTTCGGCGTGATCACCGGTCTTGCGTCAGGTTCGAAGCCAAGGCAGATTCAGTTCAGCCTGAGGATCACTTACTAATCCGTGGCTTCGGTCGCGGTTTGATAGTAGATGCGGTGGGTAAAGAAAAAAACTCGCCGCGGCTGTGGTGGTTGTGGAAGAGTGGCAAGCCTTCGTTGCTTGCCACTTTTTCATGTTCTTGTCATTCCTCAGTCGGCAGCCTCAGAGCGCCGGCGACCGGTCGTTGTGGCCTCCATCTGCGGCGGTTCCTGGCAGGGACTGAATCGTCTCGAGGATAATACTCAAGAGGGGCGCTATGCAGTCCAAACATTTTGCCTGGCTAGTGCCGGCGATGTCCATTTATTTGATTGCTGGAATGGATCGCACTGCTTCCTCTCAGCCCCCCGCTCTATCGTCCGAGGTATCTTCCGATTGGAAGGTTCCAGTCGGCGCCAGGCTCGAAGGATTGAAACTGTTCGACGGCTGGACAGATCCGCGCGAAGTGAAAGGCGACGTCAACGTCCCTGGCTGGCCCGATTCATCCTATCTTCTCGGCTCCGCAAGCAGAGGGTATGAGCTTCATTACAGCTACTCCCGCTACGATTTTGAGGACCGCGAGCTCCGGCACAAGATGAGAGACGTGGGCCCAGCCCGAGAAGGCCAGGTTTACCCCGCTTTCAATCTATTCAAGGCCACCGTGAAGAATGGTGAGTGGGTATCGGAGCGGCTGCCTTTCAATCCTCCAGGGCCGCTCGACTACGGTGCCGGAGGGATGGCCGAAAGCGGTTCGCCCTATGTCTTTGTGCGCTTCGATCACCCTGCCGGCGCAAAGCACGCAACCTCCAAAATCCTTGAGGTCACCCGGGACGCGAGCGGGAAATGGAGTTCGCCAATCGAGCTTCCCTATCCTGTGAATACTCAATGCGCTCAAGATAATCCGACCTTATCGGCCGACGGACTTACGCTGTATTTTGACTCGAACCGGAAGGATGCCGCAGGCACAGATTGCAAACCGCCTTCCGGGGAGAAATTCAATGGCAGCCGCACGATTTACGTTAGCCATTTTCGCGACGGCCATTGGAGTGATCCGGTTGCGGTCGCCGGGGCGCCGAACAATGAGGGCACGTCCAATATGCAGCCCTTTCTATCGGTTGACGGACATTATCTTTATTGGACAGGTTTTCGCCCGGACTGCCCGGCGATCAACTGTTTTTATCGCGCGGCTCTGCAGCCGGACGGAAGCTTCAAGTCTCCAGTGATGATCGCGGAGCCTACGAGTGTCGGCCCCGACATGGACGGAAAGGTCATCGCTCTTGGAGAAAGCTCGGTTTCGGAAGATGGCGAACTTCTCGTATTCGTGTTCGTGCGCGCGAGAATCACTGGAACAAATACGCCGATCATTGGTCCCGCGGATAAGATCGAGATCGGCATCGCCTTGGCCAGGAAGATTCATCATTGACGCGCGCGGATAATCTGCACTTAAACACCCCAGCTTGGGTGCTATGAATGTCAATCTGAGTAGCGGTGCCCAGTGACCTTATCTCGAGCTTTGAGCAGATTTGACCGGCCCCGGCATTTTCCGACCAGGTTGAACGTTAGCCTAGCGCAAAATTGAAGTGCTTAGAGAATCTACACCAGAAGCCGACCTCGGCGACTGATTGAACTTAGCAATGTGACTCAGATGGCGTCACGCGCGCTTGCTGCAAACTCACCTTCCTCCGTTTGTGTCAGGTTGCTCCCTGTTACCGCACCGCGCAGGGCGCGTGGCCAGACTGTGATCGTTAGCGCGCCTGTAGAGCCAACGCATGTTTACCACTCGCAAGCGTCAAGCTAGAGCCGGGTTGATAGGCCGAGTCGGATTTCTTCCCATCGACTACCAACACCGGATTCGCAATGTCCGTTTCCGGCAAGGAGACATCGGCGCTGGTGTTCTCCGGTATAGAAACATCGAGCGTAAAGCCGGAGTCGGAGTTCTTCCACGAGACGGATACATCACCCATCGCCGTGGGCACGACTCCCCTGGCGAATTGCAGCCCGCTGAGATGCGGCCGGAT
>Ga0326727_10014227_pt1 | contig 17408 bp, 18 predicted proteins | sample MB2enrmetagenome_FD_207643 | JGI IMG/M metagenome (GOLD analysis project Ga0326727, IMG submission 207643) | Lab enriched peat soil microbial communities from McLean, Ithaca, NY, United States - MB29MY | ecosystem: Environmental > Terrestrial > Soil > Wetlands > Peat | place: USA: New York...
CCTTGGGCGTCAGCGGCGTGATGACCATGAAGATGATCAGCAGCACCAGCAGCACGTCAATCAGTGGCGTTACGTTGATGTTGGCTTGGGGTCCATCGCCCGAGCCACCCACTGCCATTGCCATAGCGATTCTCCTACTTCTTGCTCGTCGGGGCTGCCGGCGTTTCGAGCGAACCCTGCTTGCGGGCCTCAGTCAGCAGGCCCAGCTGGTCCACTCCCGCAGAACGCACATCGTCGACAACGGCCACGACGTCGCCATACTTGGCTCCGGCGTCGGCCTTGACGAACATCTTCTTGTCCGTCTTGTTCGCCAATCTGTCCTTCACCTTGTCGACCAACTGATCGGGCGCCACCTGGTCGGAGTTGAAGTAGATCTTGCCGTCACGCATGACGGCGACGATGAGCGCGTCTTCTTTATCGGCCTCAGGCATCGGAATCGGACTGTCCGTCTTCGCCAGGGCCACCGGAACGCCCTTCTGCAACATGGGCGTGATCACCATGAAGATGATCAACAGCACGAGCATGACGTCAACCATCGGAGTCACATTGATATCCGAGTTGACGCCAGGCATTCTTTTCTTCTTGGGCTGGTCTGCCATAGCTTCTCCGTACTACCGACGGGCGCCGCGACGCTTCAGGAAGTAATCGATCAACTCGCTGGAGCTGTTCTCCATCTCGACGTCAAAGGCCTCAACGCGGCCGGTGAAATAGTTGAACATCCAGACGGCGGGGATGGCGACGAACAGACCGATAGCGGTGGTCACCAGCGCTTCAGAAATACCGCCGGCAACGGCAGCCAGACCGGTCGCCTTCGCGCTCGAGATGCCCTTGAACGCATTCAGAATGCCGACCACGGTGCCGAACAGTCCGACGAAGGGAGCGGTCGAACCGACGGTGGCCAGGGTGGAGAGGCCGCGCTTCAACTCGGCGTGGACGATAGCTTCGGCCCGCTCAAGGGCGCGACGGCTGGCTTCCAGCTCTTCGCCGGGCAGCTCGGTGCTCTCGCCGTGGGCCTTGAACTCCTGCAGGCCGGCGGAGACGACCTTGGCCAGGTGGCTCTTCTTGTTGCGGTCAGCGATCTTGATGGCTTCTTCGATCTTGCCATCCTTCAGCGCGCCGGCAACCGCCGGGGCAAAGGCACGCGACTGATTGCGGGCAGCCGAGAAAGCCAGCGCACGATCGATCATCACGCCGATCGACCAGCCGGACATCAGGAACAGAACGACAACGACCAGCTTGGCCAGGGTGCCCATCTGGTGCCAAAGAGAGACCGGGTCCCAACCCACGCCGCCTTCTTCCTGGAAGAGCAGGGCCGCGACCTGATGCATGTTGCACAGAGCTAACGTTGCGATGTTTGCGAGAACCATGAGTTTGAATTTCCTCCTCTGAACTCTTCGGTACTTCCGAACTCTTAAGTTGCCGCGCAGCCCGCGGGTTGCGCTTCAAACCGTTGAAATGCTCCAGAGCCTTCCCTGCCACGGGACGACCCGTTCACGGCACAAGCTCCATTCTTCGGGGAGACTCTGCCAGAGTTTCATGCCGCAAAGGCGTCTGACAACAAACCGCGGTACAGCACACTGCGGTTCCGCCGCCAGCCTGCCCAGTTTAGCCGCCGGCCAGGGTGAAGTTCACCGTTACCTGCGTATCCACTTCCACCGGCTCGCCGTTCAGGAAGTACGGCTTGTACTTCCACTGCTTCACCGCATCCAGCGCGGATTGGACCAGCATCGGGTGACCGCTGACCACCTGCAACTTCTCGATCGAGCCGTCTTTGCTGATTACCGCCTGCAGCACCACCGAGCCGGAGATGCGGGCCTGCTTGGCCAGCGGCGGGTAGACGGGCTGCACTTTGTGGATTAATAGACCGGAGGTTACGCCCTGCGAAACCTTCACGCGGATCGGCGCGGCCGACTTGGGAACCGCGGCCGGAGCCGCACTCATAATCGAACCAAGAACGCCGCCGGATGCGCCGGAATCGCCACCGATACCGCCGACGACGCCCGAGCTGCTAGGCAGAGGTGCTTCTTCTTCTTTGATCATGGCGATCCTCTTCGGAATCGCCGTGGGAGCCTTGAGCTGACCATTGTCGATCTCCGACACCGGCCGGACGACCTTGACCACCGGCTGCGCTGCAGGCGGCGGGGGCGGCGGGGGTGGCGGCGGAGGAGCAACCAGGTAGCCCATCAATTGCTGCTTGGGAAGTGCTTCTGTGTAAATCAGCGGAATCAGCACCATGACTCCGATCAGCGCCGTCTGGACGGTGAAAGAAAATACCGTCGCCCACGGACTCCGCCTCTTGAGCCGGGCAGCCTTACCGCCGGATTCCAGCAGACTGTCTTCAAACATAAGCCAGTTCTCCGTCTTACTATTTCAATAGACACCGGGGGGGCTGTTTTTGCTCCCGGATTCGGATGTGAACCGAAAATTATTTTTCTGCCCGAATCGCCACAACCTGAAACCAGCAATTTGAGGCACTTACAGCGTGGAGCCCAGGAGATGAAAACAGCGGGTGCCGCTCCGGACACCCGCTCTCCCGTCGAATCTGGCGAAACCGCTCTATGCCTTCGCCGGTGACTTATAGCGGCGGCCTTCGTTGGCCGGGGCCGGGGCGCCCGGAACCGTCCGCTTGCCTCGCCACTCCTGATAGGCCACAAGCATGGGAGCGGCGATGAAGATCGAGGAGTACGTGCCGATGATGATTCCGATCACCAGCGCCAGCGAGAAGCCGTGCAGAACCTCGCCACCAAGGAGGAACAGGGCCAGAACCGTCAGGAAAGTCAGGCCGGAGGTCAGCACGGTTCGGCTCAGCGTCTGGTTGATGCTCCGGTTGACGATCTCGGTCAGGCTCTCCTTCCGCAGCAGCTTCACGTTCTCGCGAATTCGGTCGAAGACTACGATCGTGTCGTTCATCGAGTAGCCGATCAGCGTGAGGATGGCGGCAATGACCGTCAGCGAGATCTCGGTATTCAGCAGCGAGAACATGCCGACGGTGATCAGGGTGTCATGGAAGCAGGCGACCACCGCCGCCACGCCATAGATCAGCTCGAAGCGGAACCAGAGGTAGATCAGCATTCCGACCAGCGAGTAAACGGTAGCCAGCCAGGCGCGCTGCCGCAGCTGCGCTCCCACCTGCGGGCCGACGATCTCCACGTTGCGCACACCAAAATTCGAGGTAAAGAAATCCTGCTGAAGCGCCTGCACCACCGCCGCCGGAGCCACCGAGCCGGCATCAGCAACGGAATTCAACACGCCGCCGTGAACCTTGTCGCGGAAGTCGACGATAGCATGGGCGATTTGGCCGTACTGCGCCGGAGCGTCGGTGCCCAGGTGCAGCGGATCGGCCTTGAGCAGGTAGTCCTGCAGCGAGGTGTACCCGACGTTGTTCAGATCGCTCTTGCCCGGCACGGAGTTGGTCTGCAGCGCCTGGATGATCCGCTCCTTGCCCTGATCGAGCGCCTGTTCACTGGTCTCGCGAATGTCGAGATCGATCAGAAGCTCGTTCTTCTCCGGACGGGTGTCGGCCTGAATGCGGGCGTTCTTCAGGCCGGCGTGGTCGAGCTGCGAGCGAACCTGGTCCACATTCGGCGTCGAGGTGAACTTCACGTCCACGATCGTGCCGCCGCGGAAGTCAACTCCGAGCGGGATGTGGTGCCAGAAGAGCATGGAAGCAACGCCGGCAACCGAGAAGATCAGCGAGAGCGCGAGGAAAAACCACTTCTTGCCGAGAAAATCGATGTTTGTGCTACGAAACAGTTCCACTGTAGAAGCCTTCTACCCGAGAAGCCCGGGGCCTCTCTCGAATTTCTTCCGCATCTTGCTTCCGCATCCCAGGACGCGGACCGAACCAAACCAGACTTGCGCGGCAGGCCCCAGTCCCGAGGCCTGCTTCAAAACTAAATCGACAGCGGCTCGCCGTGCTGATGGCGGTTCAAAATGCTGTCGAAGATGGTGCGCGAAACAAAGACCGCCGTAAACAGGTTCGCCAGCAGACCGAAGGTCAGCGTGACGGCGAAGCCCTTGACCGGCCCGGTGCCGAAGAAGAACAGCAGAAAGGCCGAAACGATGGTGGTCACGTGAGTATCCACAATGGTGACCCAGGCGTGTCCGAAGCCCTGCTCCACCGCCGAAGGCGGCGTCTTGCCGTTGCGCAGCTCTTCGCGAATGCGCTCGAAGATCAGCACGTTGGAGTCGACGCCCATGCCGACCGTCAGAATCAGTCCGGCGATTCCCGGCAGCGTCAGCGTTGCTCCCGTGAATCCGAGGAAGCCCAGCAGAATAAGCAGGTTCAGAATCAGGGCGAGATCGGCATTGATGCCGGCGAAGCGATAGTAGATGAGCATGAACAGCATCACGGCAGCCATGCCGTAAATCGCCGCGCGTACGCCCTGCCGAATCGAATCGGCTCCCAGCGAGGGGCCGACCGTGCGCTCTTCCAGATACTTGATCGAAGCCGGCAGAGCACCCGAGCGCAGGATCATCGCCAGGTCCTTGGTCTGTTGCTCAGTGAACGAGCCGGAGATGCGGCCCTGGTCGCGGATCGCCTCCTTGATGTTGGCGACTTCCTGCACCTTGCCGTCCAGCACCACGGCCAGCGACTCGCCGACGTGCGAGGAAGTGAAGCTGTAGAAGCGCTCGCCGCCATCGCGGGTGAGGGTGAAAATTACGTCCGGACGTCCGCTCTCTTCGTGCCCGGATTCGGCCGAGCGCAGATCGCGTCCGCTGACGGCCGAGACGCGGCTGATCAGGTAGTAGATGTCGCCGGTGGCGTTGGCATTCTTGCCACCGATGCTCTTGCCCTTGATGATCACGCCGTCGGGCGGCAGGATTCCGCCGTGGGCGGAGAGAACCGCCTGTTCGCCGTCGACTGCATCACTTCCTTCACCCGCGCGGGATCATCGACACCGGGCAGCTGCACCAGAATCTGGTAGTCGCCGAGGCTGTGCTCCTGGATCACCGGCTCGCTGACGCCGAGCTGGTCGATTCGGTTGCGGATGGTCTCGATGGCCTGCTCGACCGAGCGGCGCTTGATCGTATCCTGCACCGTCGGCTTCATCGCCACCGTCCAGCTGTTCTCGGCGCCGGAGGCGAGGTCGTATTCGCCGAACTGGTCCTGGATGAGCGAGCGCAGATCGCCCGCCGCTCCCACATCGACGCCACGCAGCACAATCTTGTATGGCGCAGCCACGGGATCCGGCTTGGTGATGTCGCCGTAGGCAATGTGCCGCTTGCTCAGCGCATCCTTCAGGCGTTCGATGGTCTGGTCGGTCTCGGCGTTCAGAGCGTCGTTGACCTGCACCTGCAGAATCAGGTGCGTGCCGCCGCGAAGATCAAGGCCAAGATGGATATTCTGCTGAACGCCGGCCAGCAGGCCGCGGGTCTTGATGGCTTCGATGCTGTTGTTCCAGTTGTCCGGTCCCCCGAGGAAGATCCCGACGACAAACACAACCAGCACAGCAAGGATGAATACGACTTTCCAAAGTAGGTTTTTCTTCATGGAAACCGCGACCGCCTAAGATTTCTTTGCGCCATCATCGATGGTGACCGATGCGATGGCGTTGCGTGCAAATTCGAGCTTCAGGTTATCCGGGGCCACCCGCAGAATAATCGTTCCGGGATCGCTGCCCTCGCCCTGCTTGATGGAAATGATGATTCCGACGATGCCGCCGGTGGTGGTCACCCGGTCGCCGGACTTGAGTTCCGCCAGCATATGTTGCCATTTCTTCTGACGCTTCTGCTGGGGAACAAAAAGAATGAAGTAGAAGATGGCGATCGCAGCCACCATCGTCAGCAGAGGAGCGATTCCTGCTCCGGATTGCTGTTGCCACAGGGCAAGGAACGCAAATTGAGCAATCATTCTCGGGGCTCCCGCCGCCTGCCGCGGTCCCTACCGGCAGCGTGCGGCGTAGGAAATTTGTAATCACCTGGACCGTAGCAGACTGGCGCACCGTAGGAAAGCCATGGAGTGCGCGAAGAACCCACCAACCGTGCCAAGCATCATCCTGGTATCTTGGGAGTCCAGATTACCGCAAATCCCTTGTTCCAGCACAGGGATTGCACACGGCTATAAACCGGCTGCAGACACGGCAAGCGACCCGGCCTATCCCACCGGACGGACACTTGCAAACTCCCCAGAAACTATAGTCTCTCGGACGCGTCGCATGATGTCAAGGTAATGCGAGAGATTGTGGATCGTGTTCAACGTCTGCGCCAGCAGCTCCTGAGAGGTATAAAGATGCCTCAGATAGGCGCGAGAGTACCGGGCGCAGACTTTGCAGCGGCAATTCGCATCCAGCGGAGCCTCGTCGCGGGCATAGCGCGCGTTCTTGATATTCACCTTGCCTTCGCTGGTGAAAAGCAATCCGTGGCGGGCAGCGCGCGTGGGCAGCACGCAATCCATCATGTCCACGCCCAGGCGAACGTACTCGACAATCTCCTCCGGCGTGCCCACGCCCATGACGTAGCGCGGCTTGTCCGCCGGCAGCAGCGGAATGGTTTCGCTGACCATCTCCCAGGTTTTCTCGCGCGGCTCGCCGACCGAGAGGCCGCCGATGGCGTGGCCATCGAAGCCGAGCTCAACCGTACGCTCGGCCGACTCGCGGCGCAGCTCGGGATACATTCCGCCCTGCACGATGCCGAAGAGCGCCTGCCGCTGCTCGCGGCTGTGCCTCTGCTGCTGTTCCTGGAACCACGGAACCTCGTGCCGGTGCGACTCGAAATAGCTCTGGCTGCGCCGGGCCCAGCGCGTGGTCATCTCCATCGACGCGCGGGCGCGCTCGCGCGTGGCGGGAAACTCGGTGCACTCGTCGAAGGCCATGATGATATCGGCGCCCAGGCCAATCTCGGCGGCCAGCGAGGTTTCCGGCGAGAAGAAGTGCAATGAGCCATCCAGATGCGAGCGGAACTGCACGCCATCTTCGTTAATCTTGCGCAGCTCGCTGAGGCTGAAGACCTGGAATCCGCCGGAGTCGGTGAGAATCGGCTTGTTCCAAGCCATGAACTTCTGCACGCCGCCGAGCTGGCGAACGGTCTCAACTCCGGGACGCAGGTAGAGATGGTAGGTATTGTTCAGCAGAATCTGGACATCGAGCTCGTCGAGCACATCCTGGGGCACGCCCTTGACCGACGCGACCGTACCGACGGGCATGAAGACCGGCGTGCGTACCTCGCCATGCGGAGTGATCATGCGTCCGGCACGCGCCGCTCCGCATGTGGCTTCAAGATGGAAGGAAAAAGACATCGCAGTCGATTGTAGAGGAAAGTAGGTTTCGGAGGTTTCGGAAGTGTCGGAAGTTTCGGAGGTTAACTGCACCGGTAAGCAAGGTGCTCCCTTCAGCCAGTGTGGTGTCGCCTTTTCACCTCCGACACCGCTCCATCGAAACCTCCGAAACCTCTTCCGTGTACGATATTCCCATGCACCCATTCAAGGCTGTCATCTTCGATTACGGGAAAGTTCTCTCTCTGCCGCCGGCGGAAGAGGAGTGGAAGAAGCTGAGCGCACGCTTTGGGACGTCTCTACAGGAGTTCCAAGCGATCTACTGGCGCTATCGCGAGGCGATCGACCTTGCGACGCTCAGCAACGCCGATTACTGGAAGGCTGTAGGCCGAGATTGTGGCGTCTCCGTCAGCGATGCCGAGGCCGGGCAGTTGATCGACGACGACAACGCGCGCTGGACCCACGAGAGCAAGCTGATGCTGGCGCTGGCTCGCGATCTGCGCGCGGCCGGATATCGCACGGCAATCCTCAGCAACATGGAGCCTAACATGCTGGCCTTCATGCGCAAGAAGTTCGCATGGCTGAATAATTTCGATGCCCAGGTTTACTCCTGCGAGACTGGCGTGGCAAAGCCCGATGAGGCAGCCTACCGCATTTGCTGCGAGCGCCTCGGCTGCAACCCCTCCGAGGCGTTGTTTCTCGATGACAAGCGCGTCAACGTCGAGGCTGCCAGGCGATTCGGCATGCAAAGCTATGTCTTCCACTCCGCGCCCGATCCGGTGATGCTCACCGGCGATGCCGAGATTACGGTGGAGGAGCTGAGAAAGCTGCTTCTCGACGGGCACAGATAGACCCACACTCGCCCCAGCCTTCAGGGCGAATGTGAGTTTTCGGGGGGACGGCAACTGCCGTTACGGCGTGGGAATGTCGTGCTTCTTCAGAAAGTCGTTGACCTTAACGATGGCGCGGTAGATATATCCGGAGCCGATCTCGCGTTTGCCCTCCCAGGCCGCAACGCGAATCTTGTAGAAGCGTCCTTCCACGGCTTCCACCTCCGCAGTCGCGCGCACCACGCCATTGATCCCCACCGGGGCCCGATGATCAACGTGGATCGCGGTTCCGACCGACATCTCTCCGGGCTCGCAAAATGGCTGTAAAGCGTAGAAACCAGCCGTCTCCATCAGGCGGATCATGTCCGGAGTGGAATAGACCGGCGGAAGTTGATGGTGATGCGCAGTAAGGGTGTGTTCGTACTGCACGCGCTCCTCGGCTGCGCCCTTGGCGCCAATGGGAACCTGTTTGGCCATAGCGCGAAAACTGTATACGGAGTGCGACCAGTACAGCAAGAGAAACCTTGCGAACCCCGGCCGGAGCCCTCCTGAAATGTACCCGGTGACGCCGAACGGGCCGAAAGCGGCTGCAGCCTGCAACCACCTGCGTCCAAAACCCGCCGGAGCCACTCCCCGCGCCCTCGCCGCCTCCCGATGGCCAAGGCAAATTCCCGTCCTCTGCTACAATCCGCCAAGCTGTTTCACCCAGGGAGACAGTCCATGGATACGCCTGCATTCCCCGAGGAGACCGCCCCTGCGTTGAACGAGGGTGAGCGGCTGCTCTGCACCTTCACCGCTCCCTCACGGACCATGGCCGACCTTCGCCGCAACGCGAGCTGGTGGGTTCCGTGGCTGCTCATCTCGGTGGCCTCCATCGCCTTCAGCCTCGCCGTGGATAAGAAGATCGGGTGGGAGCAGATCGTCGAGACACAGATTCAGAACAATCCCAGGGCCGCCGCGCAGATGGAGAAATTACCCGCCGATCAGCGCGAGAAGATCACGCAGATGCAGATCGCAATCTTGAAGGGAATCAGCTACGGAATTCCCATTGTGATGCTGATTGTGATCGCAGTCGTCGCGGCCGCGCTGCTGGGGCTCTTCAACTTCGGCTTCGGAGCCAAGCTCAGTTTCAGGCAGCTGCTCGCGGTAACGACCTACAGCTTCCTCCCCGGTATTCTGAACACGGTGCTGATGGCGATTGTGATGTACTCGGTACAGCCCGATGCCTTCGATATTCGCAATCCAGTCGCGACGAACCTGGGATACCTCGTGCCGTCGTCAAAGCTCTTCCTCAAGGGAATGCTTGCGGCCATCGACATCTTCAATCTCTGGACGATTCTGCTGCTGGCGATCGGCGTCTCGCAGCTGAGCAAGGTGAAGAAGGGAACGGCGTTCGTCGCCATTCTCGCGCTCTTCCTGTTCTACAAGCTGGTGACCACCGGGCTGAGCTCGATGCAAGGTTGAGCAGAGGACTTGAACCAGGCGGGCTCCCTGCGCGGGAGCCTTTGTCTATGCGCCTTTGATCGCCCTTCGCAGCGCGGCGCGGGCGAGCAGGCGGGTGGAATCCAGCACCGGCAGCGGCGAGTTCTCATTGGTCACCAGCAGCGGCAGCTCGGTGCAGCCGAGGACGACCGCATCGCAGCCTTCGGCCTTCATGCGGCTGATGATGGTCGAGAGCGCGCCGAAGGATTCCGAGCGAAAGACGCCGTTGACCAGCTCGTCGAAGATGATCTGGTCGATGCGAGCGCGGTCGAGCGGCGAGGGGGTGCGGAAGTCGATGCCACAGGCCGAGAGCACCTCGGGATAGACCGGGCCCTCCATGGTGTACTTCGTTCCAGTGATGGCGAGGCAGTGGTAGCCGTGCTCGCGCGCCGAGGCGGCGACCTCGCGGGCGATGTGCAGCCAGGGCAGCGGCGAGGCCGCAGCCACCTGCGCAAAGGCCCGGTGGATGGTGTTATCCGGGCAGATGAGGAAGTCTGCTCCGCAGGCGGCGAGCTTGCGCGCCGAGCAGAGCATCAGCTCGGCGACGGCGTTCCAGTCATCGCGGTAGATCGCCTCCATGTACTCGCCCAGCGGATGGGTGTGCATGGAAATCTCCGGGTGCATGTGGCGGCCAAGCTGCGCGGGGGCTTCGGCGCAGATCGTTCGATAGCAGAGCGCGGCTCCTTCAGCCGAGCAGGCGACAATTCCGATGTGCTGCGGGCGATGGTTCATCGTCTCCCTCAGAGCAGGGCGAGCAGCTCGCGCTTGCGCTCCTCGGCGAGCCATGAGGCGCGGATCGAGTTGGCGGCAAGCTGCGCAAGCTCTTCGTTGGTGAATGCAAAGGCATCTTGCGCCAACCGATACTCGCGCACAAGTGACGTTTGGAACATCTCCGGATCGTCGGTGTTGAGCGTCACCAGCGCCCCGGCATCGAAGTAGCGGCGCAGCGGATGGGCGGCCAGCTCCGGGCAGCAGCCGGTGCGCAGGTTGGAGCTGATGCAGAGCTCAAGCGGCACCTGCTGGCGCACCAGGCGGGCAACGAGCGCGGGATCGACGGCGGCGCTGAGGGCGTGGCCGAGACGCTCGGCCTTGAGGACATCGAGCGCTCCCGTGATCGAGGCCGGGCCGGTGCTCTCTCCGGCGTGGACGCTGAGGCGAAGTCCGGCCTGCGCGGCCTTGGCATAGACCTTGGCGAAGAGCTCGGGCGGGGCGATGCGCTCATCGCCTCCGATGCCGATACCGACGATGCTGGTGTGCGAGTTACGCTGCGTAGCGCGCAGCTCGATGGCCTTGGCCAGCACCTTTTCGCCCTCTTCGGGACCGAAGTGGCGGACGGCGTCGAAGATCCAGAGGAGCGACGTGCCGAAGTCGCGCTCACCGCGTAGGCGTCCGCGCTCCATTCCCTCGAAGAGCGGATCGAACTCCTGCCCGCGCCAGAAGATCACTCCGACGGAGACGAAGACCTCGGCGTGCACGCATCCTTCAGCGGCGAGCTTTTCGATCAGCCGGTAGGTGATTAGCTCGAAATCTTCGGGATCGCGCAGCCGCTCGGTGACGGCTTTGAAGGCCAGCAGAAAGCCAGTGAAATCGGTGTAGTTGTACAGAGCTTCGGCTTCGGCGAGCGTGAGCGGACGATGCGAGTTTACCAGCGGCTTGTAGCGGTTGCTGGCCCATGGAAAGGGCGTGTGATGCTTCTCGCTGAGCTGGCTAAGCGTGCGCGGATCAACCGAGCCTTCGAGATGAAGATGCAGCTCGGCCTTGGGCAAGCGGCGGATGAAATCGGAGCTCACCGGGCGATTGTAACAGTTTGCAAAGAAAGAGGTTGCTGCGTGAATGACGCCGGAAGGTTCATACCCGTTGCTGTGAAAAATCTTCACTGCATCATAGAGCACTCATGCAGGTGATGAACGTCACCTCTGGGTTGATTGCGCGTGCTGACTGTGCAACCATCGCACTCCATCCTGCGCGTCTCTCGCGCAGGGAGGAGCCGACCATGGAAGAAGTCCGAGAGTTTGAAAACGGGTGCGTCCCGTGTGCGCGGTGTGGTCTAGCGGTCTGTGGGCTTAGTGTGATTCCACAAGTAGCTGGAGAGTGTTCGACCATGGAAGGCGCACAGGCCGGGAGTGTGCTCGACCTTACGCCGGCTTCGCCGAGCAACAACCTCCTTGCGATTGCTTGCGATTGGTCCGTAGCAGCCTGAAGATCACGCGAGCTTATCGCTTCACCACCTCCGAGCTCTTCTGCATCTGCGCGAACTCGCTGTGCCGCTGGCTGAAGCTGAAGTAGATCACCAGGCCTATACCGAGCCAGACGAAGAAGCGAATCCAGGTGACGACGGTGAGGCCGGTCATCAGGCCTCCGCAAAACACCACACTGATCAGCGGGAAGAACGGGACGAACGGGACGCGGAAGCCGCGCGGGCGCTCGGGCTGAGAGTGGCGCAGAAAGATCACACCGAGCGAGACCAGCACGAAGGCGAAGAGCGTGCCGATGTTGGAAAGATCGGCGGCGTCGCCGATATCGACCAGTCCAGAGGGCAGGCCGACGGCAAGACCGGCGATCCAGGTGGACCAGTGCGGCGTCTTGAAGCGCACGTGAACGCGGGAGAAGAACTCCGGCAGCAGGCCGTCGCGCGACATGGCAAACCAGATGCGCGTCTGGCCGTACTGGAAGACCAGCAGCGAGCTGAGCATTCCCATCAGCGCGCCCACGATGATGACGGTGCGCCAGACGGGCCGAGCTCCGAGCTGTTGTAGAGCGTAAGCCACAGGGGCTTCGGCGGCGGCGCCGGAGCCAAAGACCGAATACTTCATCATGCCCAGCAGGACAAGCGCGACGCCAACGTAGAGGATAGTGCAGACGACCAGCGAGGCGATGATGCCGAAGGGAATATCCTTCTGCGGGTTCTTGGCCTCTTCGGCGGCGGTGGAGACCGAATCGAAGCCGATGTAGGTGAAGAAGACGATGGCTCCGCCGGTGAGGATGCCGCTGAAGCCTGAAGGAGCAAAAGGCGTCCAGTTGGATTTGTTTACCAGCATTCCACCGACGCCGAGGAAGACCGCGATGGCCGCGATTTTGATGGCGACCATGACGTTGTTCACGCCGGCGGATTCACGCACGCCGCGCACCAGCAACCAGCTGAGAATCATCACCACGACGAAGGCCGGAATGTTGAAGTAGGCGCCGGTCCACTTGCCATCGGCCCAGACTGGTGAAGACCATCGGTCAGGCAAGATGAGGCCGAAGACCGCGAGCTGCGCCTTGAGATAACCGGCGAAGCCGACGCAGACGGCGACGTTGCTGACGGCATATTCCAGGATGAGGTCCCAGCCGATGATCCAGGCGAAGATCTCGCCCAGAGTGGCATAGCTGTAGGTGTAGGCCGAGCCGGCGATGGGGATCATCGAGGCAAGTTCGGCATAGCAGAGTCCGGCGAAGGAGCAGGCGATGGCGACGAGGAAGAAGCTGATGGCAATGGCCGGACCTGCGGCGGGACGGCCGTGCATCAGCGCACCGTGCAGATTGCCGTGGCTGAGAAGGTTCCAGAAGATGTCCATCACCTGGGCATGGAAGATGGAGGGAGCCTCGAAGTGTTCGCCGGCGGCGGCGGTGCCGGTGAGAACGAAAATTCCGGAGCCGATGATGGCACCGATTCCGAGCGCAGTCAGAGACCAGGGCCCAAGAGTCTTTTTGAGCCGATGGCCGGGCTCGTCAGCTTCAGCAATGAGCTTGTCGATGGACTTGCGAGCGAAGAGTTGTTTAGCCAGAGGACGACTCCCATTCCAGGCACAGACGCGCGGAGTGTGCTGAGTTCTTAGGAGTCAAATCATAACAAGCAAAACGGCCATAGCCTACGCGAAATATGCATGGGCTATGGTCGAGGGACGTGCGGTGTTCGGAACATGTGCACGAAGGCCGAAGCTGAGCCGCTCCGGCGCGCGTGGCATCCCACCTTGGCCGCAAAGAACGCGGCAAAGGTGGGGCACCCGAGAACGAGAAACTATGCGGCGCGCTGCGGGTACGGAGCTGAGCTCCTCCGGTTCTGCCGTGGCGGGTACGCGGCAGACGCCTTCGGCGCCGCTCCGGTCGCCGACGCTGGCGGGTACGGAGCTGAGCTTCTCCGGCTCGCGGCCGCGACTACCGCTTGCTCTGGCCGCGAGCGGCCTTCTTCACCTTGCGCTTCTTGGAGCCGCGCTCGTGGGTGCGGGCGGCCTTGGGAGCGGCTTTCTTGCGGGCCGTGCGCTTGGCGGTTTTACGTTCTTCCTTGGGCAGTGCTGAGGTATCGGGCATTCTTCTTTTCCTTTGTAATGAAATCTGCGCGGCTCTTTCGTTCCCCACACCCGCGAAAAACGCGCGGATGTAGGCCACGCCGCTAGGCCTTTTCGAGCTGGGCGTACTTTTCGACGAGCTTCTTCAGGCCGAAACTATTGAATTGTACCGTAATCTTGGCTTCTTCCCCATCGCCATCGCGGTGGTAGACGACGCCTTCGCCGTACTTGGGATGACGGACGCGATCGCCCTTGCGGAATCCGCGGGCGCCGGAGGGCGCATCGAGCTTCATCTCCGGACGCGAAAACTTCTTGCCGCGCGAGGCAAAGAACTCGGCAATATTGTCGATGGAGTTGTACGCCGGGCCGCTGTAAGTCGTGCGCGGAGCAGCACGGCGCGAGCGGCGGCCGCTATCCCACGTGAGCGACTGATCTTCGTTTTCGTAATCGTAATGCGCGGGCGCGGCGGGATCACTGAAGCGCGGCGTCGAGCCCTTGATCCGTCCGGGCGAGCCCAGATCTTCCATCAGCTCGATTGGAATTTCTTCGAGAAAACGCGAGGGCGTGGAAGGCTCCGGCGTATCGGTGCCGTAGCGGCGGCGATAGTGAGCGCGGGTGAGAACCAGCGTATCCATGGCGCGCGTCATGCCAACGTAGCAGAGGCGGCGCTCTTCTTCGACCTCGGTGGCGGAGAGCAGCGTGCGCGAGTGCGGAAACAGCCCCTCTTCCATGCCGACGAGAAAAACCAGCGGAAACTCCAGTCCCTTGGCGGCGTGCAGGGTCATCAGCGTGATCTGCTGCGCCTCGTCGTACTGATCGGTGTCGGCGACGAGGGCGGCGTGATCGAGGAAGTCGGTGACGCTCTCGCCGCGATCGCGCGAATCCATGGCGGCATTGACCAGTTCGCGCAGGTTTTCGATGCGCGCCTGCGCGTCAGGCGAATCTTCGGCTTCGAGAAGCTGGATGTACCGGGTGCGGTCGATGAGAAACTTGAGCAGCTCGGCCGTTGAGGTCTTCTCGACGCGCGGCGCGGGCTCGGCTTCGACGGATTCCAGCGCGCCGACGGCATCGTCAAAGCCGCTTACATCGAAGCTGGCATCGCCTTCGGGAAAGTCGAGCGCGTGCTGGTCGGAGTCCGCGGCAGCTTCTTCGACGATTGCGGGAATCGCGGGCGGCTGAATGTCAACGCGCTCGGCAGCGGTGGATTCCATGCGGGAGGCAAAGTCGCCATAGAGCGTGGCGCGAGCATCGCGAATAAGCTCGACGAAACCGGAGAGCGCGGCGCAGGCGCGCGCAGGCAGCAGGCGCTCGGCGATGACGTGCTGGATGGCTCCCCAGAGCGACAGATTCGTCTCCAGCGCAACGCGTTCGACGGTCTCCATTGTAGTCTTGCCGATGCCGCGCGTAGGCGTGTTGACTACACGCAGCAGGGCAACGGAGTCGTCGGGATTGAGGATCAGCTTGAGGTAGCCGATCATGTCCTTGATCTCGGCGCGCTCGTAGAAGCTGAAGCCTCCGACGACGTTGTACTTGAGGCCGTAGCGCCGCAGCGCCTCTTCCATCAGCCGCGACTGCGAGTTGGTGCGATAGAGGACGGCGGCCTTGTTCTCCTGTCCCTGCTGGCCGCGCTCGGCCATCCAGCGGGAGATGAAGTCGGCGGCGAAGAGCGCCTCGTTTTCGCCGTCGGGAGCGTCGTAGTAGCCGATCTTGTTGCCGCCCTCGCGCGCCGTCCACAGATTCTTGCCCTTGCGCTGCACGTTGTTGGCGACCACGGCCGAGGCCGCGCGCAGAATCGGCTGCGTCGAGCGGTAGTTCTGTTCCAGGCGGATGATGCGCGCCTCGGGAAAGTTCTTCTCGAAGTCGAGGATGTTGTTGATGTCGGCGCCGCGCCAGGAGTAGATCGACTGGTCTTCATCGCCGACAGCGCAGAGGTTGTGATGCGCGTTGGCGAGGGCGCACATGATCTCATACTGCGGACGGTTGGTGTCCTGGTACTCATCGACCAGCACGAACTGGTAGCGGCGCTGGTAGCGCTCGCGCGTGGCGGCATCGGCCTTGAGCAGGCGGACGCTTTCCAGCAGCAGGTCGTCGAAGTCGAGGGCGTTGGCCTTGAGCAGTTCGTCCTTGTAAAGCTTGTAGATGTGCGCGATCTTCTCCATCTTGGGATCGGCGGAGTTGAGATAGAGCTCCTGCGGATCGAGCATGTGATTCTTGGCCGAGGAGATGAAACCGAGGACGGAGCGCGGCGTGTAACGCTTGTCGTCGAGTCCGAGGCGCTTGATGGCGGCCTTGACCACGGAGGCCTGATCGTCCTCGTCGTAGATGACGAAATCGCGGCTGTAGCCGCGTCCGTTGACGCGCAAGGCCTCGATATCGCGGCGAAGCAGGCGCACGCAGAACGAGTGAAAAGTGCTGATGGCGGGCTTGGCCAGCGAGCTGCCGCCGATGAGTTGCGCGACGCGCTCGGCCATCTCCGCGGCGGCTTTGTTGGTGAAGGTGACGGCGAGAATGTGATCGGCGGGGACGCGCTCGTGCTCGACCAGGTAGGCGATGCGATAGGTGATGACGCGGGTCTTGCCCGATCCGGCGCCGGCCAGAATAAGCAGCGGCCCGCGCACGGTCTCGACCGCCTCGCGCTGCTGCGGATTGAGCTGGGAGAGAAAGTTCATGCGAAGAATGCGACTAAGAAAAGAGTATCAGGTTTGAAGAGGCGAGATGGGGCTGAGTCCGTTCACATCCCCCTCACCATCCCGCCATCGAACAGCAGATTCTGTCCGGTGATGTAGCTGGCCTCGTCGGAGAGCAGGAACGCGACGTAACCGGCGAGCTCGTCGAGCTTTCCGGGGCGCCCGAGAGGGATGGTTGCGACGATCTCTTCGGCGACGGGGTAGGAATCCACGAAGCCCGGCAGCACGGAGTTGACGCGGATTCCATGCGGAGCGGCGTACTCGGCTTGCAGCTTCGTCCACGCTGAGAGCGCGGCGCGGAAGACGCTGGAGACCGGCCGGGCGAGCTCCGGGCGCTGCGCGGCGTAGCTGGAGATATTGACGATCGAGCCGCTGCGGCGCTCGATCATCGCGGGCAACACCAGGCGATGCAGGCGGATGACGGAGTTGAGGATGAGATCGAAGCCCTGCTGCCAGTCGGCGTCGGTAAGCGCGAGCAGTTCTCCCTTGGCGGGATGGCCGGTGTTGTTGACCACGGCGTCGATGCGTCCGTAGCGCGCGAGGGCCGAGCGGACAAATCGTTCGAGCGCAGCGGGGTCGGTGAGCGAGCCTTCGACGCCGAGGCCTCCGAGCTGGCCGGCGATTTCGGCGATCTGCGGCGAGCGGGCGAACAGAACGACCGTCCACTGCCGTGAGAGGTGCGTGGCGATGGCGCGGCCGATTCCCTGGCTGGCGGCGGTGATGAGAACAACCGGGCGATCGTTCATTCGGGCTTTCCTATTGTTTGCGCGGCGGGTGGTGGTCGATATCGTGCTCAAGGCCGTCGCTGGAGTGGCGCAGATCGTAGCAGCTCTGGCATGGGCACCACTCGCGCAGATAATCCCACGAAAAGATTCCGTGCTGGTGGCCGTCGTTCCAGTTGAAGCGGATGGCGTAGTTGCCAACCTGC
>Ga0326727_10014228_pt1 | contig 17406 bp, 13 predicted proteins | sample MB2enrmetagenome_FD_207643 | JGI IMG/M metagenome (GOLD analysis project Ga0326727, IMG submission 207643) | Lab enriched peat soil microbial communities from McLean, Ithaca, NY, United States - MB29MY | ecosystem: Environmental > Terrestrial > Soil > Wetlands > Peat | place: USA: New York...
CGCATGGCCTCGCCCAACCACACAACCATGTCCCACTCCGAGAGTCCGCCCGCGCGGCCAGCGCCTGAAGAGGGACGAAGGCGGCGGCCGATCTCAAGCCAGGCTTCGGCAACGATGGCGTCGATGGCGCGTTGCGCGGCCTGATGGCTAGAGATCTGCTCCTCGCTCAGCACGGCTTCAAACTGGCTGACGAGATCGGCGGAGGTTACGATCTCCTTGCCCAAAGAACGGAGGAATTCCACGGTTCCCGCATCGACCATCGACACGTACATGATGTCGTTTGAGGGCGAGTACTGCATGGCAATTTTTTTCTGGTCCTGGAGCAGATTCTGGAGACCCGCATGGAGTTCCTGCCAACTGGAGTAAAACGTCTTCGCGCCGGGCAGCGCGTCCAGGCGGCCCTTCTCGATGCGATGCACGAGCTTGCGCGGCTCGCCGGAGGCGGGAATGAAGTAGTACCAGCGGCGCGTGACGTGGGCCTGAGGGTCGAGGCCGAGGATGCGCGCGGCGATGAGATCGCGATGGTGATGGTCGTAAAAGAGCCAGCCGTCAAGAGAGGAGTCACGCAGAGCGGCCTGAATGGCGTCGAGGTTCATACGAAATAGGATACGCGCGGGCGATCAGGCAGTGGCGCGGCGCGCGTCCTTTTGCTTGCCCTGAATCCTGATGGAGACGTGGACCAGGCTCAATGCGGCGGGGGTGACGCCGGGGATGCGGCTGGCCTGGCCGAGGGTCTGCGGGCGGACACGCTCGAGGGTTTCGCGCATCTCGCGCGAGAGGCCGCTGATGACGCCGTACTCGAGCCACTCGGGGATGGCGACGGACTCGGCAGCCTTGAGGCGCGCGATGGACTTCTTCTGCTGCTCGAGATAGCCGGCGAACTTGATCTCGGTTTCGACGGCGCGGGCTTCGTTGCGGCGAGCGGAGCGGAGGATGGATGAAGCGGTCTCGTAAATCGCCGGATCGGAAGAAGCAAATGCAGGTCCTTCGACTCCCCCTTGCTGCGCATGGAGTCGCTCAGGATGACAAGTTGAGGAAATGGCGAGCGTAGTGGCAAACTCGGCCAGCAGGGGGTCGCGGGCGAGGTCGTCGCGCAGTGCCGTGAGGAGCGCTTCGATCGTGACTTCGGGGCGCTTTAGCAGTTGCGCCCAGGTTTGGCCGGCAGTGGCAGGCAGGCTGCCAAGGCTTGCACGCTCCAGCTTTTCTGCATCCACCTTGCCGGTTGTCAGCAGATTGGCAAGTGCGGCCATGCGCGCCTGCTTCTGCTCGTATTCGGCCCAGGCCGCGTCGTTGATGAGGCCGAGGCGGCGGCCATGCGGCGTGAGCCGGCGATCGGCGTTGTCGATGCGCAGGTGGAGGCGGAACTCGGCGCGCGAAGTGAACATGCGGTAGGGCTCGTTGGTGCCCTTTGAAATCAGATCGTCAATGAGGATTCCCGTGTAGCCTTCGGTGCGATCCATGGTGAAGGGAGGCTCGCCCTTGAGCCAGAGCGCGGCATTGATGCCGGCCATGATGCCCTGGCACGCGGCCTCTTCGTAGCCACTTGTCCCGTTGATTTGCCCGGCAAGATAAAGGCCCGTGAAGGCCTTCACGCGCAGGGAGCGGTCGAGCTCGGTGGGATCGACGGAATCGTACTCGATGGCGTAGCCGGGGCGCAGCATCTCGGCCTGGTCGAGGCCGGGGATGGAGTGGACGATCTGCCACTGCACTTCCATGGGCAGCGATGTGGACATGCCGTTGACGTAAACCTCGTGAGTATTGAGGCCTTCGGGCTCGAGGAAGAACTGGTGCTGGGTCTTGTCGGGGAACTTGACGACTTTGTCTTCAATCGATGGGCAGTAGCGCGGACCGATGCCCTCAATGCGCCCCGAATACATCGCCGAGCGATGCACGTTCTCGCGAATGAGGCGGAGGGTCTCGGGCGTGGTGAAGGCAATGTGACAACTGATCTGCGGCTGGACAATTCTCTTTGTCCGAAAGCTGAAGGGCGTGGGGTCCGTGTCGCCGGGCTGCTCTTCGAAGGCTTCCCAACGGATGGTGCGGCCATCGAGACGCGGAGGCGTCCCCGTCTTGAGCCGGCAGGTGCGAAGGCCGAGCGAGCGAAGAGCTTCGCCAAGAAGAACTGATGCGGGCTCGCCAGAACGGCCGGCGGGATAGCGCTCTTCGCCGCAGTGGATGAGGCCGTTGAGGAAGGTTCCAGTGGTGATGATGGTGGCGCCGGCCATGAGACGGCGGCCGTCGCGGAGCTTGAGACCGAGGATGCGGCGGTGAGGACGAGTAGGGCGGGGTGGTTCCGGTGGGTCAGGGAAGATGGTCTCCCCGGTCCCCAAATGCGAGGGACCAGGGGCACCCAATTCAGTGGGAGGGCCGGCTTCTTCGATGATGAGGTCGACGACTTCCGCCTGGCGGATGTGGAGACCGGGCTGGGATTCGAGGACCTCGCGCATCTTTACGCGGTAGAGCTGCTTGTCGCACTGGGCGCGCGGGCTCCAGACGGCAGGACCTCGCGAAGAATTGAGCAGACGGAACTGGATGCCGACGGCGTCAGCCACTTCGCCCATAATGCCCCCGAGCGCGTCGACTTCACGGACGAGATGGCCCTTGGCCACGCCGCCGACGGCGGGGTTGCAGCTCATCTGGGCGATGAGATCAAGGTTCATAGTGATAAGGGCAGTCTTGAGGCCCATGCGCGCGGCGGCCATGGCGGCCTCGCAGCCGGCGTGCCCCGCGCCCACCACGGCGACGTCGTATTGTTCCGTAAATGGCATCTACATCTATTCTACGGATGGATCGGATGTGCGGGGGGAGAGAGCGCGAGTGTGAGTGTGGGTGTGGGTGTGGGTGTGAGCGGGTGGTTCCGCATCCCCATCCACGTGGGGCCAGCGCCTAGGTTTTTCCTGCAAACACAGTCCTCTTGACACCGGCAGGAGCGCTCGATGGAATAGACCTACTTCCCTGGCCGGTTTCCGGCAGGATGCGTTTGCCGGCTACAGCATTTTGGGAAATGGAGTAGTCTTGTTGAAATTGGTTTCGGGTCGCCGCTCCTTGAGATGGAGCCGACCTGAGGGTGCGATTTCGGTCCAGGGAATTCCCGAAGATGCTTTATCGCGGAAAAGACGAACTCCGAGCGAAAAGAGGAAGAATATGCGTAGGCTGTACGCACCGATGGCAGTGGTCGTGGTGGTGTTGGCGGGCGTGGTGGCGGCTGGCGGACAGCAGATGCAGCCGTACACGTCGACCGATGGGCGTTTTACCGTAAATTTCCCGCAAGCCGAAGTCAAGCAGGAATCCGAGACGATCAACTTAAAGGGCGGCGGGAGCTCCACTCTGTACGAGTTCTTTGTGGAACTGGCCGAAAACAACGTCAGCTACATGGTAATGTATAACGACTATCCGGGGGATTACGCCAACGGCGATCCGCAAACGGTGCTGGCGACCACGCGGGACGGCGCAGTGGGCACCAAGACCCTGCTGTCGGACATCGCGATCAGCCTGAATGGCGTTCCGGGGCGCGAATTTACAGCCAAGGACGACACCTGGAATTACACGGTGCGGCAGTACCTGCAGGGGAAACGCCTCTACCAGCTGATTGTCGTATCGAATAGCAGCCATCCTGCTACGCAGACGTCGGAGTTCCTGAGTTCATTCAAGATCCTCTGAGCGGGCTCAATAAATCACCTGATAGGCGCTGCCTTCGAGCGTAGCCTGCGGATCTTCATTGGAGTGAAATCGCACGCGCAGGGGAATGCCCGGCGTGAGGTCGTTGACGTCGATTTCGGCAACGGCCCAGGAGGGCTGTGCGCTCAGGGCACCGTTGCCATCGCTTTCAACACCGTCAAGACGGAGAGGGATGGGGCGCCCGGCCTGGGTGATTTCAAGCGTAAAGCGATTCCCAGAGCCAGGGGCGGGCGCACCGGCGGCTGTGCCGGCTTGCGTTCTGCCGACCGGCTCACGCTCGCGGACCACGATGCGCAGCACGCCCTGGATCGGCGGATCGATGCGGGCTTCGAGAACACCGGGGGCTGTGAGGTCAAATTCGGCGTCGACCGGCTCAATGGAACTGGGAATGACGACATCGCGCTGGACACCAAATTGGTATTCCGGCGCGGCGTAAGCGCCGAAGCCTACCGCGGCCATCTGGCCAGGACCGAGAGTGATGGCATGGCCGGTGAGCTGGGGAGAAAACCCGGCATCGCGGAACAGAACGCGGCTGGATCCTGGCGGCTGGTCGCTCGCAAGTGCGGATAGAGGCAGCGTGGCAACGGCCTGGGTGGGATTGACGACAACATAGACCGCGCCACGAGAGGTTCCTCCTGTAAAGCCGTAAGGCTGGCCGCTCAACGGAGGGCCACCGAAACTGTGCATCTGCCCCTGAGCCTGCATTTCAAAGAAGAGCTTCTGCACGCGCGCCATCCAGCGGACATCGGTTGTGGGGATGGAATCAAGACTGCCACTGAACGCTTTGACCCAGCCGCCGTGCGCCATGGAGAGCAGGAACGTGCCTTTCCATCCTCGGGGGGGGACGCGAGGAAGGCTGGGCAGGTTGGGCCCGGCCGCAGCGGCAGGCGCGGCGATGAAGGCGAAAGAGAGGATGTGCGCAAGGGAAACACCCCCATGCTCATCATGGCGAATCTGGCCGTCGGTTTCGATGTCGATGGCGCGCTGGAGGCTGACTTGCGGCGTCGTCGAGGCACGCGCCGGGCCGGTTGAAAGCAACAGGAAAGCTCCGAGGCGGCTCGCTTCGTTTCGCGGGTCAGGGTCGTTCATCGAGGGGTCGCTACCGGAGGGCTGATTCGCGGACGCATCGGAATGGCCGGTGTCGCTCTCGATGATCAGCAACACTACGCCGCGGTTTTTGGCGCGGAATGCAGTGAGTGCGGCACGGAGAGCTGCGGTATTGCGGGCGACGATCTCATCTTGCGTGAGCCCGGCCGCGGTTTCAGGCGTTGCGGCCGTCAGGTCGAGGCCCTCGAACGCAAAAAGGCGAATGCCAAGGTCGTACCAGGACTGCAATGCGGAGATGAAATCATGCAGAAATCTCCCCTCGAAGAGTGCGGGAGCGCGGCCGTTGGGGCGGAGCGCGCTGGAGTCGAAGCGCAATCCGGGGTAAATGCCAGCGGTGCGGCATTGAGCGATCCAGGCATTGGGACCACCTGGCCATGCGGCGGTGCGGCCGGTGGGATGGAAGCCGTCGGGCGCGATCGCGGCGGCGTCGAGCAAGTCGTAGTCGACGCGCAGGCCTGATTTTGTCAGGCGGACGAGCTGGTCAAGGTCACGCAGCGCAAGAGCTTCGCCAACTGGGGACGCGGCGGCATGCGCGGCCAGGGACGCGTGGGTGTAGATTTCGATGGGAGCCGCGAGTTCGGACGCGTGCGCTTTGCGCTGCGCGCGGGAACCAGGCGCAGCAACGGCACATGCGGCCAGCAAGGCAATAAAAAGCACGCACCAACCAAAACGGCACAGGGACACTCGAGCTCCTTGAGAGCGATAGAAGAGCTTGGGTGATTCGTACTCCACGGGGCAGGGGACCGCTTGGGCGCTGCGTATTGCCGTGGAGGCCAATCGAGGCTATTGTACGGAATGCGGAGTGGTCCATGTGGGCCTGTCGACGACGCGCACCGCTCCAAGCCCGGATGGAGGCCATCCCCGAAGCGGTGTATATGCGTCTAAAGTTGCAGAGCCGGTGAGGGGAATGCGCCGGACGCGGAAATGCGCGAGAATCGGAGAAGGAGGCCAACGAAGATGCAACTGCATCGATGGATTGCGGCGGTTGCCGTAGCGGTATGTGCTTTTGCCGGGGTCCCTGGGAACATATCATCTTCGCTGGGGTTACTGGCGGCAGCGGCGCAGGATAAGGACAGCTTTACAGCCATGCCGCTCGACGCCGGTTTCGGCCGCATGGACCTCTCCGACCCTGCGATTCCCCCGGAGCAGATCATCCAGCGGCTGGCGGCCAAGGAGACCGAGTTCCAGGATGCGCTCGATCACTACACCTACCGCCGCACCGCCCGCGTGCAGGAGCTGGACGACGACAACAAGGTCACAGGCGAGTGGTACGAGGTGGACGATGTGATCTTTGATTCAACGGGCAGGCGCACAGAAAGGGTAGTTTTTGCGCCGGCGAACACATTGAAGCAGATCATGATGTCGCCCACGGACCTGCAGGATTTGCAGCACGGCTATCCGTTCGTGCTGACCAAGGAGGACATTCCCGATTACAACGTCAAGTATGTGGGCCGGCAAAAGGTGGACGAGGTGGATTGCTACGTCTTCGATGTGAGCCCCAAAACAATTGAGAAGAACAAGCGATACCTCGACGGCCGTATCTGGGTGGACGCGACCGATCTGCAGATCGTGGTGACCAACGGGCGCATGGTGCCCGACGACACGCGCAAGAATCACGAGGACCTGCATCCACCCTTCATGACCTGGCGGCAGCAGGTCGATGGCCACTACTGGTTCCCGGTGTACACCAAGGCCGAGGGCTTTCTGCACTTTGCCGGAGGCTACGGCTACATGGCGCAGGATGTGCATATCCGCGACACCGTCAAATACTCGGACTACAAGCGCTTCGGCTCAACCTCCAAGGTGTTCTACGGCGATCAGGAGATCACGAACTCCGGCCAGCCGCAGAACCAGCAACCGGAGACGCAGCCGCAAAAATGATAAGAACAGGGAACGAGGGAACAAGGCAGGCGAGCCGGCAGGTCAGCGAGTCAGCGCTAAAGCGAGGTTTCCGATTGGGGCTTGAGCCGGCCCGCGCCCATGAGAACCAGCGAGCGCTGCGCGAAGGGCGAGTAGACGAGCAACGTGGTGCAGGCGAGCGCCAGTCCGAAGTTGATGTGGTGCAAAAGCAGGAAGGGCGAAAGCGACCAAAGCTCATCAAAGAGGAGCAGCAACGGCCAGATTTTCAAAAATTTCTCACGGAAGCCCGGCGCGTGGAAGAGCGTGGCGCAGAGCACGAAAGCGCGCACAGGCATGAGAATGGCGGCTGTGACGATGAGAGCGCGGTAAGCCAAGGTCGCATTCGGCAGCGGAGAAAAAAGGTCCTCAATCTCAGCCAGATTGGCCAGCGCGCCCACATAAAATCCCAGATACATCAGTTGAAAAAGGATGAAGAGGGTTTGCACGACCCGATAGGGGATCTTGGGGAGATCCTCGGGCGTGGCGAGAATCTGGATGCGCGGCCGGGACGAAGACGCATCGGGCGATCGCTGGTCTTCTTCCTGTGGCGCCGCTGATTCAGAGACAGAAACCGACTGGCTTTCGCCGCCCGAGAAGCCCTTGTCGGAATCGACGCGTTCGACCGGTGCGATAAATCGATAGCCGCGGCGCGCGAGGGTTTCAAGGAAACGAGGACTGGCTGCCGTGTCCCCGAGGGCTTCGCGGATGCGGTTGATGGCCGAGTTCACACCGTGCTCGTAATCGACGAATGTTCCGTCGGGCCACAGTTCGCGAGAGATCTCCTCGCGCGTGAGGAGCTGGCCGGGCCGGTCGAGGAGCATGAGGAGCACATGGAAGGGCTGGGTGTTCAACTTGACGCGCAGACCCTGGCGGCGAAGCTCTCCCGTGGCGGCATCCACCTCAAAGACTGCGAAGCGATAACGCGGGGCTGACCGCGGGGCGGTGCTGTCATCCGTCATGGCTTTCAGACCAGTGTAGCCCATGGCGAATTAGACGCGGCCCCCGCCGCGCGATGGAGAACTTTTCCCAAGTCACGCCGATCGAGGCACTTGCACGGTGAGAAATCTTCAGCTCACAAATGAGACAACTTGCATTGCGCCCCAACGTCTGAGCGGTTAAGGTGCAGTGCATGAACGAACTTAAGCAAAACGGTTGGGGAAGTTGGCCGGCGGCTGGACTGCTGCTCCTGCTGGCTGCGCCCGCATGGGTCGCGGCGCAGCCCACGCCCGAGGCGACGGCAGCTTTCAACTCCTATGTAGAGCGCGTCGAGGGCCGCCTGGACGCGCAGCATCGGTCGGGCGACAGCTTTCTGGCTCCCGTGGACTGGGCGCGGCTGCGGCAGGGCGAGTTGATCATCGAGCAATTGACGGCTGGCGCGGGCACGGAGTTGCCCGGTGCGCTACTGCATGATTGGCGCGGCACGGCGTTTATTGCCGGCGGAAAAGCGGCGGACTTCGAACGGCTCATGAAAGACTTCAATGCCTACCCCAAGGTGTATCCGCCGCAAGTGCTGACCGCGAAGGTGCTCGAACACGACGGCGATCATTTCCAGGCGACGATGCGGGTGCGGCAAAAGCACGTGCTGACCGTGGTGATGGATACGACATACGACATCACGTTTGGGCGCCCCGATCCTGGGAGCTTCGCCGCACAGCGGGGATACAGCACCTCGCGCAGCACGCAAATTGCGGAGATCGATTCGCCGGAGACGCCGCACGAGCGCGCGCTGGGACCGGGCGAAGAGCACGGTTTCTTGTGGCGGATGAATACCTATTGGAGCTACGAGGAGCGGGACGGCGGACTGTACATCCAGATCGAGTCGGTTTCGCTGTCGCGTTCGATTCCGACCGGGCTGGGGTGGTTGATTGGGCCATTCGTTGAGAGCGTGCCGCGCGATTCGCTGGAGTTTACGCTGCGCGCGACACGCGACGCGCTGCGAAGATAGCGGAAATTGAACCAGCAAAACGATGCAGAAAGGATTCGCCATGAAAGCCAGGATAGCGCTGGGGGATTCCTGCCATTGATTTACCTGCGGGGATTGCAGAAGGGAGACGGAAATGAGCACGCAAGCATTGACAACCGGAGATCGAGCGGCGTTCCGCAACGCGCGGCGAGTGAACCAGGCGTTGACGGCGCGCATGGAGAAGCGGGCACTCACATGGATGGCAGAGCGGGCTCCGCGATGGGTGACTTCGGATCGGCTGACCCTGCTGGGGCTGGGTGCGCAGATCGGAGCGGGCATTAGTTATGCGCTGACGCGTTGGGACCACCGGGCGTTGCTGCTGGCGATCGTGTGCCTGGCACTGAACTGGATGGGCGACAGCCTGGACGGAACGCTGGCGCGCGTGCGCCGGCAGGAACGGCCGCGCTACGGGTTCTACGTGGACCATATCGTCGACATTCTGGGCTCCGTGGCGCTGATGTGCGGCCTGGGCGCGTCGGGGTTGCTGCACTGGACGACGGCGATGGCGATGCTGATCGCGTTTCTGGTGCTTTCAAGCGAAAGCTACCTTGCCACGTACACCTTATCGTGCTTCCAGCTCTCGCAGGGGATTTTCGGGCCTACAGAGATTCGCATTCTGCTCGCGCTCGGCAACCTGGCTGCGCTTCGTAGTCCGTACTCGACGGTGTTCGGGCATCGACTTCTCCTATTTGACCTAGGAGGAACGATTGCAGCCGTCGTCATGGCGGCGATGGCGATCGGCGTCGCAGTGCGGCACACCGCACAACTCTACCGGCAGGAACCCTTGAAGCAGGAGCCACGCCAATGAACGTCCCAATGGACATGCTTGCCCGCTGGGGCAAATTCAACCTGGTGGGCGTGGTGGGCATGGCCGTGCAGCTTGGCGCACTGGCGCTCATCAACCACCTTGCGCCGGGACATTACATGCTGGCGACGGCCGCGGCGCTCGAAATTACACTGCTGCACAACTTTGTGTGGCACCTGCAGTACACGTGGCGCGATCGCTTTCCCACCCTAAATGCAAAAAGCGCATTTAGGATGGGGCAACCCGGTGACCGGAGTGCGCTGGCGGGGCATTTGATCCGGTTCCATCTATCGAATGGGCTGGTTTCGATGGTGGGGAACCTGGCGCTGATGCCGGTTCTCGTGGACGGCGCACGGATTCCCGTCGTGACGGCCAATGCCATCGCGATTCTGTGCTGCTCGATCGTGAATTTCTGCCTCGGACACAACTGGGCGTTCGCGCCAACACTCAGTGCGACTGCTTCTCCGACACAACACGAATGACCGCATCGAAGGCGGGCTTGGGCTGGCCCGTGCGATCGAAGAGCAGCGGGTAATTGGTACGGCCCTGCATCGGCCAGTTGTTGAGCCAGGAATCGCCGTCGGTGACATTCCAGAAGGTGACGCGCGTGACCGTGCCGCGGTGCTTGAGAAAGACGCGGAAGAGTTCGGCGTAACGCGCGGCGAGTTGCTGCTGGACGGAGTCGGGCAGGCCGTCCGCGTAAGGATTCAGCGCCTTGTTCTGCTGGATGCTCAGGGCGACATCGGCGGTTGGCTGGTGGCCGGCGCTGGGCAGCACGTTGATGTCGAGTTCGGAGATTGCGACCTTGAGGCCCAGCGCCTCGAATGCTGAAATGGTGGCGTCTTCCTGATCCGCCGTGGGCCACGTCAGATTGTCATGATTTTGCAAGCCGATGATCGCGATCGGGATTCCCTTGGCCTGCAGCTTCTTGACGAGCGCAATGGCACCGTTGCGCTTCGCCTCATTTTCAAGGTTGTAGTCGTTGTAGGTCAGCATCGCCCGCGGGTCGGCCTCGTGCGCGTATTGGAAGGCCTTTTCGATGTAGTCGTCGCCGATGATTTTCAACCAAAGCGACTGGCGCATGGTGCCGTCTTCGTTGAGCGCTTCGTTCACCACGTCCCAGCTCTGAATTTTCCCCTTATAGCGACCGACGACGGTATGAATGTGGTCGCGCAGGCGCGCGAGCAGCGCGTCGCGCGTGAGGAGATTGCCATGGTCGTCGTGAAAAACCCACTCGGGCACCTGATTATGCCAGACGAGGTTGTGCCCCACGATGAACATGTGATGCTTGCGGCCGAAGGCGACGTACTGATCGGCGAGCGTGAAGTCGTACTTGTCCGGCTGGGGATGAACGAGCGCCCACTTCAACACGTTTTCAGGCGAGATGGAATTGAATTGCGCGGTAACGATGGCGTCGCCGCGGGCGTCCTGGCCGGTGATTTGCGCCGCGTTGATGGCGGCACCGATCACAAAGTCGCCTTTGTACGCGGCCTTGAGCGAAGTGGGCGCGTGAGCCGCAACTGCAGTGCTGGCGAGAAAAAGACCGAGGAAGATTGCCAGTCGAGCGCGCATTAGCAATTTGCGTGCCGCGTGTTTCGGAAGTGATTGACTCATGCGAAATTCCCCGCAGGGGCTAAAGCCCCGCATTCATTTTGCAACTTTGCGGCACCCTTCGACTGCGCTCAGGGCAGGCTAAAAGTCGTGCCCTGACACTTCGTGCCGTACGACGCATTTTTCAGCAACCTCCATAGTCGTGGCGCCGGAGCGCTCAAGAATCTATGAACTCGCCTACGGCGCGAACCCTTTGCGCCGCTCGGTCAGCTCGTCGGCAATCTTCTGATTCAGTTCGCGCGTAATGGGGTAGAAGAACATGCAGGCCGCCGCCGCCAGGAAGGCGAGACCCGCATAAACGCTGGCCGTCAGCAGGATGCCCGATTGCGCGTGCGCCGACTGCGCGTCAGCTTTGGAGACGAAGCCATACAAATCGAGGATCCAACCGGCGATAGCGCCGCCCAGCGCCAGACCCGCCCACAGCGCGAAGACTACGGCGGCCGTGACCGTGCCGCTGGCGCGGCGGCACGTCTTCCATTCGCCGTAGTCGGCAACGTCGCCCATCATGGACCAGATCAGGGGTCCAGAGAGTCCGAACGAGAACTGACGCAACACTTCGAACGCGATGATCGCGATGGTCGCGTGCGGAGGAATGATAAAAAGCGCCGCGCTGAAAAGGCCGGCCAGCGTCATGCTGGCGATAAACAGAAGCCGCTTGCCCATGCGCCTGGTGACCGCGGTGGAACAAGCAACGCCAGCCAGCAGCGCGGCCAGGCCGAAGCCGTTGAACCAGGAGTAGAGGTCCACGTTCCCGGGAATGAATCGAAAATAGGGCAGCATCACATTGCCGCGAATGACGATGGCGGCGAAATAAAACAGAGTGGCCAGGAACAGCACAATCCACGGACGGTTCTTGAGGAGGTCGGCGAGGTCCTGGCTGAGGGAGGTCTTTTGCTGCGGATCGGGCTGGATGCGTTCTTTGGTCGAGAAAAATGCCACGATGAAGAAGATGACGCTGAGAGCCGACAGAACGCCCATGGTGTACTGGTATCCGCGCGCGTCATCGCCATGGCCGAAGAACCTGACCATGGGGATGGCGAGACTGGCAATAATGAAGCCTGCGGAGTTGGCCGCGATCTGCCGGTACGTCGAAATGCTGTTGCGCTCGTCGGGATCGGAGGTCATGACGGCATTGAGCGACGCATACGGCACGTTGTTCACCGTGTAGATGACACGCAGAAGGATGTATGTCGTCCACGCGTAGACGATCTTGGCTCCTGGGCTGACGTTGGGCGTGGTAAAGGTGAGCACGCAGATCACGCCGAAAGGCAGAGAAGTCCACAGCAGCCAGGGCCTGAACTTGCCCCACTTGGTTCTGGTGCGGTCAGCGACTACGCCCATGACAGGATTGAGGAACGCAACGCCGAGACCGATCACGAGTGTCATCGTTCCGGCCTGCGCAGCCGTCAACCCGAAGGTGTGGGTGTAGAAGTCCAGTTGCAGGGCAAGCAACGCCTGAAAAACGAAATTGGCTGCCAGATCGCCCAGGCTGTAGCCAAACTTCTCGCGGAAGGAAAGTTTCTCGGTCATAGCGGTCTCGTCATTCGCCGGCATTGCCGGCCGCGTCTATGCTGTCACGTGGAGAATGATCTTCTTGAGGTCTGCGTCGCGGGAGGAGTTGCCAACCATCAACTCAAAGTCACCGGGTTCGACAACATATTTCATATTGACGTCGTAGAAGGAGAGCAACGCGGGGTTGATGTCGAAGGCGATGGTTGTGGTCTCGCCCGGTTGCAGCCGCACCTTGTGGAAGCCCTTCAGCTCTTTGACGGGACGCGTAACGGAGCTGACCAGGTCGCGGATGTAGAGCTGGACCACTTCCGTGCCTTCGCGATGTCCGGTGTTGGTGACGTCGATCAAAATGCGCGCGGAGCCGTCGCGGCGAATCTTCTTCTTCGTCAGGTGGGGCTTGCCGATGGAAAAGCTCGTATAGCTGAGGCCGTAGCCAAAGGCATAGAGCGGCGAAACATCGTCCCACAGATAACCGCGCCGCGCGGATGGCTTGTAGTTGTAGAACGCGGGCAAGTGGCCAGCAGAGCGCGGAATGGTGATGGGCAGCTTGCCGGCGGGGTTGTAGATGCCAAAGAGCACATCGGCCACGGCGCGACCGGTTTCCTGGCCGAGATACCAGCACTCGTAGATAACGGGCACGTTTTGACTCAGATAATTGATTGACAGCGGACGGCCATTGAAGAGAAATGCGATCACCGGCTTGCCCAGGGCGACCATGGCCTTGACAAGTTCTTCCTGGCGGCCGATGAGATCGAGGCTGGTGCGGTCGCCCATATGGTTGAGCGACCACGCCTCGCGCGAGGTTTGCTCGTTGCCGCCGATGGCCAGCACAATCACGTCGGCCTGCCTGGCGACTTCAACCGCCTCGGCGATTTGCTTGCGGTCTTCTTCAGGATCGCTCGCGATCACCTCATCCTGATTCCAGTTTCCGCCGACGGTGATCTTGCAGCCTTCGCTATAGAGGACCTTGACCTTTTTGCCGGCCTTCTCGCGGATGCCGTCGAGAACCGTGACATTGTGCCTGGGCACGCCGCTGTAGCCGCCCAACAGGCTGCGGTTGGCATTGGGACCAATGACGGCGATGGATTTAATTTTGTCGAGATCGAGTGGAGCGATGTGGTCGTCGTTTTTGAGGAGAGTGATAGCCTGGTGCGCGGCGGTAAGAGCCAGTTCGCGGTGGGCGTCGCAGCCGACGACGCGCTCGGCCTCATCGGGATCGACATAGGGATCGTCGAACAGGCCCATCTCGAACTTCCAGAAAAGCATGGGCGCAACCAGTGCGTCGAGATCGGACTCTTTGAGCACGCCATTGCGGACAAGCTCGACAAGATGCAGGTAGCAATCGGGATCGGGCAGTTCAATATTCACGCCGGCTTTGACCGCGAGCGCGCAGGATTCCTTTTTGTCCGCGGCGACGAAATGGCCGTGCGTGTCAGGACGGTAGCCGAGTTCCCAAATGGCGTAGTAATCGGAAACGACGAAGCCCTTGAAGCCCCACTCCTTGCGCAGCACATCGCGGAGCAGCCAGCGATTGGCGTGCGATGGGACGCCGTCGATCTCGTTGTAGGAGGCCATGATGCTGATGGCGCCGGCCTCGCGCAACGCCTCGCGAAATGTGTAGAGGAAGGTCTCGCGCAGCACGCGCAGAGAGACATTGGCCGGGGCGCAGTTCATTCCGGACTCGGGCTGGCCGTGGCCGACGAAATGCTTGAGTGTCGCGATGAGATGGCGCTTGTCCCTAAAGCTGCGATCGCCCTGGAACCCGCGCACCGCGGCAATGCCAAGCCGCGCAACCAGAAACGGATCTTCGCCGAAGGTTTCTTCCACGCGGCCCCAACGTGGCTCGCGCGCCACGTCGATCACAGGCGTAAGCGCTTGATGCGCTCCACGCAGGCGGGCCTCGGCGGCCGTCATGGTGTACAGCTGCTCGACCAGTTCAGGATTGAAGGTGGCGCCGAGCGCGATGGGCTGCGGAAAGCTGGTTCCGTCTACCGCGGCATGGCCGTGCAGGCATTCCTCGTGGAAGATGACCGGAATGCCGAGGCGGCTGTTTTCTAAGAAGAATTTCTGAACGGCATTGGTCAGCGTCGCCATGCGTCGGGCGTTCAGCCCCTTGCCTGCATCGCTGGGACGGCCTACCTGGCCCAGGCCGCGACGGGCGCGGAATGCAGCTTTGGCCTTTTTTTCGTCGAAATTGCCGTCGGCGTCTACGAGGGTCTGCGACTTTTGCTGCCAGATGCAAAGCATCTGCGCGGCCTTCTCCTGCAGAGTCATGCGCGAGAGCAAGTCTTTGACCCGCTGCACTGAGGGAAGGCTTGAATTCTTGTAGGCGGGGCTCCTGGTGGGCCCTTGCTTTGGAGGTACTGCTTGCTTCTTCATCGCACCATTCCTGTGAAGCACCTTGCGGGCGGCCGTAAGCGCGATCACGGAAGCATTTCTTGCCGTTTCGAACTAACTGAGCAAGAAAAACGCGCAGTGACTAAGAAATAGAGTCCGGTTGAAATGTCCGCGCTTGGCCGCTGATCAGTGTAGACTCAGAATCCCGCTAAAAGCAATAAGAAAACCGATTTTCTTAAGGAGGAAAGCGCGAGGTGAAGACACGCGTTCGCTGGCCCGGATGCGAGCCGACGCAAGTGGGCGCTGCCCGACCCCGGCCTGGGGTTGTCCCGGTACCGGAGTCGGCGGCCTACGACTTACCCGTGGCGGATGAAGGTGCCGTTCTGAAGCTCGGTCATAGCCTGGCGCAGCTCGGCCTGGGAGTTCATCACGATGGGGCCGTACCAGGCCACCGGCTCCTCAATCGGCTTGCCCGAGACGAGCAGGAAACGAATGCCTTCAGGGCCGGCCTGGACCACGATTTCGTCGCCGCGATCAAAGAGCACGAGCGAATGGTTTTTCGCGTCGTACACCGGCGCCGCATTGGGGTCGATTGCCGACTCAGTCAGCACCGCCTGCGGCTCGGAGGCGTCGCGGAAGGTTCCCGATCCGGCGAATACGTAGGCGAAGGCGTTGCGCGTGGTCTCCACCTTGATGCGCTTGCGCGTGAAGGGGGGCACGCTGATGTCGACGTAGCGCGGGTCGGCTGCGACGCCCTCGACGGGCCCGGTTTGGCCCCAGAATGTGCCGCAGATGATGCGCGCACGCGTACCGTCATCCTCAGTGACCTCGGGAATGGCGGTGGCAGAAATGTCCTGGTAACGCGGATCGGTCATTTTGAGGTGCGAGGGCAGGTTGGCCCATAGCTGGAATCCGTGCATGCGTCCGTGCTCGTCACCCTTAGGCATCTCCTGGTGGAGAATGCCGCTGCCGGCAGTCATCCACTGCACATCACCGGCGGTCATGCGGCCCTTATTACCCAGTGAGTCGCCGTGAGCGACCTCACCGGCAAGGACGTAGGTGATGGTTTCGATGCCACGGTGCGGGTGCCAGGGGAAGCCGGCTAAATAATCCGCGGGATTCTCGTTGCGAAAGTCGTCGAGGAGCAGGAAGGGGTCGAACTCAGCCGTCTTGCCGAAGCCGAAGGCGCGCTGGAGCTTGACGCCGGCTCCCTCAATGGTGGGTTTGGTCTGATAGATCTCTTTTACGGCTCTCAGTGACATGGTGGACCTCCGGGGCGTACAAGTGTTCGATGCGCGAGGGTAATATTCGTTGCAACAGGGAATTCTGCGATTATGGGCCGGGAGGCCGCAAAAGGCGGGGCGCACCCTTTATGGGCTTTGCGGAGATGGATTTGCAGCAAAAGCTTTTCTGGCCCGTTCCAGCTTATCCTGATCGGTCGATTTGAGGGAGTGATTGAGGAGGAGACGCTTAAGCTCGACGGGAAGCAGGGCGTTGTCGGCAGGTCGCGCATGGCGGAAGTCCCACCCGGCAAAGAGGCGTGCGGCGCCTTCAATTTGCTCCTCGCCCATTGGCGATGATTGGACAGCGAGGAGCAGCTCAGAAGTGGAATACTCGAGAAGCAATTTCGCTGCTACCTCTTCATAAGCAGGGTAGCCAGACCATGGACCTGTGCCGCTACCGTACCACGCCAAAAGGCTGCGGATTCGGGTGTCCTTGTCGGGATACTCGCGGTTCAATGCCGCGTCAAGTGGCCCCAAGTCATAGTTCATGAGCGCATCGGGTTGAAAGCTATCTGGCCAAAGGGGAACGAGGCTCGTTGGCATCGTCTTTACCCACCGCTCTTCCGCCTCGCGTTCTGCTTTCTCCCCGGCCATTTCCCTGTTGTATTCCGCGCGAGGCCAAGAAATACTACGCTGGTCGAGCCAGTTAAACCAAGGCTCCGGGTTTGCGATCATTGCATCGCCTTGCCACGCGGAGAAATAGACGTCGGCACCCGTGTAGATTTCCAGGGACCCGAGCGCTTGTCCTTTTTTGTAAAGCCGTATGATCGTCGTAGCAGTGCAAGCACAGCGGAACCACTCCTTTGGAGGTTCGACGCGGATCGCCGTCCGGAAGGCAATAAGGTCCTTTGGTTTCGAAGAGCTGTAAATCAAATTTTCCGCTTCGGTGCCTTCATCAACGCGGAAAACGGCCACTCGATCAGCTTTTGAGATGGCGTCGAATAGCTTGTTCAGGTCGTTCTGGTCCGGCGGTCGCTCTTGCTGCGCGGCAATGGAGGTCGTGGCGAGGCATGCCGTGAGTAATACAAACCAGACGGCAAAGCGGCACGGAGCGTGAAACCTGTCTCGCATAAGGAAATTACGGCTCGAAAACACTATACGAGCATCTGGCCCAACCTTCCACAACGGCCACATTCCCATCTGGGCTTATTCTCAGTTCAGAACTCCATGAGCGACTTCGCCCAAACCGTGAAGCAGCAGGCCGACATCGT
>Ga0326727_10014229_pt1 | contig 17405 bp, 10 predicted proteins | sample MB2enrmetagenome_FD_207643 | JGI IMG/M metagenome (GOLD analysis project Ga0326727, IMG submission 207643) | Lab enriched peat soil microbial communities from McLean, Ithaca, NY, United States - MB29MY | ecosystem: Environmental > Terrestrial > Soil > Wetlands > Peat | place: USA: New York...
TCGTAGTAGGCCTCGCAGTTGTAAATCCTCTTCATCACCTCGCGGTAGCCCTCGACCAGCCGCGCAGAATCCATGCGCGGCAAAAAGTTCAGCCGGTCACAAAAGGTATTGTTGCCGCCGCCCGCGTCCACAATCCGGCCCTCGCTGCGCAGCCGCCGGAAGAGTTGCGTCCCCGGCATAGCCTGCAACAGCCCCACCATGGCGATGGGGATGGCGCTCTTCTCGATGAACTCGACCATGCGGTCGAAGATGTCTTCTTTATCGGTGTCGAAGCCCAGGATGAAGCCGCCCATCACCTCGATGCCGTAGCTTTGGATCCTGGCCACGCTCTCCAGCAAACTGCGCCGCGTATTCTGCAGCTTGTTGCTGGCAATCAGGCCCGACTCGTCCGGAGTCTCAATGCCCAGGAAGACGGATTTAAAGCCGGCGTCCTTCATCAACTGCATCAGCTCCGGGTCGTCCGCTAAGTTCAGTGAGGCTTCAGTAATGAATTCAAAACCCGCCCGGATCTGCGAGCGCCACTCGACGAGCGCGCGTAGCAGCTCCTTGGCTCGAGCCTTGTTGCCGATGAAGTTGTCGTCGACGATGAACACCGCTTCGCGCCAGCCCGCGGCGCGCAACTGCTCCAGCTCTGCCAGCACCTGGGCCACGGCTTTGGTCCGCGGACGCCGCCCGTAGATCTCGATAATGTCGCAGAACTCGCAGTTGAAGGGGCAGCCGCGCGAGTATTGCACGGTCATGGTCGAGTAGCGCTTCATCTTGATCAGGCTCAAGTCGGGCAGCGGGCTGGCCGCCATCTCCGGCCGTTCGTCGGCCTGGTAGACGGGCCGTGCCGTTCCCTCTTCCAGCCCCCGCGCCAGATCGGCAATCAGACTCTCGGCCTCGCCGATCACCACGTGGTCCGCCTTGAGCTCGGCCGCCGGCACGCTGCTCGAAATGGGCCCGCCCACCACGGTGCGCAGACCGCGCGCGCGGCAGCGCTCCACGATGGCCAGCAGAGACTCGCACTGAATGTGCATCCCGCTCAGCAGTACCACGTCCGCCCAGGCCAGGTCGCGGTCGCGAAGCCGCTCCACGTTGGTGTCCACCAGCCGCTTATTCCAGACGCCAGGCAATAGCGCGGCAACCGTCATCAGGCCCAGCGGAGGCTGCGCGGCACGTTTACCCACGAACTTGAGCGCATGCTTGAAGCTCCAATAAGTCTCTGGGAATTCGGGGTAGATCAGCAGGGCGTTCATCGGCCACCTTTCCGGGAGGAAGTGCGCCGCGCACACGAATCCACAGAAGGGGCTGCAATTGGTTTGAGCAGCACCGCATGTGAGCGGGGCTGCGCTCCGGCACACTTCCTCGGAGATAGATTCTCCCACCTGGCTGCCGAAAAACTGTACAAAAGAGATCACATTTTTCAGGAGGCCCTGTTTTGGGAACAGAGCCGCTTATAGGCGGTGAGGACGAACAGCACTCACAGACTCTGGCCGATTCACAAAACGCTGCGGCGTCCGGAGACCAGGTTGATGACGAGGACGATCAACGCGACGATCAGCAGAAGGTGGATCAGGCTGCCGGCGATGTGAAAGCTGAAGCCCAGAAGCCACAAAACCAGAAGGATAACGAAAATGGTCCAAAGCATATACGACACACCTCTCTCGCTTGCGGACGCCTGAGACGGGAAGCCCGGCTCAGGCGCACGCAGCGCATTCACGACTGTTGGTTACTTCGAAGCAATGGCCTGCGCCTTTGCGTCTCTGACTGCATCGATAAACGGGTTGGCCGATGCGGGCGTGGCCACTTCGCCGCGCAGAACGCGGTGTGTGGAGACGTCAACTCCGTAGAACGCATCCATTGAGCTATCGTCGCGGCGAACATCGGCGCCGGTCAGCGTGAGTCCGGCAAACAGGCCTTTGGCGCGCGAGTAGGTCAGGATTTCGGTATTCAGCTTCCAGTCGGTATCGGCAGTGGCATGGCGTCCCACCGGTCCGGCTGCCGCGGAGGCGTCAGCCCCAAGCTGGAACTTGGCGTCTTCCAGGCGCTGCATCCCATGGTCGCCCTGGAAGATCATGACCAGATCCACGCCTTCGACACCGATCTGCAATCCCCAGTTTCCGCCGGTGATGGCAAAGAACGCAGGCGCGCTCCATCCGTCCGCGGTCCGGCAGGTGGCGACGCCCTTGCCGTTTTCCGCGCCAAACACGAAGCCGCCCTTGATCATGTGGGGAACGACAGCGATGCACTTAGCGTGCTCCAGCACCTCTTCCGGAATGCCTCTATCCGGCGCGGCCATGATCTGGTGCAGCACCAACGTTGCATTGTCGAGCCGGTTCTGCACAGCTTCGCGAGTCTCCGCCCAGGCGGTGCTTGCCACACCCAGACTGAACAACGCCACTAACGTCATGAATTTTTTCACTGATTTCACCTTTTTCTACCCATGCGCAGCGTCAACATCTTTCCGCGCACTGAGGCGCACTAGGTGACTTCACTTTAGAGTTGTTGACTGCCAGTGTCTGAGCAATCGGACTCTCTCGATGGAGGCCGGCCGATCGATGCTGCGGGAGACGTCTATGGATTGGACTGCACAATTTCGCGAGCTCGCGCTGCGTCCGTCCGGCAAACTTTCCGCGGTTCCGCCTGGCGCCGGCGATGGCAAGGTTTATTGAGTGCCGGAATCCGCGGCGCGACTTGAAAATAATTGAAAAAAGTGAGCAAAATTGAACAGATTCCACGGGCCCTCAGGGCAAAGTCTGATGCTAAGCTCCCGCTGGGAGTGTCCAATCAGTTGATCGCCGTAGATGCTAATTAGAATGAGCAGGTTACGGGATCAGATGCCTCCTGTCCTTTTAGCCGAGGCTTAGCTGGCCTTTCGCAGGAGTGCAGATTGCGGCAGGATGGGATCGCGTTTCTCCGCAATATCACGAGCTATTTCTACATTCTGAAGGAGGACTGAGCGGTGGCTGCGCAGGCAAAACCAGGGTTTGATGCAGCCGCCTTTCTGGCGAACGCCGGACTGGGGCGAAGAATTGTCCAACTGGAGCCCAAGGAAACTTTTTATTCGCAGGGAGACCCAGCCGATTCAATCTTCTATCTTCAAAAAGGCCGGGCAAAGATCACGGTCGTCTCGAAGACCGGTAAGGAAGCCACCATCGCGATCCTCTCCGCGGGAGACTTTGTGGGAGAGGGGGCGCTGGTTGCGGTGCCTGGGCAGCGATTGTCTACGGCCACCGCCATTGTCGCCTGCACCGCGCTCAAGATAAGCCGGGAGGAAATGATCCGCGTCATGCACGAGGAGCGTGAATTATCCGACCTGTTCTTGAAATTTCTGCTGGACCGCAGCATGCGCATCCAGGCCGATCTGGTGGATCAACTCTTCAACTCCAGCGAAAAGCGCCTGGCGCGCATTCTGCTGTTGATGGCTGAGTTTGGCCAGCCGGGGGAGCCGGAACCGTTGATTCCCAAGATCTCGCAGGAGACTCTGGCCGAGATGATCGGCACGACTCGTTCGCGTGTCAGCTTCTTTATGAACCGCTTTCGCCAGCTGGGTTTTGTCGAATACGACGGCCGCATCCGCGTGCATAAGTCGCTGCTCAATGTGATTCTTCACGATCAGTTGCCGGACGATGACGTCGAGAGGCCTGCCATTTCCGCCATCCCCGCGGAATAAGTCCTACGCCAGCCATAATTTCTCGCATACTCTGTGCAGAATTGACCAGCTTTACAATTCCTCGCGAGGGATACTCGCCTCATTACCTTCATCCTCTTGTGAGGTGGAAGATGCCCCGCACAAAAGAGAGACTGCTGATCGTAGAGGATGAGCCTTCGATTCGAGAGTCGTTGTCGTCCGCGCTTACCGAGATTGGCTACCCCGTTCGAACCGCCGAAGACGGATTCTCCGCATTGCTCGAAATCCGGAAGCAAATTCCGGATATGATCCTCTCCGATCTCAACATGCCGGGCATGTCTGGATTTGAGCTCCTCTCCGTGGTTCGTCGCCGCTTTCCCGCGATCCCGGTGATCGCCATGAGCGGCGCGTTCTCCGGCGATGAGGTGCCATCCGGAGTTGCCGCCGATGCCTTCTATCAGAAGGGCAGCGGCGTTCGCTCTCTGCTGAAGATCATGGAAAGCCTGACGCCGCCGAAGCGCATGCCTGCCCGGCAGCCACACCCCTCAGCACCCCACTGGATTCAACAAGACGAGAACGATGCCGATGGAATGCCTTATGTTTCGATCGCCTGCCCGGAGTGCCTGCGGAGTTTCCGCCAGCATGTCGACGGCTCTCTCAGCGCAGTTCGGGAAGCGCATTGCGCCTATTGCGGGAATCCGATCTACTACACCATCGCCGAGCCGGTCGATTGGTTGCCTGGACAGCCGCCTCTAACCCGCCGTCGTCGAGTGGAATCCGGTGGCCGGCCCCAGTTACAGCAATGAGAAACAAGAGAGCGTTGTCTCTATGCGTAACATAAAGCCAATACTCTGAGGTCCACGATTCCTGTGTTCGCGATCGCCGTGAACTCACGGAAATTGTCCGATAAGACGCACTCGGCCGGTTAAGGGGAAAACCTGGCGCTTACAGATAACTCCACTTTGTGTGCAATATTGCTCATCGCCACGACGGAGATACCGGCATACTTACCCCAGTCTCTGCAGCAGCCGTAATGCGGGAGACGGGCATGCGTGAAAGAAAGGCGAGCCTTCTCATCGTCTGCGGCGTTTCAGCCGATGCTTTCTTTGCCAAGGGCGCCAGCCTCGATGCTTTACTCAGGATCCTGAAGTTCCTTCCCCTACCGGAGAGATGGGCGCAGCACCGGGATGCTGCGCCTGCTCCGGTTTGGAGATCGAGTTCCGCGGGCCAGAAGCGACATGCCCATGCTTAAAGAAACGCCGGCTCTATTCAGTAGTGAACAAGGGAGGGTGCAATGACGATCCTGCAAATGGCGTTGATCCTCATCGTTCTTTATTGGGCCTTGCGTGTTCCGGAAGAGCCGGTTCGCGACCGCGAACGTTCGTCCGGTCGTGGCGATAGAGTTCGCGATTGACCTCGCCAAGCTTCCGCTCCCGCCGCTGCAATGCTTCCTCTAAATAGAATGAATCGCGCAGCTTGAAGGGTCACAGTCGCGATCCGCTCCCCTTGCGCCGCAAGTGGTCGAATCTGCTCAGACTCCCATAACTTGAGCCGCTACGCTCATATGAGGGTAGGGATAGGCAAATAACGGCTCCAACGATGGCGGGGCTAGCGCATTTTCCGGATTGGTATGGAGTGCCCTCTGGAACGACTGTGGGCATTTTCCTCAAGAAAATGCCCATATCCTCCTTTGGGCGACACTTGAGCCATCCGGAAAATGCCTTAGCTCATGGACCGGATCAAGCTTTCTGCGTTAGCCGCTCTTGCTGCATTCGCCATTCTTTGTTCTCAAGCATTTGGTTCGCGATCTTTGATCCATTCGCGACAAACTCCAACCCCGGCATAGCGCGGCGACACCTGCCCGGGCACGAGGAACGGAAAGTCGGCACGCAGGCTCTGGTAGGCGTATGCTTGAGAGAGCAGCCCGTTTTCCCCTTCTCGCCTTCAGCATTCCAGGCTTCGCTCCAGACGAGCATCTTTCAGTTACGCAACCGAGCAACGGGAGCCGAAATGAGCCTCGTCAAGGGAAGCGACGTGAAGAACCACTTGTCTCCCCGCTTCCGCACCAAAATACATCCGTGGCCGCTTCTAAGCCAACCCGATGCCACCGGCTTTTCCGTGCCTGAACCGGACACTATCAGCGCAAACTCATCGGAGTTTGCTAAGGATTATGTTGGGGAACATTCCTCATCTGGCGTAGCCGTCGCGCCGGCCGATCCTGTAGCTGGTCCCATCCGCCCGCAGGCGTCCGCGCCATCGAAGAGAGCGCGAGCGTGAAGCTGCGTTCCGTTTTCGTGCGCGAGAGGTGCATCCTGCCGGAACGTCTGGGCTTGCACATTGCGATCGCTGCATTGCAACCCCGCCAGATCCAGCAACACGCGTGGCAGGACATTGGCGTCGAGAGGCATCTGCAAGCGGTCCCAGCAATATAGGCCGAGTGTCACGGTGCACGCGGGCTAAGCTTTGGGTCATGTGCCAGGCGTCGCAAGAGATATCGCGCAGGGTTTCGCAAGCGCAGAGCGAATCTCGATGGAAAAGAGGACAAGATGTCGTTCCCCGAAATCATCCGTCCCGAGACACACACTGGAATAACTGGTACGCCAGCTTCTTCGCCAGTTATGTTGAAAGCCTGCCGCCTGCCGTTGCCTACGCGCATCGCTTTCATCGGGAATTACCTGCCGCGGGAGTGCGGCATTGCTACTTTTACCACCGACTTATGCAACGCGCTCGCCGCCGAATACGGAGAAGGACACTTATTCGCAATCCCTGTCAACGATCCCGATTCAAGCTACGATTATCCCGAACGAGTGCGCCTGGAGCTGACGCAGGAAGATATTGCCTCTTATGAGCGGGCCGCCGATTTCCTGAACTTCAATAGCAACGATCTCGTCTGCCTGCAACACGAGTATGGAATCTACGGCGGCGCCGCGGGCCGCTACATTCTGGCCTTGCTGCGCAGATTGACAATCCCGCTGGTCACAACGCTGCACACGGTTCTGCGCGAACCGGACGCAAATCAGCGCCTGGTGCTCGAAGAGATCGCACAGCTCTCCGATCGCCTGATTGTCATGAGCGAGCTGGCGGCGCAACTGTTGCGCGAAGTGTATGCGGTTCCCGGCGGAAAGATCGATGTGATCCCGCACGGTGTGCCGGAGATGCAGTTCATGGACCCCAATTATTTCAAGGACCGGTTTGGCACCGAAGGCAAGTCTGTTCTGCTGACATTCGGCTTGCTCTCTCCAAACAAAGGCATTGAAAACGTGATTCGGGCGCTGCCGGCGATCCTGGCGCGGCATCCGAACGTGGTATATATCGTCTCCGGAGTGACGCATCCGCATATCCGGCGGCGCGAAGGCGAACGCTACCGCGAAGAGTTGCTGGCGCTGGCCGAGCAGCTTGGCATTTCTTCTCATTTGATCATGAACAATCGCTTTGTAAGTACGGAAGAACTTGTGGAGCACGTGGGCGCGGCAGATATCTACATTACTCCCTACAGGCAGGAGGCGCAGATCGTCTCCGGCACGCTGGCCATCGCGCTCGGAGCGGGCAAGGCCATTATCTCTACACCCTACTGGCACGCCAAGGAGCTGCTGGCAGAGCGCAGAGGCGTGATTGTTCCGTTTGAGAATTCGGCTGCCATCTCCGAGGCAGTTATAGCATTACTGGAAAACGATGCGGAACGCCACGCGATGCGCAAGAGAGCCTATCTGCACTCCCGCGGAACGACGTGGCCGAAGACTGCGCAGGCATACATGGCAACTTTTCAGCGGGCGCGTTTCGAGCGCTCATTGCAGCCCAGGCCCGCGCAGCCGGACGATACCGCAGTTGACCTGATCGACCCGATGAAGCACCTGCCGGTTCTGAATACAGGCCATCTGTCCACCATGACCGACGACACCGGCATGCTGCAGCACGCCATCTTCTCCGTGCCCAACACGCGCGAAGGCTATACGACAGACGACAACGCGCGGGCGCTGATTGTCGCAACGCTTCTGGATGAATGTGTTGGCGCGGAGCACATGGAAGAGCGGCTCGACCTCTCTCGCCGGTACCTGGCTTTTCTCTGGCTGGCATTTCATTCCGATACCGGACGGTTCAGGAATTTCCTGGATTACAACCGCAAATGGCTGGAGGACGTTGGATCGGAGGACAGCCATGGGCGCGCGCTGTGGGCCTTGGGATCGGTGCTCGGTCATGCGCAGAATGCGGGATTGCGGGGAGCGGCAGGAAGACTCTTTGAGGCTGCGGTTCCCGCCGCTTTGACGTTCAGCAGCCCGCGCGCATGGGCCTTCAGTGTGCTCGGTTTGCAGGCCTATCTCGACTGGTTCCCTGGCGACAGGGCCATCCAAAACATTCGCAACGCGCTCGCCAATCGCCTGCTGGATATATACGAGCGCAGCCGGTCCGCATCCTGGCATTGGTTCGAAAAGAGCCTCGCGTACTCGAATGCGAGGCTGCCGCAGGCGCTCATCCTGGCCGGTGGGCGCAGCAAGAACGAGAAGATGATCGCGGCGGGAATCGAGTCGCTGCAATGGCTTGTAGCAACTCAGCACTGCGGCGACCCGGAGATCTTTGTGCCTATCGGATCCAGCGGATGCTTCACCGAAGGCGGCGAGAAACCCCGCTTCGATCAGCAGCCCGTCGAAGCCTGCGCCACGATCTCAGCTTGTCTTGAGGCTTACAGGTTAACGCTCGATGAGCGCTGGAGCGCGGAAGCCCGCTGCGTCTTCAGTTGGTTTCTGGGCAAAAACGATCTGCTGGTACCTCTCTACGATGCCACAACCGGCGGATGCAAGGATGGACTTCATCCCGATCGCGTTAATCAAAACCAGGGAGCGGAATCAACGCTTTCGTTCCTGATGGCTCTCCTGGAAATCGAGAGAGCGAAAGTGACCGACGCAGAAGAAACGTACCAGGAAATGAGTATCTCCCTTTGAACCCAGTCATTAATCCACCCAACGTGCCAGAGGCTACTGAATTAGAGCAGCCGCGGCCGGGAGCATGTGCAGACCTTCCACTGCTCACGCGCTACTCCGACAATCCTATTCTCAGCGGGCACGATTGGCCCTATGCCGTGAACAGCGTCTTCAACCCGGCAGCCGTGCTCCTGCCTGACGGAGACACGTTATTGCTTTGCCGCGTGGAAGACCGCAGCGGCCTGTCGCACTTGTGCGCGGCACGTTCAAAGAATGGAATCAACGGTTGGCGTATCGATCCCCGCCCCACGTTGATGGCCAATCCCCGCGACTACCCTGAAGAAATCTGGGGCATCGAAGATCCGCGCATTACTTACGTCCCGGAACTCGAGCAATATGCGGTGGCGTATACCTCCTTCGCGCGCGGCGGTCCGGGAGTCTCCCTGGCGCTCACCAAAGACTTCCGAAGTTTTGAGCGATTCGGTGTGATCATGCCGCCCGAAGATAAGGACGCCGCGCTGCTGTCGCGAAGGATCAATGGGTACTGGGCCATGATCCACCGGCCCATGACCACGACCGGCGCTCATATGTGGATCTCGTACTCTCCCGACCTGCGGCATTGGGGCAGCCATAAAGTCATTCTCGTAGCTCGTCGCGGGGGATGGTGGGATGCGAACAAGATTGGCCTTTGCTCTCCGCCCATCGAAACGCCAAAAGGCTGGCTGATGATCTACCACGGTGTGCGCGTCACGGCCTCGGGAAGCATCTACCGCCTGGGCCTGGCGCTCTTCGATCTTGAACATCCAGAGACCTGTCTGCAACGAGGGAACTCATGGATTTTTGGTCCCGACGCCCCCTACGAGCGCGTTGGCGATGTGCGCGACGTGGTGTTTCCTTGCGGCCAGACCATCGGCGCGGATGGCGATACCATCAACCTCTATTACGGAGCAGCCGATTCCAGCGTAGCCTTAGCCACGGGAAGCATCCGCTGTTTTCTCAACTGGCTTGACGCCAATTCCAGCGCGGGAGATGGAACCGAGCAGTGACGCCTGCCCTTCTCTCCCGGAAAGGAAATCCCCCATGACCGCAGAAGCGATGACCTGGCCGCGTTGGCTGCCGAGAGTGCTTTGTTTACGCCGCATGTGCCCCTGCTGCAAATCCGTGCAATTCAAACCTGCCGAGACGCGCTCGTACGATGTCCTCCTGGGCCTATTCTTTCTCCGCCCGGTTCGCTGCAAGTTTTGCTGGCGGCGGTACTACTGGATTTCCCTGCGAGGCGCAGAATGAGCAGCTTCCAATTTGACTCCGGTCCCACTTCGAACGATCTTCTGGAAAATCTTGTCGCGGAACACGCCCCGGCAGCCCTGAATGATCAGATCGTTGTCCAAAGCGCGGAGGACGTGCAAAACATAGAAAATACTCCGGCCGTCAGCATGGGACCCTGCTCGCTCGAATCCTGACGGCCGCGCCTCCTGACGAAAACCAGCATCTATAATCTCCGCGGAGAGAGCCGCAAACAGATACGACTGCTTTCTATAAATTCCATGGCGCTTCAGGTCTGGGAAGAAATGGGAAGGCGCCCAAAATCATGGGCGCGCAAATTCGCCCGCCTCATACTGCTCTCCTCACGCTCGGCAGTCCCCGGCGGCGAGGAGACGACAATCCGATGGAAAATAGATTCCCTCTTCGAGTGAATTGGATTGCAACATTCCAAATTGAAAAGTGCCACCACGCCAGCCAAATTAACAGGCGAAGCGATTTATCGAACGGGCGCCGATTGAAATCAAAAATTAACATTAGCCAGCAGGTGCGACACGATAATATGCGAGGAATGGAGGTCACAAAACATGAGGCTAAACCTCATATTCAGAAAAACTTGTTCGACTCTTATCCTTGCGTCGGCGCTCGTGCTCAGCTTTTCCCCGCGTGCACACGCCGATATCGTTGCCACCATTCCCAACTATGACGGCACGGCCACTTTCGGTCCCTTCCCATCCTCGATTTCCATCGGCGACTTCGCGTTTACGATTCCTACCAACCAGATCGTGGTCGGAGGCACTGTCTCCGGCACGTTCGGCAATGACGATGTCCCCGGCACAACCACGGACAGCGCGCCGACCGATCTGTTTGCAGACAGCGGGGCCATCGAAGTAGCCGAATGCGACGACAGCCTCAGCTACACAGCGGCTTGCGACTCCGGTTCAACCCCCACTCCGTTCAGCTACACCTTCACGAGCAGCGATCTTTCGACTCTCTCTACCGATTTCGCAAGCGGCTCCCTCGATCTTTCCGCCATCCAGAATGGCCCGTTTGCCGTCAATGCCGGTTCGCTGACACTCGACCTTGCAACCGCGACCACGCCCGAGCCGAACGGTCTCTGGCTGTCAGGCGCTGGACCAATGTGCTTCCTCCTGTTGCGACGCCTGCGCATCCACAAAAACATTTAAAACGCCCGAAAGGAACAACGGACCATGAAGAACACCCGACTCCTCATCCTGGGAGCGTGCGCGGCCGTGCTCGTTCCGGCCATGAACGCCCAAGTCACATGGACTGCGACAACCCCTGCAACCCAGACCACCATCGCCGGTGGCCCGTGGACGCTCGAGCAGGGCGGCCCATACACCGAGGTCAGCGGCGCCACCACCGCGGGCGGCCCGTTTAACGGCACGATCCCGTACTGCTCGGGCGGTGCGCCCCTCCTCAACTCTCTGACGACGGTGAATCCCACGTCGCCTTACTACTTCCCCTTTGTGGCAGGCAGCGGACTCAATCTCCAGGGCTATTTCGATTACCGGCCCCGCAATGTAAATGAGGCGATTGTGGCGGCCGTTTCTGCCGACGGAGGCCAGACATGGACCTTCGAGAATCAAATCGAGAATCTCAATCAGGTATGCCCGGCGACCGATAAAAACGGCAACGGAAACGACGATGGCATAGGGCATCCCTACGTCATCAACTTCGGCGGTGCTGGATTCCTCTATGCTTTGGACCGGCGCAACGGCCACGTGGACAGTGACGGCTTGCTGGTTCACACCCTCACGCCGAAGGCCGGTTCGCCGCTGAACGGATTGCCCGAAAATACCGAGTTCGGCCCTCCCGGAACCAGCGCCATCCCACTTTCGAATGTAATCGCCCAATGGGAGATGGAGCTTGCGGGCGGGACCAGCAACTCCCCCACGCCGAACATCGGTAGCGGCACAGCGGCTGCGCTGGGAATGACCAATTCTTACAAGGGCCCGTCACCGACTTGTACCGGAGCGGCTTGCGAGTACACCGGCAGCACGAATAAGGATGACTTGACCGGCACGACCGGCGGCACCGACCCGAACCTGAGCGCGGAGGCCTGGCGCGTGCGCGGAACCACCAAGCTTACCGGCGGCAGCTCCGGGCCCGGTTGGAATACGCAGGCTCCCGAGCACACGCAGGGCGTGCAGTTCTCCGTCAGCACGGTCGGCCGTTACAACATCGTTGTGCAGTTCGACTGGTATACCACTGCAGAGATCGCCCGCGACCTGCAGACGCAGTACACCACCGACGGTTCAACATGGACGAATGTCGGCCCTGTCTACGTAGCTCCCGCGGGGGGCGGTTTCTACCCCGGCATTACCATCAACCTCTCCGGCATCACCGCCGTCAACAACAATCCGAACTTCGCCGTCCGCATGGTCTCGGTGTACGACCGCTCCGCCAATGCTCCCACGCCGTTTACCTACACTGCCGCCACACTCGGCTCCAACGGAGCGCCCGTGCAGTACAACGACGCCTCCGGAAACTGGCGGTTCGACGAGGTTAACGTTCTCGGAACGGCGATCGGCGGCAAGGCGTTGACGTTGCCCACGGAGACTGCCGGCCTGACCAACCCCGACGGAATCCTGGCCTACGTTCCCAACACCTATCCGTTCAAGATCCTCTATGTCGACAAGACCTTGAACGCCGACTACGCCTTTCCCACCGCGGAGCAATGCGGCCTGACACTCACGGGAGCCACTGCCAATCACGATACCGAGTACATTCACCTGGCGACATCGACCGATTCCGTCCACTGGACGGACCTGGGCGCGGTCAGCGGGCTGAACGATCCCACTACCACTTCGTACCACAACATCCGCTATATGGCGCCGAATGGTTCCCTGCTTAAGCTGAGCAGCGGCAAGTGGGGGCTGTTCTTCGGCGGCGGCAACTGCCTGGACGGCGACTCCGACGGATTCCATGCCATCATGTACGCGGAGTCTTCAGACCTCATCCACTGGACCGTGATCAACGGCATCGATAATCCGATCGCCTCGGTCAGCCCGGTCACCGACCCCAGCTCCGGAGCTACGATTCCGCTTAATACCCCGGTGATCGGAGCCACGCAGCCCTGGTTCAGCGGACGCGTCTACAATCCCAACGCCATGATCGCCAGCCCGACGACGATCAACCTGATCTTCGACGGCTACGATGCGGCTTACTCCGCGGACATCAGCGATTACCGGACCATCGGGCACGCAGGACTGACCGCTGCCGGAGCAACGTTGCCATAAAATCCGTACCGTTTCCAAGCCGTACGGTTCGTTTCCACGCCGCGTCCGGATCATCCGGCGCGGCGTTGGTTTTTGGGGAATCTCAAAACGGATTGACCGTGCGAAGGTGATCGGTAATCCACTTGGATTGGAGCGGGAGACCGGGATCGAACCGGCGACATTCAGCTTGGGAAGCTGACGTTCTGCCACTGAACTACTCCCGCTCTTTAGAAGCAATCAACTGCACCGAGCACCGCGATTGACGGTCCGGTTTCCTAGCCATCTGCCACAGCCTCTGCGGCAAGACCCATCCAGAATTCCAGGTCTAAACCCTCATCGAAAGCCTGGTGGATCGTAAGCATGGATAGCAAAGTCACTGCCAAAGCCAACCTCAAAAAAGTATATCAAGGTTGAGGGAAAATGGAATTTCGTCCCGGTGCTTAACCAGAATGGAGTGCCTTATCCCGGCACGGCGCCGATCGATGGCGAGCCGGTCCGCTCGACAGCGGGCCGTTTTTATCTTGAGTCACTGCTGTCCGGCTATAAGCCGAACAGATTCAGCTGGCTGGCATGGTAATTCGAGCTGGGAGTCGATCTGTTGAAGTGCCCGTAAAATGGGGGTTCTCTCGAACAGAGTCAGACTGAGTACCTGTAGGATTTGGTAGAGACTGGATTCCACTTCGAGCCGTTTGCGCACGATGGCAACCAGAACATAAACCGAAACGGCGATCCAGATTTCTGTCTTCACGGCGTTCTCGCTGGTTCCGTCTGCGGCAGCCCCTGACCGCCGAAGCGTCGGTTCCGCGTACGTGAGCACCGGGCGGAGGAAAAAAGTTGCGCGAAAGCACAATAGCCGGGCAGGCTTGACGCTCCACGACCGCTCTTACTCCGTCAGCGATAGCACCGAATTCGTATTGTCGTCATTAAAGTAAATGATCTGGTGGCCGTTGCCATCCACCGCCGTCGCGAGTCCGAAAAGCGCACCGGGGGTGCCACTGGTATCGAGTTGCACCGGATGGCCAACGAAGCCGATCGCCGGCGAAATTTCGAAGAGCAGGTTGGGCATCGGGGGATTGTTGATGTCGCCGTTGCCGACGATAAGGTCGCCATCCGACAGCAGCGCCGCGCTGATCGGCGCATTGAGCGCTCCACCGGTTGCGATGACCCGCGCCGACGATGCCGACGGACCGGAAAAAGTGGGAACCGGACTGGGCGTGGCGACCGGCGATGGGCAATTCCCTTCCACGACGACCCCGTCCTGGCCGATGTCCGCGACGTTGGCGAAGGCCACCACGCTGTAGGAACTGGTATCGACGACATACAGGGTATCGATCGAAGGGTCGTAGGTCAGGCCCGAAGGCGCGAACACCGCGCCGGGCACGCCGCTCGCGCAAAAGCCCTTCGCGATCTCGGTGAACCCGGTCTGGACGTCCCCATCCAGGCTGATCCGGTCGATCGTGCCCCCGGAGACGTCGGATACGTACAAGGCTGCCGGGTTGCCGTTGGCCGCTGGGGCGAATGCTTCGCCCCAGGGGCCCTGAAACGTGTCGGCCGAGAACGGGGAGTTGACCACGCCGTTCGGCGCAACCAGAGGGTTCAGGTTGGCGACAAAAGCTGCCGCGGAGATACTGTCGTCGGGCAGCATGGTGAGCGCATTACACCCCTCCAGGCTCGAGCTTTGCGCAATTCGAAACGGCGACGAGCCGGCCGCGGAATGCAGGCCGACAATGGTCGTGCCGTCACCCTGGGTGTTGGTTGCACCGTCGTTGAAGTTGCAGATAACGAGATCGCCGGCCTTAATCAGCCCGGCGCTGATCGGGGCGATCGCTAGGCCATATGGATTGCCGCCGCCTTCGATCGGGTCGATCGTCGAGCCGATCGTGGTGAAGGTGTGAAGCGTGCTGAGGATCGATGGATTGACGGTCACTGACACGCTGCTGGGCATGATGCTTCCACCGGCACCGCTGCAGCTCAGCGTGTAGATAACGACGCCGGCGGCGGTTGGGGCAACGGTTTGTGACCCGCTCGCAGGCCCCATGCCAGTGAAGGCGCCCCCGCCTGCGGACGAAGCGCTCTCCGTGCACGAGCTTGCGTCTGTCGAGGACCACGCCAGCGCCACAGTCTGCCCAAGATTGATCGTCATCGGCTTGGCCGACAACTCCGCGGTCGGCGGGGTCGCTGGATTGGAGCTGTTACTGCCGCATCCGGCCACGCTTATGGCCAGAGTCGCACAATAAGCTAGGATCATTGCCTGACGCTTGGTGCTCATCGTACCCATAGAACCGTCTCGCTCGATACAAAGGTGGGCAGCGCTATCGCAAACAACGGCGGCGGTCACGGAAGATAAGTCTCCCAACTGTGAGCCTGAGTTCATCTGTAGCCTCCGGGCATTGGGTGTCGGCGTATGTCGAAAAAGTTGCGAATTCCACGCCGCATGCGGCGACCAGCCCCCGCTGGTGCGACGCCGATGGCTTTTTGATTCACCTATCTTCGTCGCAGCGCCATTGCCGCTCGATGCGCAAATCTGATTTCTTTATTAACGTAGAGCGATTTCACGTGCTTGTTGTCCCCACAATGTAAAGGTTTTGTAACTCTGCGCACAGAGCAGGAACAGTGTGCGCCCTCGGCTCCGTGGGAGCATCCGCCAGACGATACGCAGAACCCTCTCGTCTTTCCAGACCGAGAGATTCGAAATGAATTCACTGCTGTCCGGCTATGAGCCGAACAGATTCAACTGGTTGGCATGGCATGGTAATTCGAGCTGGAAGTCGATCTGCTGGAGTGCCCGTAAAATGAGGGTTTTCTCGAACAGAGTCAGACTGAGTACCTGTAGGATTTGGTTGAGACTGGATTCCACTTCGAGCCGTTTGCGCACGATGGCAACCAGAACATAAACCGAAACGGCGATCCAGATTTGTGTCTTCAAGGCGTTCTCGCTGGTTCCCTAGAAGGCCTTGATGCGCAGACGCTGCTTGATCCATTTGAAGAACAGCTCCACTTGCCAGCGCCGCATAACTATCATTCAGCTTCTTGGGGAAAAAGCCACTTGGCATTGTGGATTCTGTAAAGAGCAGAATCGAAAACGCTGTAGATCCCGTGCACGTCCATTTGCTTTGCTTTGATGGAGCGGGCGGTGGGAATCGAACCCACGCACTGCCAGGATGGAAGCCTGGTGCCTTACCGCTTGGCGACGCCCGCTCAAATATGGTCCAGGGAGTGGGAGTTGAACCCACGATCTCGCGATTATCGATCGCGTGCTCTGCCAACTGAGCTATCCCTGGATACACAATTCAAACTGGTGCCGGGTGCAGGAGTCGAACCCGCGTAGCTTGCTTGTAAGACAAGCGTTCTACCGTTGAACTAACCCGGCCCTTTGTGACAAAACTGGAGCGCGTGATGGGGCTCGAACCCACAGCCTTCGGCTTCGGACGCCGACGCTCAATCCGTTTGAGCTTCACGCGCGTGGACTACGACACTGGGGCCGTCCGCGGGACTTCAACCCGCATCTTCATCGTTAGGACCGATGCGCTCTCTGCATTGAGCTAGGACGGCGCAGAACATTTGGAGCGCCAGGCAGGACTCGAACCCGCGTGTGACAGCATTAGAAGTGCCGTGCCTGATCCTTCTCGGCCACTGGCGCCCGTTGGTGGAGCCGGTGGGACTCGAACCCACATTGGGATTTCTCCCCCTGATTAAAAGTCAGGTCTCTGCAGCCAATTCGAGTACGACTCCAAAGTTGGTGGGTCACCGGGAAGTCGAATCCCGTCCAGACGGTTAAGAGCCGCCTATGCTGCCGTCAACACCTGTGACCCGTGGTGGACGTGGTGAGAGTTGAACTCACGGACTGGCGCTTATAAGGCGCCGGCTACATACCCAGCCAGCAGCTACACGTCCACACAATCTGGTGGCTGCGGTCAGATTCGAACTGACTACCTTGCGCTTATGAGACGCCCGCTCATCCGCATGAGCTTCGCAGCCGTTGGCAGGGGATGAAGGATTCGAACCCTCAAATCTCGCTCTGGAGGCGAGCGGTTTGCGCAATTAGCCTAATCCCCCATTTTCAAAGAGCAATAAAAAACCCCGACCTGAGTCGGGGTCTGGTGCTCACAGCACGAATGCACTCAGACCCTCAAGACACGACTCCCCAAATGACCCGCTTGCCGGTCATTCTGACTATGTCGTGTTTGAAGGTCCTAAGCATTGTGTCGATTGATTCCTAACTTCCAGTTACAACTATAGCACAACTTATGGAGCGTCCGGCAGGATTCGAACTTGAGCCGTTTTGCGGGCGTCCGAGCCCGCAGGCGAAATCCCGAGTTCGCCGCGGCGAACGAGGGACCTCTCAGTTGAAACTGCGAATGCAATTCTGGAGCG
>Ga0326727_10014230_pt1 | contig 17404 bp, 15 predicted proteins | sample MB2enrmetagenome_FD_207643 | JGI IMG/M metagenome (GOLD analysis project Ga0326727, IMG submission 207643) | Lab enriched peat soil microbial communities from McLean, Ithaca, NY, United States - MB29MY | ecosystem: Environmental > Terrestrial > Soil > Wetlands > Peat | place: USA: New York...
TTTCGGTATATGCTCGACCGAAAGTCCGCTTTTGATTTTTTTGTATACGGCTGATTTGGAATGCTTACCTTTCTAGTAGTTGTTGAGCTGGAAAAGTTTTGGGTTTGCAACACAAATGCAACACACAAAAACAAAAAGCCCAGATAATCATTCGATTATCTGGGCTTAAGGCGGTATGGACGGGACTGACCAAATGCAATATCGCCGTTTTGATAAATCCCTCATTTGTCGTGTTTTTGTTATGTAAATACATATATAGTGAGCTATTTACATAAATAAAAATGATTGCAGGAAAATGTATCAAATTGCATTAAGTTGAAAATAACTCGCCAAAAATACAAGTTTTTGGCGAGCAATGATTATCTTTGTATCAGCTTTTTGAAAATGATATAACTATGGCAACAATTTACCTCACACAATCCCCTAAAACGGATGCAAACGGCGAAAGCGAAATACTGATTCGTTTTTCTCATGGAAAGATAAACCAACGTACAAAAACGAATATCTTTCTACTCTCAAAGTATTGGAATGCCAAAGAAGAACGTATCAGTATCCCGAAAGTACGAATATTAACCCCTGACACTAAGAAACTTATTGACGACCTCAACGCCAAAAATGAGCAGTTAGCAACCATTACCACCAGAGTATTAAAGAGTTTCAATGATGCAGATAAAAGCAGTATTTCAACCGACTGGTTAAAAATCCTCATCGACAAAACCAACTTTCCCGAAAAGCACGAACCCAAAGAGATTGAACCCGAAATAAAAACCCTGTTTCAGTACATTGATAAGTTTGTGGAAAACGCTCACAATCGAAAAGATAAAACCACTGGCAGGGAACTGGTTTATAACAATACCCAACAGTACAAAGCCACACAAAAGCATCTTAAAGACTTCGCTAAGTCAATACGCCGTAAAGATTTTGAATTTAGCGACATCACACAATCATTTTATGATAAGTTTGTAGCCTATTTACAGGGATTGTCATTTACTCAAAACAGCGTGGGAAAGCATATCAAGGTATTAAAGCTATTCCTGAATGAAGCCACGATACAGGGGTACAACAGCAGTCAACTATACAATAGTTTCCATGTATTTACGGAGGAAACGGACAATGTTTATCTTGACGAAAAAGAATTGCAGCTACTCAAAGATACCAACCTCTCACAAACCCCGTATTTAGACCGTACCCGTGATTGGTTTTTGTTGTTAGCGTGGACGGGTTGCCGTTTCTCTGATGTGGAGAAAATAGGCAAAACCGATATTAAGGACGGTTTTATAACGTTCAGGCAGCAAAAGACGAACAACAAAGTAACCATACCTCTGCATCCCGTTGTACTGGAGATATTAGAGAAATACGGCTATCAAATGCCCGAACCCATCACAAACCAACGTTTCAATGAATATATAAAAGAGGCTTGCAAGCTGGCAGCGATTAAGAGCACGGAAACCATGACCCGAACCGTTGGCGGTAAATTGGTTACGGTAAAGTTTGAGAAGTGGGAACACGTCAGCAGCCACACGGGTAGGCGGTCATTCTGTACCAATATGTATAAGCGTGGTTTACCTACTCTAATGATTATGAGTATTAGCGGTCACACAACGGAAAAGAGTTTTTTGAAGTACATTAAGGTTAAACAGGAGGAACACGCTGCAATGATGAAAAAAGAATGGGCGAAAATGTACAATATGTAATAAATATATTACCTTTGCAAAATGAAAAACAATCTAATACGTGAAGTTTTCAAAACAGATGAATACGATATGTATTTTTTGTCATTAGACAGCCGGACAAAAACGAAATACGACTATGTGGTACAAATAATGCAAACTCAAAAGATTGTCAGTGAAAAGTTTATAAAGAAAATCCAAAACACGGAATTTTATGAAGTCCGTGTGTCTATCGGTACGAACGAACATCGGACAATACTAATCACAGCTGACAGTCCCAACTTCATGGAAGCAACAAAAGTGGTATTATTAAATTCGTTTCTGAAAAAAGACAACAAACAATACAAGAAAGAGATAGAGAAAGCAAAAACGATTATAGAAAAGGAGGAAATAATATGAAACTCAACGAAGAAAAATTAAAAAGAGCCGATGAGCATTTTAATGAACGTTACGGCGAACAGGGAACTCCTGAACGAAATGACTTTGAAGCAAAGGCAGCAGCGTGGTATTATGCCGAGCTATTGAAAGACGCCCGTAAGAAAGGAAAAATCACCCAAAAGGAGTTAGCGGAAAAAATCGGAAAGAAAAGGGAGTATATCGCCTTGTTGGAACAAGGTAAAACCGATATGCAGTTATCTACCTTTTTGCGAATTTCAGAGGCTTTGGGCTTAAATTTTACACTTGCGTAAGTTTATAGATGGGCTTGTAAAAGACAGTAGAATAATTCCTAAACAAGCGGATAGGGTTTCATAGAGATGAGGAGTAAATCTATACATGATTATTAAAATGGACACGCAAGAATTAATTAAAAAATGTTTATCAGATAACTATATCCCTTATTTGGACTTATTCAACGAAGTAGAACAAATAACATCAAACTTTGATACTGATAAAACGATAATGTTATCAAATGAGATAAATAGCCATGTTGAATGTTTGCCGATAGCTTACCGATATGAGTTTTTGGAAAATGGAGTTGCTTATAGTCGAACTGAACAAACAACATTAGGGTTTTTATATAGGGATCATGTAAATAATACTCAAGTGTACGATAGTAAGAATGTTGATCAAATGATAACTTGCGTTAAAATAATGGGAGTAGAAGTTTATACCACACGGCAAATATCGAATTTTCAACAGTTACAAAATATCATTCTTACTAAAGAAAAAAGCACAGGTGATATGCTTGAATTGCAATTTGATAAAGAACGTAAAGAAATGCGTAATCTATTGTTTGTTATACAATATTTTAATGGATGGGGGATAAAAGACGGAGTAAAAATCCAGTTATACGAGTGTGATAATGACAAAGTAATATCCAAAATAGGAGATGCCTTAAAATTAATTCGAGAGGGTAAACATGAAAATGAAATAGAGTGTGGTTTGTGTGACTTTTATGCGGGCTTTACCGAGATTCGGAGTAGATTAGATGAAAATGAAGTGGTATTAGAACAATATTACAGTCAAATGTGGCAGAAAGAAAGCAATCTTTACCATCAAGAAAGCAATTTTATCAGAGAAACAAAGATTCAGATTGAGAGATGGGTTAATGGGATTGCATCTCCTTTTAATAATATACCCATTGTACGGCAATATTTGGATTTTTTAGAGGCTAAGATAATCGAACCTCCAACCGCTAACACAATAAAAACAATGACGGAATATTTGACGGAAAAAGAAAAAATGTTGCGGGAGCTTGGAATTTACAATCAAATATTCCAAGCTCAATTAATCAATAAGGAATCCCAAAGTCTTAATTTTCCTCTCGTTATTAATGAGGATTGGCAAAGAGCGGATGGGGTTTACTTTTTTTCGTTTACTATTAAATCAATGGTTGAGATTGGCATTAATCATTTACAAAAATATGAGGATGTAATTACGCAGCGTTTCGAGTGTGCAAATGATAAAACACTAATCAAAGCGGAATTAATAGAGATAAAAACAAAAGCACAAAAGATTTTGGAGTTTTACAACCAGAATCTAACAAATACAAGTCATTTAGGTATAGAAGCAAACAAACAATTGAAACAATCAAATAATACGGAGGAGTTTTTAGAGAAGCACAGGGCTTTGGTTGTTGTGGATGAGGGCTATTGTATAGAACATATCTTTGTTGGAGCGGAAAACGTAGGGTTAAATAGAAATTATAACTTTTATAACTGTCCGGTTACAAACGAACATGTCGTAAATAATTGTTTGCGACTGATAAACTTTATTCGGCTATTGGAGACACAACCCGACATAAAGAAACTGATACCAAACGGGCAGAACAAGCAAAGCAAACCGAAAATAAAATTTACTGACTGCATTATCAATTATAAAGACGAAGCCCACAAAAAGGCTATTATATCGAAGCTACACAGTTTATTGGACAATAGTAGCGACAGCCGAAGGATTGCGACAGTAATAAGAGCAGCAAGGGACAAAGGGTATATTGAAAGAAAAGGAATCACACCATGTACAATTAATGAATTTCAATTGAAATGTTCTAAACAGGCAATTAATAATATTACAACGAAAAAGGATGATGTAAGCAAAATAATTGAGTTGTTGCCATAAACAACTAATAAATAGAGGTTATACGAAATGCAGCAGGCTAATAGCTTGTTGCATTTTTTTTTGTTACATGGTTGTCGATGGTTGTTTTTTGTTGTCGGACAACTTTTGACAACTACAATCACTTGCATGTCAATGTGTTATCTATGTATCTTTGCAATGCTTAAGTGTTAAAGGCGTAGCAGCTTTTAATATGGCACGGGTGGTGCTACACGCCACGGCTGGCATTAAAACATACAACTATGTTAGTAAATGAATTGATTAATAGTGATTTGAATGTGTCTATCACATTAAAGAAAAGTGATTTATTCGACCTTTTTCGTGAGGTTTCCGAGCAAAAAATGGCATTAGAAAACGCCTTAACGAAGGAAAAAGAGAAGGTAGTGTATTATACGCCAAAAGAGGTTAAAGAGATGTACCACATGGACTTGTCAACCATCTGGAGGCATGAACAGAGGGGTTTAATAAAGGGCGTGAAGCTGGGGGGTAAGAAGCTATTTGCAAAAAGTGAAATCGAAAAACTTTTGAAGTGATGGAAGAAAAAAAAGAAGCGGCTTCCGCCGCCCCCATAAGTCAGTACAAAGATAGTGAAAAATCCTCACTGTCAAACATTTTATTTAATTTTTCTTTGTTAGACAGCGTAAACACAGAAGCAGAAAAGGCAATGCAGCCTCAAATGAAAATCGGAATGTTCGTTGTGAAAACAGCTAATCAGACCATCAAAGAGGCAGCCCTAAGACCCAATCCAGACCCCTTATGGATGTCATTGTGGTATGAAGGCGAGGTGTGTTGTCTGTTTGCTGATAGTAATGTAGGAAAGAGTATTTATGCCGTCCAAATAGCGAACGAAATAGCAAAAAGTAAAAAGGTATTATATTTTGATTTTGAATTGTCGGATAAACAATTTCAATTGAGATATACCGATTCTCAAGGCTACACGTTTGTTTTTCCTGAAAATCTTTACAGAGTAGAGATTGACCGAGATTCTCTGAATACGGAAACCTTTGAAGATGTGATTGTGGATAATATAGAAAACACAGCTATTTCCACAGAAGCAAAGATTCTCATTATAGACAACTTGACTTATTTGTGTATTGCATCCGAAAAAGGAGACCTTGCAGGAGCTTTAATGATGCGCCTTATCGGGTTGAAAAAAAAGTATGATTTATCTATTCTTGTTTTAGCACACACCCCGAAAAGACCATTAACCAACCCTATCACCCCGAACGATTTAGCCGGAAGTAAGAAATTATATAACTTCTTTGATTCTGCATTTGCAATTGGAAAAAGTGTCAAAGACACAAATTTAAGATATATCAAACAAGTTAAGGTGCGATTTGGCAACTATGACTATGATTCGGATAATGTCATAGTTTGCTCAATCGAAAAAGAAAGTACCTTTTTGCATTTTTCTCAAATAGGATTTGCGGACGAACGGGAGCACTTGAAAGAGTTCACGGAAAAGGATAAGACCGAGACCGTGAACACGGTTAAACAACTGTCAATTGAAGGAAGGACACAAAGAGAAATTGCTAAAATGCTTTGTATATCAGTTGGTTGCGTAAATAAATACTTGAAAAAATAGATATACAATGTTCACGAATGTTCACAGTGTTCACGCTTCCATGACCGTGAACACGTGAACAAGCGTGAACAAAAAAACAACAGAACGATGGGAAACTTTAAATACCAGTTAGCTAAAAAAGGCAAGGCAATTTGCCCGGAGTGTGAACGGAAAACATTTGTTTTTTTACATTGATACTACCACAGGCGAACCGCTGCACTCAACGGTAGGCAAATGCGACCGTGCCGATAATTGCGGACATCATTATACGCCGAGGCAGTATTTTTCCGACAATAATATATCCTTTGATAAAAAAAAGTATGACCGTCCGGCATTAAGAACCCCGAAGCCTCAACCGAAACCATCCTACATTGATGTGGATGTTTTAAAAAGGTTATTGAACCATTACGAGCAAAACAATCTGATAACTTATTTATGCAGTATTGTTGGCGATGAGGCAGCAAGGGAAGCCATACAACGGTATTTCATCGGAACGTCTCAGCATTGGGAGAACAGTACGGTATTTTGGCAGATAGACAGCAATGGAAAAGTGAGAGCCGGAAAGATCATGCAGTACAACCCCGAAACAGGAAAGAGAATAAAAGAGCCGACTAACCGGATTACGTGGGTGCATAGTGCAATGAAATTGCAGGACTTCAATTTGTCGCAATGCTTATTCGGGGAGCATCTTTTATCTACTGATAGAAATAGACCCGTTGCAATCGTGGAAAGCGAAAAGACGGCAATCATAGCAAGCTGTTATTGTCCGGCTTTTATTTGGCTTGCCTGTGGAGGCTGTGCAAACCTGAATATAAAGCGATGTGAACCATTAAGAGGTAAACGGGTGGTATTATTCCCCGATAACGGGAAATGTCAAGAATGGAGCGAGAAAGCACGGGGATTAAGCACCATTTGCAGCGTATCAACATCGAATATTCTTGAGCGTAAAGAAATCACGGCAGGCGCAGATATTGCCGACTATTTACAGGATAATACAGTGAATTTTGAACCTATCGGAAAAACCGAACAGTTCAAAGAATCGTTTTCCAAAATCGAAATTCAAAAGAAAGTTCCGCCAAACTTCGTAGATGATATACCACTGGTATCTAAGTACGGAGCTGTTTATCTTCCTCATGGTGAAACGTGCGATTTATGGGGCACTGTTAAGGATTTTCAAAATAGCGATGAACATTTGACTATTCCTATTGAATTAGTAGGGTTTGAATATCTGACAGAATTAAAGATTACTGGATGAACCAAGAAATAGAAACCCTATTAGACACGCTTCAGGGATGACACGGCTAATGAATTAACCAAATTCATTTGTGCATGGTGCAAGGGTAGCAATTGTTGAAGAATATTGAAATTCAGAACTTGAGATTCATTTTTTTAGCTGAACAAATTAGATAAATGCAACAGATATAACGACCTAAGAGATAAAACAAGCTACAATGTTTGGGTAACTGAATGAAAACAACATTAAAATACATTGAAATATGGCACAACCAAAAGGTAAAAGTGGTAATCCGAACGGGAGACCCAAGGGCATACCAAACAAAGCAACAAGTGAACTAAAGACATGGGTGCAACAACTCATCGACAATAACAGGAAAACATTTGAGAAAGATTTGAAGATGTTAGACCCCGACAAGCGTTTAGCGATTCTTGAAAAGCTGATGCAGTATGTAATACCAAAACAGCAATCTATTAGCGTTGAGGCTCAAATATCTGCCGAGTATGCCGAATTAGAGAAGCTTTTGGAGAAAGCCCCGGATGAGGCGGTAACTAAAATTGTTGAGCGTATTGAATATATTAAAACTATGAATAATGAATAAAGGGACTGATTTTCAAAGGTTAATGGAGTATGCAATGGGAATGAGATACAAAGATCCATACACACGAGTTATTTCATTTTCATTTGGTGTCATGGAATTGACGTTTGAGAAATATGCTCCAGATGAAAATTTTGGAACAATGATAATGACACTTAGTGCGGGGTTAATAACAAAATATAGATGTGAAATTGAAAACCCTAAGTTTAGGTTAACCTCTGAATTTATAAAAGATATGGAAACGAAGGGAATACGGTTTTCGGATGACTTTAAGGATAAATATTTGGATACTAATAATATTCAAAATCATAATTGAGAATCCAAATAAATAAACACATTATACCGATTTAACTTGCTATTGGCTGGATGCATAAAAAAAGTCTGTCAACTTCACAGCTAACAGGCTTGTCAAATCAAATAATCAGAAAACTATTTGACAACCAAAATATAACTAAAGTCTAATATTTGACAAAGGCAATGAATTCTTCTATGTTCCCATTAGTGGGAGTTGAAAAATTATTGTCTCTATAGCTGTATAAACTGAATTTCTTTTGATTTTATATTTAATATCACTGGTGTCCGGTAAAAAAAAATTGTAATTCATAGAACCTTTTATTTAATGGGGTTTCAGAAGAAATTCATCTAAATAGGGTTGGTTTTGCTTGACCTCCTGAGAATTGATTGCTGATAAAAAAAGTAAATAAAAAAATCAAATACGTTACTCTCAGAAGCTTAAAGTCTCAAAATATGATACTTGTAATTTATTTTTCATTACCAAGAATAAGTCAATATTTTTAACCGGACAACAATGATTTAATATGACATTTCTGTGAATCACTATCCCAAGCATAGGTTCTCCGGCAAAGGTTGGCACACGGGCAGCTGCACCCCCGTTCTTTAGTTAGTTGTGAATTCAAAAATATGTCCGAATTTTCCTCAAAATTTGAATTTATAGCCTTTATTATATTGTTAATTTGATAGTTGCAAATTCGGACATGTACGCATTTATGTCCGAAAAAATTCGTAGTAAAAACAGGTAAATATTTGATATGCAATATGTAAATAGATTTTTATAAATTCGGACATATACACAAAATTCGGATTATGTACGCAAAAATGCGTACATAAAGCGCACATATCCGAAACGAAGCAAGAATTTATTCAGATGTAGGGGTTGTGTTGGTATTTGCAGGCTATTAATGAGGAAAAAATGATGTGTTTTAGAAGGCATGCGTGAATTGTGCGGATAAAATGTTGACAGTGTAAACAAAATGTTGACAATGCAGACATTTATATTGTTGATCTTTAATAGCTTTGAAAGAAATGTTGACATGTTGACATTTTTTTGAAACCGATTGAGTGTGTAGAGCATGGGGTGTGCAACGCATTGCCTTGAAACAAATTTGTTTCCACAGTACCTCATCTTAAAATCGTATGGTTTTACATAGTGATATGTTTGTTTCCTTTGGATAAGGTACTGTCGAGAAAAATCAAAATTCGGGCTATGCGTTGCACACCCCGACCTATATAACATTGACCAGTTTTTAAAAACGTGTCTTATATTTATAAGACAAAAGGTTAAAAATTCGATATAAACAACTAATTATAAAATAATAAGCTGTGTCAAACGTGTCTTAGATTTTTTAACGCTGTCTTACTTTTTAGTTGATAGTGCCAATTTAGAGCCTCTGGAATAATTCAGGGGCTTTTTAATGCTCTCTATAATGCAACGCAACAACTTGTATTTGTTAAATTTGTTGGCAAATGCAAAAGAAAAAAACTGTATATTTGAACCTTAAATAGAAATGCTTATAATTGAGATTATTCTAAGACATGCCAACACTACACTGGATAGGAAAAGAGAAGGTTATCAATCATCATTTGGATGTACCGTTTAAGGTATTGGAACACTCATACGGTTTTGATAACGGCAACCAAAACTCACAAGAGACCGATAGCGGAAACAAAATAATTCACGGCGACAACCTTGAAGCGTTGAAATCCCTTTTGCCTGAATACGAAGGACGCATTAAGTGCATCTACATAGACCCGCCTTACAATACCGGCAACGAAAGCTGGGTGTATAACGATAACGTGAACGACCCCAAGATAAAACGCTGGCTTGGACAGGTGGTAGGACGTGAAGCCGAAGACCTTACCCGGCACGACAAGTGGCTCTGCATGATGTACCCCCGACTGAAACTGCTGCATAAGCTATTGGCGGAAGATGGTGCTATCTTTATTTCCATTGATGATAACGAACAGGCAAATTTGAAATTGATTTGCGATGAGATTTTTGGAGATAGAAACTTTGTTGCTAATATTATTTGGCAAAAAAAACATTCCCCACAAGGTGATGCCACTTATATGTCTGACATGCATGATTTTATTTTGGTATATGCAAAACAAGCTAAAAGCAACAAAAATGACCCTAGTGGTTTTAATCTTTTAAAGCTTGAAAGAACTGAAATCCAAGACAACCGATATAAAAATCCAGATAATGATATAAGGGGAGCCTGGACATCAGATAATTATACTTGCAATAAAAATGCTGATGAACGTCCTAATTTATATTATCCAATAATCAATCCAAATACTGGAGAAGAAATTTGGCCGCAAAAAACTTCCGTATGGAGGTATTCCAAAGAACGACACGAAGAAAACGTCCAAAAAAATTTAGTTATTTGGGGTGCAGATGGGAAAGGTCGCCCTAGATTTAAACGTTTTATTGACAAAGTAGGAGGTATAGTTCCATCAACTTTATGGCTTAGAGATTTTGCAGGTGATAATCAAGAAGCCCGTAAAGAATTTCGTGTTTTATTTACACAAGATGAAGCTGATTTTACGACGCCTAAACCATCTAAACTCATAGAGAGAATTCTTTCTCTGGCTACCGACAAAGATTCCATTATTCTTGATTCCTTTGCCGGTTCGGGCACTACCGCCCATGCCGTGCTTAACCTCAACAAGCAGGACGGCGGCAACCGCAAGTTTATCTTGGTAGAGATGGAAGAGTATGCCGAAACCATTACCGCCGAACGGGTAAAACGGGTTATCAAAGGTTACGGCGACAAAGAGGTTACAGGCGGCAGTTTCGATTATTACAAACTGGGGCAACCGATGTTCGACCCTGACGGCAACCTCAACGAAGCGGTGGGCACAGAGAAAATACGAAGCTACATTTGGTACACTGAAACAAAAACAACTTTGTCGGAAGCAGGGTTTTCAAAATTACAGAATGAACAGGATGTTGATTCTGCCTACTTTTTGGGTAAACACAACGACACGGGGTATTATTTCAATTATGAGCCGGACGAAGTAACCACCTTAGATCATGCTTTTTTGTCCACCATAAAAACCAAAGCAGAACAGTATGTTATCTATGCAGACAACTGCCTGTTAACGAAGGCTTTTATGGTAAAACATCATATCATCTTCAAGAAAATACCAAGAGACATTACCCGCTTTTAATCAACAGAAATATGGCTGACGAAAAAAATAACTTTATTTTATACACAGCCCCCAACGGCGAAGTGAGGGTAGAAGTATATTTAGAAGAGGAAACCGTATGGCTTACTCAAAAAGCTATGGCAGAGCTTTTTGGTGTAGTGAAATCTACAATTAGCGAACATCTTTCCAATATATACGAAACCAATGAATTGGAAAAATTGTCAACTGTTCGGAATTTCCGAACAGTTCAACAAGAAGGTGAGCGAATTGTAAACAGAGAACTGGATTATTATAATCTTGATGCCATTATATCAGTCGGTTATCGGGTAAATTCATCCAAAGCAACGCAATTTCGGGTTTGGGCTACTAACACCTTACGGGAATATATCATAAAAGGGTTTGTGTTGGATGATATCAGGCTAAAACAGGGGCAAACGTTTTTTGGCAAAGACTATTTCAAAGAGTTATTGCAACGGGTACGCTCCATCCGTGCAAACGAACGAAGGATATACCAACAGGTAACCGATATTTTCGCCGAATGCAGTATTGATTATGACAAAAACTCAGAGATAACCAAGAATTTTTATGCCATGGTGCAAAACAAATTTCACTTTGCCATTACCGGAAAAACAGCGGCCGAGATTGTGCATAAAAATGCCGATAGCAAAAAAGAACACATGGGTTTGACCACGTGGAAAAATGCGCCAGATGGCAGAGTGTTGAAATCGGATGTTGTCATAGCCAAAAACTATTTGCAAGAAACTCAAATTCGGCAATTAGAAAGAACGGTTACGGGGTACTTTGATTATATCGAAGGGTTGATTGAAAGAGAAAACACCTTTACGATGGAACAACTTGCCATAAGTGTCAATAAGTTCTTATCCTTCAATGATTATAAAATACTGGAAGGTAAAGGCACAATATCAAAATTGCAAGCCGATAAAAAGGCAATCAAAGAATATGATACATTTAATAAGACACAAAAAATAATTTCCGATTTTGACAAGGAAATTAAGAAGCTAAATAAAAACAATTCATAAGATAGGGCAATGGAACTTAAACCATATCAACAACAGGTAATAAACGACCTTTCACTATTTTTGGAGTATGTGCAAGAAACCAAAGACGTGAAAGAGGCTTTCTATGATTTTTGGGCAAAGCATCCGCAAACGCCTCTATTCCCCTTTCCGGGAACATCCATTGAGCCTTACAAGAATAATGTGCCAAGAGTGCCGCATATTTGCGTAAAAGTACCCACGGCGGGCGGGAAAACCTTTATTGCCTGTAATGCCATCAAAACCATTTTTGATGCCTTTGCATACGAAAAGCCCAAAGCGGTAGTATGGCTTGTTCCATCCATTACTATTTTAGATCAAACCATTAAGAACCTCAAAGACCCGGCGCACCCTTACCGTCAGAAAATAAATGCTCACTTTGGTAATAAAGTAGAGGTATTTGATAAAGCAGCGTTGCTGCAAGGAAGTGGGTTTAACGCAACCACTATCAAAGAGCAATTGAATATTATGGTTTTCAGTTTTGATAGTTTGCGTGCTAAAAACAAAGAAGACCGCAAAGTTTTTCAGGAAAACGGTAATTTGCAATCATTTGAAAATCTGTTAGACAAAGAGACCGAGATAACACTGGGAGCAGTCATTAAATACCTAAACCCGTTGGTGGTAGTGGACGAAAGCCACAACGCCGAGAGTGATTTAAGCGTGGACATGCTCAAAGAGATTAACCCCTGCTTTATTCTTGACCTCACAGCTACACCACGAAACAATAGCAACATCATTAGCTTTATTGATGCCTTGGAACTGAAAAAAGAGAACATGGTAAAACTGCCTGTGATTGTCTATAACCATCAAGACAAAACGGAAGTAATCAATTCGGCTTTACAATTGCAAAAACGGTTGGAGTTGCAAGCCATTGAAGAAGAAAAGAAAGGTGGTAAATATATTCGCCCTATTGTACTGTTTCAGGCACAACCCAAGAATGGCAGAGACTTCACCAATGCGGAAGAGGAAAAATCGAATGTGCAGAAACTGAAAGAAAAATTGATTGAGCTGAAAATACCTGCCGACCAGATTAAAATCAAGACTGCCAATGTCAACGAGATAAAAGGCGAAGAGTTGATGAGCAAAGAGTGTCCGGTGCGTTATATTATTACCATCAACGCACTGAAAGAGGGGTGGGATTGTCCGTTTGCCTATATTTTAGCTTCGTTGGCGGATAAGAGTTCGGCTGTGGATGTGGAACAGATTTTAGGCAGGGTTTTACGTCAGCCGTATGTGATGCAGCATAACTTTCCGTTGCTCAATTTGAGTTATGTATTAACGGCTTCCTCAAAATTCATGGATACGTTGCAAAACATTGTCAAAGGACTGAATAAAGCCGGATTTAGCGAACAAGATTATAAGTTGGCAGATCCTACCATGGTAGAAGAAACAAGACAACCTGACCCAATACCACCAACTATTGTTTTTCCGCCAAATACTGAGCTACCGGATGATGACATTGCCTCTGATATTGATGTAACAAGAATTGTAACACCTACCGATGTAGTTATACCAAGCAATTCAGTTTCAGAAATTGAACAAACGGCATTACAACAGGAGCAAGCGTTTCAAGAAACTGTTTCCGCCATGGAAGCAAACAATATAACGGCTTTACCCAACGAAATTAAAAAGCTTGTGAAAACATTCAGTGTAAAAGACATTTTTAAAGAACAAGCCGAACAAATAAAATTGCCTCAATTTTATTTGAAAGTACCTGCCAATGATTTGTTCGGACAAAGAGAAGAGGAACTTCCTTTAGAAAAGGAAAATCTTTTGGAAGGCTTTAAATTAAGTCAACAGCCAACAGATATTTCGTTCGACAGTGTTACCTCCGAGTTGTACAAAGTGGATTTGGACGAAACAAAAAGGGAACACACACCCACTTTTGTGCGAATAGATGGCAGTGTGAAAGAAAGTGTGTTGACTTACATTCTTGATCCGGCAAGAAAAGAAAGCCGTGTGAAGAATGTCACGAAACGATTAATGGACTTGATAGGCAACCTATTCCCAATTCCTGATAAAGAAATTGAGAAGTATATCAATCGAATTTTAGAGGATTTTCAAGACGAGCAATTTAATGATTTGAATGATAAACTATACACCTACAAAGACAGAATAAAAGCTAAAATCATCGCCTTGTCGGAAGTATATGCAGAGAAGAAGTTCAGAGATTTTTTAGACACCGACAAAGTATTTATCAAAGCCTCATTTCAATTACCCAATAGCATTTCACCCGGCGACACCGCCAAAGATATTACCAAGTCTCTTTATGAGAAGGAAGGCAGTATGAATGGTTTTGAAGAGCGTGTAATCAATGAAATTGGCAATAAGAGCAATATTGCCTTTTGGACACGCAACATCGAAAGACGTGGCTTTCGGATTAACGGGTTTATCAATCACTATCCCGACTTCATTATACAGACCAAAAGTGGCAAAACAATTTTGTTAGAAACAAAAGGCGACCATTTGGATGCCGAACAAAAGATAAGACTTGGCAACCTGTGGGCAAGTAAAGCCGGAAACAGTTACCGTTACTTCATGGTGTATGACAAACGAACCGTTGCCGGGGCATATACATTAGACGACTTTTTGAACATCATAAAAGACATTTAGCTTGAACGGGGTTTATTCTTACCAATTGAATAACATTACAAAAAGCAACAACAACGACCCGATAGCCGCCAACAACACGACCATACACCCCGAACATCCTTTTGTCGTTTTGTTGTAAACCTTATTGTAGGCATATTTCTTGGGATTGGTTACCCATCCGTAACCCCGTGGAGCTTTCACGCCTAAGCTATGCCTCACATATCGTTTAACCGAAGTACGGGCGGCAATTCTTTTCTTGATTGATGGAGTTCTAAAACCTACTTTCATTGAATGAAGAATTTGGAATGTCAAAAGTAGGGAAAAGTTTGTATATTTGCATCTGGATTGATGCCGAAAGGTATCGTTTCAAAAAGCTATTAAAGCACTCACAGAAACAGCGGTTTTTGGAGTGCTTTTTTGTTATCTCGCCAAAATCTCGCCAAAAATAGAGAACAAAAAACGCTAACAATCAATATTTATGATTATTAGCGTTTTGAATGGCGGTATGGACGGGACTCGAACCCGCGACCCCCTGCGTGACAGGCAGGTATTCTAACCAGCTGAACTACCACACCATTTTGTTGTCTTTGCTATTGCTCTCAATTGCCCTGCAAAGATACGACAATTTTCTATATCTGCAAATGTATTGTCTGAAAAAAACAAGGTTTTTGATACCTTGTTCAACCTTTTGTCTTTAAGTGGAATATGTTCGTTTAGATCGATAAAATCAATGAAAAAGATGAATTTTACACCATACAAAGAGGCAAATATATAACAAAGCAGGGAGCATATTGGTTATTTTTAGCTTCTTTATTTCTAAAATAGAGAAGGCGAGACCTATCAATAAGATTCCGCCGACAGCGGTCAACTCGGTAATTATGGTCATTGAAATGTTAGTGCCAAGGGTCATGGCCATCAGGGTGAGGCTTCCTTGGAAGATGAATAACGGGATAGCAGTAAGACCTACGCTTATGCCGAACGTGGTAGCCAGGATTAACGATGAGAAACCATCCATCATTGCTTTGGCGAACAATAATTCATGTCCTTGTCCCAGTCCTTCCTGAAGAGAGCCGAGTATGGTCATGGATCCTGTGCAAAATAACAAAAAAGAGGTGATAAGTCCTTCGCTGAACTTCTCGTTTTCGCCTTTCACCTTGGTTCTGCACCACTCTCCGAATTGTTCTATCCGTTTGTCTAATTTCAACCATTCCCCGGTTAAGGAGCCGATAATCAGAGAGAAGATAATCAAAAGAATTTCATGTCCTCCCAAGGTCATTTTAATGCCTAAACCGAGCGTGAACAGTCCTACCGCCTGAAAGAAAACAGCGGTAAAACGTTTTGAAATATGCTTTTTGAAGATTACTCCGAGTACTCCGCCAAGCAATACGGTAAGGGTGTTAAGAAGGGTTCCGATCATACTCTATTGTAAAAAGGTTACCAGCGTATTTGTGATTCCCTCCTCATCCAACTCAATTTCGTGGTAGAGTTCTGCCGGAGTACCTTGTTCTATGAAATAGTCGGGAATGCCGATGCGTTTAATAACGGGAGTATAGCCGTTGTCAGACATAAATTCCAATACGGCGCTACCGAATCCTCCCTGAATGGTTCCATCTTCGACGGTTACGATGCGGGTAAAATTGCGTCCTATTTCGTGCAATAATGCTTCGTCAAGCGGTTTCAAAAAACGTAAATCGTAATGAGCAATGGAGTGTCCCAGTGCTTCGAGGTTCTCGATGGCTTTGGCGGCTGTGTTACCGATGGATCCGAGCGAAAGTACCGCCATCTCATTTCCTGTTTTCAGGCAACGTCCTTTCCCGACAGGCAATTGTTCGAAAGGTTCTTCCCATTCGCAGTAACAAAGCACGCCGTTTCCCCGCGGATAACGGATCACAAAGGGGCCGTTGTCGGGTAATTGAGCCGTGTACATCAGGTTGCGCAGTTCGATTTCGTTCAAAGGCGCAGCGATGGTCAGGTTGGGAATACAACGAAAATAAGCCAGATCGTACGCTCCATGGTGGGTAGCTCCGTCGGCACCTACGAGTCCGGCCCGGTCGAGACAAAAGACTACGTGTAGTTGTTGCAATGCCACATCATGAATCACGTTGTCGTAGGCGCGTTGCATAAACGAGGAGTAAATATTGCAGAAAGGAATCATTCCCTCTATAGCCATGCCGGCCGAGAAGGTAACTGCATGACCTTCGGCAATACCGACATCAAATGTGCGATGAGGCATTTTTTCCATCAAATAGGTCATCGAGCAACCTGTAACCATTGCCGGTGTGACGCCTACGATACGCTCATTCTGTTCGGCTAATTCCAATAATGTTTTCCCAAACACATCCTGATAAAGAGAAGGTTGTCCACAGACATCTTTGGTGATGCGTTTGCCGGTATCTTTGTCGAATTTACCGGGGGCATGCCATTCGGTAGCCGATTCTTCGGCCGGTTTGTATCCTTTTCCTTTTTTTGTAACGATGTGAAGGACTTTCGGTCCTTCGAAATCTTTAATCTCGTTAAGGATGCGAACCAGATTTACTACATCGTGACCATTCACCGGTCCGAAATAGCGAATATTCAATCCCTCGAATATATTGCTTTGGCGGGCAAAAGAGGCTTTAATCTGATTGGTGATTTGTGTGATTTTCCGTTTCTTTCCGGTGGTAAGGATGTTCCAGCTAGCCAATT
>Ga0326727_10014232_pt1 | contig 17398 bp, 12 predicted proteins | sample MB2enrmetagenome_FD_207643 | JGI IMG/M metagenome (GOLD analysis project Ga0326727, IMG submission 207643) | Lab enriched peat soil microbial communities from McLean, Ithaca, NY, United States - MB29MY | ecosystem: Environmental > Terrestrial > Soil > Wetlands > Peat | place: USA: New York...
CCCTCTTCCATTCCCCTGACAGACATTCCCCTGACAAAGAGGAAAACTCCATAAGTTCTTATCTCTGTGCTCTTTGCGTTCTTTTGCGGCAAAAATCTTGTTGGAATTGCGTGATTTTTTCTTACAGTGGTAGAGAGATCCCTTCTCCGTGTCCTCAGTGATCTCCTGTTCAAAACCGCTTCGATTTTTCCCCAAGAGGATGTCAGAAATATGGAGGCAGAAATATAATACATCCCGCGCGCCCCCTTTCAGAGCGAAGCGGGCCAATCTCATTTTTCTGACTCCATTTTTCTGACATCGCCCTCCTTTGAAAATTTTTGACTTTTGTCTGCCGGCAGAAATTCATTCTTGCTCAACATGAAGTTCCTGAGAGAGCGAAAGGAGATATTGATTTGTATTCATTGCTGGTGGACTAATTTATTCACGCCAATTTCATCCTCAGCTTCGCCTCGTCCAGGATGTCGCGCACGGTGAGGGCGCGGATCGTTTTGCCGGTGCGCTTGAAAAACGCCCCAATTTCGGCGTAGGCGTCCTCGGTGAAATCGAACGAAACGAAAAAGCCGATGTCGCACCCCTCGCGCATCAGCACGGCCTCGAACGAGTCAATGTCCGGCCGCCCGGCCTTGGTCTTCTGCTTCACCTGAATCGGATACCAGCGCTCTTTCAAAGCAAGTTCATCGTGCTTTTTCCGGCGCGGCGTGGCGCTGGAGGAAACGGGATAGATGCGGCCATCCACCCCCATGTCGCCCACCTGAACTTTGTTCGGAATGCCGCCCAGGGCGATGACGGCCCAGTTCTCAAATTCAAAGTGGGGAATGGCGCGCAATTTTTCTTCGCTCCAGGGCAGGTCGCGCACGATGTAGCCCCGCCCGGCTTTCCACAGCGGCTTGCTTTCCTGGAGGCCGCAAACGTCGCGCAGGCGTTTGGCCATGACGCGGCAGGCGGTGGGTGAAATATCAATGCCGATCCACTGGCGCTTCAAATTCTGCGCGGCGACCAGTGCCGTGCCGCAACCGCAAAAAGCGTCCAGCACGATGTCGTTTTCGTTGCTGCTGGCCTTGATGATCCGCTCCAGAAGAGCGAGGGGCTTTTGAGTCGGATAGCCCAGTCGCTCCTCACTCCCCGAAATCACCGGCGTGATGTCATCCCAAAATGTTTGGAGGGGAACTCCCGGCATCTCTTCGAGGTAATGCTTGAGCATGGGCATTCCGGTCGTCCGGTAATAAATCAAGCCCTTCGATTCCATCTCCTTCATCTTCTCCTTGGCGTAAGCCCAATAGCGGCCTTTGTATGGCTTCACTTTCAGGCCGTTCGGCGTCGTCCACTCGTAAGAGACATCGCCGCCGGGCTTGTTGGCCGTCATGTCCGATACCCGAAAACGCCCCTTCTCATCGCTGTAACGATAATTCTCCTCAAGATACCGCTCGCTGTAAGCGCTGAATTGCTTGTTCCATGTCCATTGGTTTGTACCCCCTGTGTAAAATAAAATCGTGTCGTGATTTGCTCCATAGCGTTTCGAGTCGCTGTGTGCGCTGCTCCGCTTCCAGACGATTTCATTTTGGAAATTGTTCTCCCCAAAAATCTGATCGAGCAGGACTTTGACGTAGTGGCTGGCGTGCCAGTCGCAGTGGTAATAGAAACTCCCGGTCGGTTTGAGGACGCGGGCCAGCCTCATGCAGCGCGGGCGCATGAAGTCAATGTAAGCCTGCGTGCTGGCGTGGCGGTCGTCAAAGGAACGCCTCTCTTTCGTTTCGCCCCAGAAAACCTCGTAGTTGCGATTGGAATTGAAGGGCGGGTCAATGTAAATCAGGTCAACGCAGGCGTCGGGGAGCTTGGCCAGTTGCTCCAGGTTGTCCCCGCAATAAATGACGCGGGTGTCCACCAGTGAAGAGGGGCGGCGCGACGGCGGCGTTGGTCTTGATTCCACCGTCGGGGCCACGGCCTGTTCTTCCGCAGTCGGGGTTTTCTTCGCCATGCGCGGACATTAAAATGGGGCCTGCGCCCCGTAAAGCCAAATCCCGCCGCCCTCCTTCCGCCTTCTTCATTCAGCATTTGGCATTTTGCTTTCTGCATCCTTCTGCATTTCCCATCAATCCCGCCAACGGCAGTGCGTATTGCTCCCGAATCGTTAGCGACTTTCCGGGAGCGCGACCGTCTCGGTCGCATGCGTCGGCGTCTCGCCGACGCAACGTTACGCCATCGACAACTTCACCCGTTCGCTGGCAATTCGTGCGTGTCATTAATGACCAGGGTATTACCGGCTGGTTTATCCTGGATCGGGACAGGACAGTCCGGCGCCCGATAAAATTCTCGCCAACCTCCCGCCCCCGGAGCAATCATGCCGAAAAAGGCATGAAATCACGACCAACAACATGGATGGCGGCCCTGGCAATTCTGACGATTCTCACCCCGATCGCGCGCGGCGCCGATCCGGTCGCCCCGCGCCACACTTTCACCATTGGCGCCAATGACTTTCTGCTGGATGGACAGCGCTTCCAATTCCGCTGCGGCGAAATCCACGCCGCGCGCATTCCCGTCGAGTACTGGCGCCACCGCCTGCAAATGGCCAAGGCCATGGGCTTGAACACCGTTTGCGCCTATCTGTTCTGGAATCAGATCGAACCGCAGCCGGGTCAGTTCGACTGGTCCGGCCAGGCCGACGCGGCTGCCTTTTGTCGCATTGCACAACAAGAGGGGCTTTGGGTCATTCTCCGGCCCGGCCCTTATTCCTGCGCCGAATGGGAAATGGGCGGCCTGCCGTGGTGGCTGCTCAAGGACGATGACACCCGGGTCCGCACACGCGATCCACGCTTTCTCGACGCCGCGAAAACATACTTGAAGGAAGTCGGGCGCGTGCTCGCCCCCCTGCAAATCACGCACGGAGGCCCCATTCTCATGGCGCAGGTCGAGAACGAATACGGTTTCTATGGCCAGGACGCGCAATACATGGGTGAATTGCGCCAGGCCTTGCTCGAGGCCGGTTTCGATGTTCCGCTCTTTGCTTGCAACCCGCCCGATCAACTCAAGGGCGGCTTCCGTCCTGATTTGTTTCCCGTCGTCAATTTCGGTTCCGAGCCGGCGCGCGGTTTCCAGGCCTTGCGCGACATCCTGCCGCAAGGCCCGTTGATGTGCGGCGAATTCTATCCGGGCTGGTTCGATACTTGGGGCGCGCCCCATCACCGCGGCAACCTGCCCCGTTACCTGGCCGATCTGGAATATATGCTCAAGAACGGCCAATCCTTCAGCATTTACATGGCGCATGGCGGCACGACTTTCGGATTATGGTCAGGCGCCGACCGGCCATTTAAACCCGACACCTCCAGCTACGATTACGATGCGCCCATCAGCGAAGCCGGCTGGCCCACGGAAAAATTTTTCAAGACGCGCGAGTTGTTCGCCAAATATCTGCTGCCGGGCGAAACCCTGCCCGAAGTGCCGGCCACCAACCCGGTCATGGCCTTTGCTCCGGTTGATGTGACGGAATGCGCGCCGGTTTTTGCCAGTCTGGCCAAGCCCATTCGTGACCCTCAACCAGGCCCAATGGAGAAATTCAATCAGGGCTATGGATGTATTTTGTACCGCTCGAAAATATCAAAAGGTCCCGTCACAACCCTGGAAACCGCCGCCGTTCACGACTTCGCCTTTGTTTTTCTTGATGGCAAACGCGTCGGGGTCATGGACCGTCGCAAAGGCAACTTCAAGGTCCGCCTGCCGGAGCGGAAAAAATCCGCCACGCTGGACATTCTGGTGGAAGCGATGGGGCGGGTCAACTTCGGCCAGGAGGTCCATGACCATAAAGGCATCCAGGCGCCGGTGAAATTGGCTGGCCGCGAATTGACCGGCTGGCAGATTTTCCGTCTGCCGCTGGACAGCCGGATGCCCGGCAAGTTGAAGTTTGGCGCGGCCAAAACCAACGGCCCGGCGTTCTGGCGCGCCATGGTCAACATCGAAAAACCCGGTGACACTTTCCTGGATCTGCGTTCCTGGGGCAAGGGAGTGGTCTGGCTCAACGGCCATTGTCTCGGCCGATTCTGGAACATCGGTCCGACACAGACAGCCTACGCCCCCGGGTGCTGGTGGCATGTCGGCAGGAATGAAATCATCCTATTCGACTTGACCGGCCCGGAAAAGGCCGTCATTGCCGGCCTTGACCAGCCGATTCTCGACGAACTTCGCCCCGAAAAGGATTTCGCCCTGGCGCGCCGTCCCAAGGTTTCGTTGCAACTGGCTTCCACCAAACCGGCGCTGGCCGCCCAGTTTGCCTCCGGCAGTCAGACGCAGGAAATCACATTCCAAGCTCCGGTCAAAGGCCGTTTCTTCTGCCTCGAATCACTTTCCGCGTTTGACGGCCAACCATTCGCGGCGGTTGCCGAACTGGACTTGCTGGACCCATCCGGCAAGCCGTTGAGTCATGACGGCTGGACCGTTGCCTACGTTGACAGCGAGGAGCGCGACAAGGAGGACGGCGCGGCAGAGAACGCGATTGACGGCCAGACCGCCAATTACTGGCATACGGAATGGGGCGCCGCGCAGCCCGATCATCCGCACCAACTGGTCATTGATCTCGGCATAACGCGTGATATTGCCGGCTTCCGCTACGTGCCGCGCCAGGGGGCCGGCGGCGGACGAATCAAGGACTACCGCATCTACGTAAGTGACAACCTCATCCAAGAATGATGCTGCATTCCGCCTTCCGCCTTCTTCATTCAGCCTTTAGCCTTTAGCCTTTAGCCTTTAGCCTTTAGCCTTTAGCATTCTGCATTCTGCATTTAGAATTTCCCTCCCTACCCCATCCGCTCCAGTTCACTTTGCAGCGCGATCTGGAAATCCTGCAAATCGGCGGCGCTGGGCTTGTAACCCTTTTCCGTTGGAGCCAGCGCCAGCCGGCCCATCTGGTCCAGATACCATTCGGCCGTCTTGTTGTCGCTGAACTTCACCTTCCCGCTGGCCATCGCGCCAACACGGGTGATTTGGTCCAGGGTCACGCGGACTTTGCTGGCAGGCAGGCCGCGCGGCGGCAATTCCTCGCTGGCGGGCGCGGCCTCTTTGGCAGTCGGCGCAGGCGGTGGCGGCGGCGGGGGGGGATCTTTTGGAACCAGTTTCAAATCGTCCACCAGCAGCCGCACCTCCAGATAGGTCTGGCGCAGACCCCATTGCGTCTCCATCTGCTTTTGAATGTCGGCGATTTTCAGCCCCTCCGCGATCCACGCCGCGACCTGTTTTCGTTGTGTTTCGTCCAAGCTCATGCCCGAAACATTAGCACGCCCGCCCGGATTTGACACAAACAAATTGGGAAAAGACTCCCCGTCGCGTGCAGGACATATTGGAATTCTACGGCGCTTCGCCCCGCTTCCTTCGGCGATACTCGCGCAGCGACCGACACCAAACGACAGCCAGCACATAGATACTCGAGAACCGCAGCGGCCAGAGCAACCACCCGGACTGTGTGCCACCAAATGTCGAGAAGCCAATTAACCCCGCGAAAATTGTGCCCGCGATGAGATAAGCGCGGATTTGCGCATTCGAGTATTCACGAAAGGATTTCTCCAGGAAGAGGCCAAGAACGAATTTCCGTGGCAACAGGCAGGCCAAAACTCCGCCACCGGCGCCACCTGGAGCACCCAGGAGCAGCCCGACCAGCAGCGCTGTCGCCACGTCTTTGCTGAGGATGAGAAAGACGATCAATACAAAGAGGAACCCGCCAAACGCCGAGGCGCCAATGACCGCGATGTCTCGCTTTTCAATTTTTTGTCGCATTTCCATTTTCATCTCAATCCTGTCGAATGCAGAAATTCTCTCAATGTCTTGATGGTGTAGCTTTCGCGACTGGCGCCACAATAGGCTTTGGCTTGCTCAATGGTCAGCGGAATGTGTTGCCGCTCAAAATGTCCGTCAGTGAACTCAAACACATTGAATTCCGCGGGAATCTCCTCTGGTGGCTGGTTCGGCTTGGAAAGAAGGATCTTGCCGCCAGGCATCGGGCCGCTGACTGAAATGAGGGATGGAGGCTCGCCGCCATCTCCGTGCATAAAGGCAAGATACCTGACTTGACCGTCCTCATAACCCCACTGAAGCCGCCACAGACCGGTCGCCGTGGTGCGAACAACCTCGCCTTGCTGCCAGGAGGTGAATTGACCCTTGTCAGGTTGCCCAGACCAGAAAGCAACTCCTGCCAGAATGCCTAGCACGAGAATGATCGCGCCGGCTCGCATCTCAATATCCCCCCTTCCTGTGTGGCAACACACAAATAGCCAGAACACCGCCGGCGCAACCGGCCACGATCGCCCGAACCCACATCGAAGAAAACTCCGGTCGTAGGCCCATCAGAACTCCAAAACAAACGACACCGGCAACGATACGAATGATCTTTGAATTAGTCATGGGAGGGCGTGATAAGAGTTGTTCTTTATTCCGCCTGGCGGACGGAGTCGGCGAGCATCTGAAGCCGGACCATGAGACGGCGATTGCAGGCCGCAGCCTGGCCGCTGGGATATTGGCTGTACGGGATCATGTTCAAGGAGAAATAGGTCCCTCCCTTGTCTGTGCTGCCGACCACCGAACCGCCGTAATCATAATCCTTCATCTGGTGAAGACTCGCTTCAAGCTCCCGGAAATCGTGCTTGCCCGCCAGCACACCATAAACGAGAAAAGGGAATTCCGAGTCATCCAGAGACAGCCGCTCAATCCGCAAATCCTGCTTCTTGCTCAAGGCGGTGAAAGCGGCCAGGAGATTGGTTGGGGAATACTTTGCGTCCAGGTTGGCGGGCGGAGAGACGGCCTCGCCGAGGTAGGCCATAATCGCGCGATTGGCCGGGCCGGAAAGCGTGATCGCGCCATTCCGGGCAGCCGGCGATTTCTCGTCCGGCTTGTTCCCCGGCGAGCTGCTTGAAAAATCCGACCAGCTCTTTTTCCGCAGGATGGTGTTCTCGATTCCTTTCTCGCCAAAATATACTCCCCCGTGCGGATGACCATTGACATAGAAGGTAACATGCAGCCATCCGTCGTTGAGCAAGGTTTTCTCCAGGCGAAAGTTGGCGGAGCCTTTGCTGATCTTGACGTGCTCCTTGTCGTTGATAGGTCCGCTGCCGCTGGGACCGCGCGTTGAGGCAAACCACGCCAGGTCCGCACTGTCCGCGGAAGCCAGCGTATAGGAGCCTTCCAGGACGTAACGGCCGCCCGCTTCCAGGTGTTCCCGGTTGCCGCGAATGGAAGTGATGATGATGCGGTCGCCGGGGTCAAACTCGCTGGCCCCCAATTCAGGCTGAATCACATGGGTCAACTCGGTTTCCGCCGGTGGTTCCCCGGTTGGCGCGGAGGCGATGGCAGCCTGGAGGCAAAAGACCGGCGTCAACGCCATCGCCAATGTTCGAATAGTATTCAGATGAAGCATTTTCATAACGGATGGGAAGGAGGTTTGGGTGAAGATGGTTCGCGGTCTTCGAAAAAGCTGGCGCGGCCAACGCTTGTGCTGGACACGATGGCGTCCTCGATGGTGTTGTCCTGCCGCCGGAACACATGCGTTTGAGTTTGCATCGGCACATGGATGACGTACGTAGGATAACTGGCTTGAGCGACGGTTTGGGAGGAGGAGACTTTGGCCGGCTGGCGGAAATACTGAACCGCAAAAAACAATAGCAACACGCCCAGGAGCGCCGCCACCGCGCCCGCCGGCCGGATGGAGATGAAACGTCGCCAGGTGCTCCACCAGTTGTTTGACGCAATCGCTTCCGATTCCAGGGCCTGGACGACATTTTGCCGCAGCCCGGGGCGTACGGAGAGGCCGGCGGTGGCTCGTGCAAAAGTTTGTCCCATGGATTTCGCCAAGGCTTGCTCGCGTCGGCAGGCGCGCTGGCAGGCCTCGCATCGCCGCAGGTGCTCCTGGGCGGCGGCCTGCACCCCTGCCTCCAGCGTTTCATCCAGATACTCGTGCAGCAGGCTCTGAAATGTTTCGCAGTTCATCATGTCTCTCGATTGTGGGTGTCGCCGGAAACAAAAAGGTTCATTTCCCTGGGGATGAATTGTTCGAGACAGCGCACCGCGTAGTGCAGACGCGACTTCACGGTGCCTTTGGACACGCCGATGTGCCGCGCCATTTCCTCGATTTTAAGATTCTCGTAGTAGCGGAGAACGATGACTTCGCGGTGTTCTGGAGACAGCTTCTGAATGGCCTGGGCAAGTGCCTTCGCGCAGAAATCCCGGTCCATCTCATCGTCCGGCCTGGGCTGAACGGTTTCTTCAAGGACGCGCTTCTCCTCGAAGACCAGGCGCTTCTGTTTGCGGAAATGCCGGCGGCACAAGTTCAGCAGAATGCCATGCAGCCACGTATAGACCGCCGATTCACCCCGAAAGCGATGCGCCGATTGCAGGGCCTGCACGAAAGTCTCCTGGACCAGGTCCTGGGCTTCCGTTTCATCGCCGCACAGCAAACAAGCCGATCGCAGCAACCGGTCCCCGTAAGAAGCAATCAAAGCCTGAAGATCAAGAGACGGAGGCATCTCAGGAATGGAGCCGCGCTCAACTTCAGCCATATCCAATCAGTGCCACACCCCGCCAAAACGTTCAATCTTTGCCGCTCATGCCCCCAATCATTCGCAACTTCCTGGGGAGCGCGGTCGTCCCGACCGCCGCCGTCGGCGTCCCGCCGACGGCATCTTCTCAAATAACAGAGTTCTTCTCTCCGTGGCCTCTGCGGCCTCCTGTTCAATTTCAAGGCCGGCAGGCCGGCGTCAGGCCGGCGTCAGGCCGGCGTCAGTCCTCATTATTGACACCATTTTAGTGTTCTCCTTTTTCATGCAACCGGTTGGAGGCGAAGGGCCAACCGCCCCTATGCACCCGCCGCGCCGTCCATTTCAGGCTTCCCGATTGCCTTGCGGATGCCGGCTTCGCGAGGATTTTTTCTCCGCGCTCTCTGCGCCTCTGCGCGCACCTCGGGAGAGGGGAATTTGCTTGCGACTGGCTGCGCGCCGCCATCGTGTTCAAATCTCCATCTATTGCCGGCAGGCCGGGCCTTCGCTTTTCAAGGCCTTCTGTCAGAAAAACGGAGTCAAAAACATCTTTCTGACTCCATCTTTCTGACTTGTCCTTTTGCGCCTTCTGCGCCCTTTCGCGGCTCAAGTTGTTCTCCTCCGCGCTTCTCCGCTCCGTCCGGCCCGATCCCCATCCCCTGCCGCCGTCCCGCCCTTATGACAACAGGGAAGGGGGATAAAGGAGTCCTTCTCTCCGTGGCCTCTGCGGCCTCCTGTTCAATTTCAATGTTCGCTTTGGTTGCGGCCGGCCGCGTTGCGACTTTGGGCCTTGGCGTCTTTGCGTTGGAACCTCCTTCTTATCCCCATCCGCCCGCAAAATTTCCGCTTGACCTCTTCGCGCTTAGAGGCTACACTTACGCAAGTGATAATGGAGATGCCATTATGGGTGGGCGGGATTGAGCCGGGAGCCGGGAGCGGATTGCTCCAAGCGGCCGCTTGGAGACTTATGCTTGTGTGTCATATTGGCGCACTTTCGGGACCGTCCGCGCCAGCGTTTGGCAAAGAGTCAAAAAGTCCCTCTGAAATCCGGGGAAATTCACCATTTAACCTGCATAATTCACCCTCCTTATCCGTCCTTTTCCGGCTTAATCCAGGCCATAAAATAAAGGCAAATGAAGGCTGCTAAAGGCAAATCAAGGTAAATAAAGGTAAAAAAAATAAAAAAAATTATTGGCAAAAAAATACAAAACGAACCCAAAAACCATCAAAACCACACCTTCCTCAACCCCAATGAAATTGCCCGGACAGTCCGTCGCGCCGGGCCATGCCCTGATTTGGGGAGCGCGCGCGCCCTCGCGTGCAGTCAGCGACGCCCTCGTCGCTGACATCGGAGAGAGTGGGTTCAGCGAGGGCGCTGAACCCGGCACGCGAGGGCGGGTGCGCTCCCCAAAACCCAAATTGGGACATCGCCGATCCTTGCATCCCGTCCCTCGCGCCGCCTTGACTTCCACCGCCCCTTGACGAAAACTACTGACCCTATGGCTGAAGGCAAAACAAACGATCTCATGGAACGGCTGGTCGCGCTCTGCAAACGGCGCGGCTTCATCTTTCAATCCTCCGAGATCTACGGCGGCATCAACGGCTTCTGGGATTACGGCCCCCTCGGCGCCGAACTCAAGCGCAACATCAAGGAGTCATGGTGGCAGACCATGACCCGCTGGCGCGATGACGTCGTCGGCCTGGAAGCCACCATCATCATGCACCCGAAAATCTGGCAAGCCAGCGGCCATGCCACCACTTTCTCCGATCCCATGACCGATTGTCTGCTCACCAAGAAACGCTTCCGCGCCGACCAGATCGAACCGCAAAGCGGCACCGTCTATCATTTCGACGGAGCGGAATCCAAGGAGAATGGTCTTAAAGTCGCCCGCCCCTTCGCCGTTTTGCTCAAAAAAGGCGACCACCCCGACCGCGCGCGAAAGGTGGCCCGGCAATTCTATGCCCAACTTTCCCAGGAAGGCGCCATGAAGACGGCCGGAGAACTGATTCTCCTGAACGAAACGACCGAGGAAGTCGAAAACTCCACCCGTTACAACCCGGAAAACGGCAGCCTTCTCACCGAGCCGCGCCAGTTCAATTTGATGTTCAAGACCTTCGTCGGCCCGGTGGAAAGCGACGAAAACATGGCCTGGTTGCGCCCCGAAACCGCCCAGGCCATCTTCGCCCAGTTCAAGAACGTTCTGGAAGTGTCGCGCGGAAAAATCCCCTTCGGCATCTGCCAGATCGGCAAGGCCTTTCGCAACGAGATCAACCCCCGCAATTTTACCTTCCGCTCCCGCGAATTCGAGCAAATGGAACTGGAGTTCTTCATCCGTCCCGACGAGGCGGTCGAAGCCATCTGCGGCCACGTCGCCAAACCCGCCGGCCCCGGCCACCCCGGCGCGCCGCAGCCTGACTGGGGCTGGCAAATCTGGCACCAGTACTGGGTTGAGGAGCGCCTCCGTTTCTACGAACACATCGGCCTGCCCCGCGCCAGCCTGGTGGAATACTGGCAGAAACCGGAGGAACTGGCCCATTACGCCCGCGCCACCGTGGACATTCTTTACAAGTTCCCCTTCTCCAAACGCGATGCCAGCGGCGAGCTGGCGGGCGAGGAACTGGAAGGAATCGCCGCCCGCGGCGATTTCGATTTGTCCCAGCACCAGCGCTTCTCCGGCAAGTCCATGGGCGTGTACGACGAGGAACTCAAGCTGGCCTGGCCCAAACTGGACGAGGCGAAAAAGACCGAACTGTCCAACCGCTTCTACGAGACGCGATTTAAATACTTGACAAAAATGGGCGAGGCCGCCCCCAGCGCCGAACGTCTGGCCCGCGCCGACGCCGCCAATCTGGCCAAGGGCAATTACGTGCCCCACGTCATCGAACCTTCCGCCGGCGTGGACCGCCTGGCCCTGGCGCTGCTCTCCAACGCCTACTGCGAAGACCAGGCCCCGGATGAAAAAGGGAACTTGGAGCCGCGCCTGGTCATGCGCTTTCATCCGCGCATTGCCCCGCTCAAAGTGGCCGTCTTTCCCCTGCTCAAGAACAAGCCCGAACTGGTTCGCAAGGCCTTGGAAGTCCGGGACTTGTTGCGCCCGCACATGGCCGTTTTCTATGATGAAGCTGGCGCCATCGGACGTCGTTACCGCCGCCAGGACGAGGCGGGCACGCCTTTCGGCGTCACCATTGATTTTGAAACCTTGGGCGAGCAAGGCCCCGAATTGAAGGACACCGTCACCCTGCGTGACCGCGACACCATGAAACAGCAGCGCGTCCAGATCAAGGAACTGCTGGCCATGTTGCTGGAGAAGATCATGTGATGTCAGCCGAACAGAAAGCGCCCGACGCAGTTCCATCTGCCAGGGATGCGGAGCCGCCGCTAAAGAGACGCGCCGTCACGCTCTACGGGATCATCATTTTCAAGCTGGTCAAGGGCCTGCTCTGCGTTGTGCTGGCCGTGGTGATCTACCACGAGGCCAACAAGGACATGTCCCGGGATTTCCAGAGCTTCCTGCAATCCCCTTTTGTCAAAACGGTGTTGGGAGAACTGAGAATCCATCCCGAGAACAAATTCTTCACCAGTCTGGCGGAGAGCATTGGCAAGTTGACTGAGGCCAATGTCCATCATGCGGCTTGGGGCGCTGTGCTTTTGAGCCTTTTCCCGCTGGTGGAAGGAATCGGCCTGCTCTTCCGCGCCCCTTGGGCCGGCTGGCTCGCCATCGGAGAATCCGCCTTCTTTCTCCCCATTGAGTTCTACGAGTTGGTGAAACCGGACCACTTCTCGTGGTCCATTTTGGTCATCATGATCGTCAACATCATCATCGTCTGGTACCTCTACGCCTATCGCGAGGTCCTCTTCCACCACCACCATCGCCATCATCGTCCTCCGCCTCAAAGCTGACACACCATTAATTTGACACGTAAATCTATTACCGGCTCCCTACTGGGTGCGGATGACCCGGTAGAAGCGGGCGGATTGCCGGGTGATGGGGGTGGGATCGGTGTAGGCGCCTGCGTAGCCGCCGGCCGTCACCACGGCCGCCTGGGTCCAGTGGATCAGGTCGGAGGAGACCTCCACTTCGTATTGGGCGCCGGGCAGGGCCGTCCAGGTGAAGGCGAAGCCGCCCGCCCCCGCGCTCAGTCCCCACAGCTCGATGGCCGGGATGGTGTAAGGCTGCATATTGGTCAGGGTGGTGGCGCTGATGAAGAAGCTGACGGTCTGGGCGGTGTTGTTCGGCACGCCCAGATACCAGGTCGTGCCCACCAGCGAGGGCAGCAGGGCGTTGGTCACGATGGTGATCAGTTGCGGGGTGGTCCCCGCGTTGAAGCTCCCGTCGGTCATTTGCTGGGGCGTGGGCAAATATCCGTTGCGCACGATCAAATCCACGTTGCCGCTCATGTTGCTCACCACAAATTGCACCGCGGTCGCCGCCAGGTTGGTCACGGTGTAGGTGTAGAAATTGGTCAGGTCCGGTCCGGGGACGGCAGTTCCTCCGGTAATTCCGTTGGTCGTATAGGCGCCGTTGGCGAAGTTGGTCAGCGGGGTGAGGGTGATGGCCCCGTTGGAGATGTAGGTGGCCACCACTTCATAGACCGCGGGGTGGTTGGGGTCGGGGTTGCAGGCCGCCAGATACCAGGTGCCCGGCGTCAGCGGGACGGGGACGGAGTTGGTGGTGATGGCAACTCCCAGTAGGTTGAAGGAGTTGGTGGCCACGACGATGGCCTCGTCGTTGGTCCCCTGGTAGGCGGCCTGGTAGTCATACGTGGCGCTGCTGGGCAGCGGCAGGGCGTGCCGGGCGTAGAGGTCCACTTCGCTGGCCGGGTTGATGATTTCGAAGGAGGCCAGCACGGCGTTGGTGGGCACGTCAAAGGAATAATACTGGGGCGCGGCGGTGAGGGTGTTGGCGTAGGCGATGGCGTTGGTCAGGGCTATGGCCGTGGTGTTGGTCAGGATATCGGTGTCCACCTGCAGGGTGAAGGTGACCGGGTAGGCGTTGCTGTTTTGCACGCCCAGAAAATAGCGCGCCCCGGGCAGCAGCGCCGGCGGCGGCGCGTCGTTGGTCAGCACATACGCGCCGCTGGACACCCCGGCCAGCAGGGTGTAGTCGCCCGCCAGGTAGCCGTCGGGCAGGGCGGTCTGGTCGAAGAGCAGGTTCAAGGGCGCCGGAAACCCCGCCACCCCGTTGCTCAGGCAGTTGCGCAGCCGGTTGGTGTCAAAATCGGCCCCGGCCGGCACGTCAAAGGCGAAATAGGCGATGGCGTTGGAGGCGACCGACCCGGCGGTGTAGGGGACGTGGTTGGTCAGCACCACCAGGCTCACGTTGGTGGAGGAGACGGTCATTTGCAGGTTCCAACTGAGCAACACCCCGTTGGTCAGGGTGGAGGCGTCGGCCCGCGTGTCCCACACGTCCAGCGTCCAGCAGCCGTAGGGGTTCTGCCCGGTGAAGGGTGCCAGCGATTCTTCCGGCTGGACGTAGTTGAGGTTGGCCGGGGTTTGCAAAACAAAATCGTCGAACAGCATCCCCAGGGTATGCCCTTGCAGGCCCAGGGTGATGTTGGAGGAAACGGCTGTAAAATAGACGGTGTTGGTCAGCCAGTTGGTGCCGCTGGCCGGGGCGATGAGCGTGGTGTTGGTCAGGCCGTTGAGCAGGATTTCAGCATTGGGAAGGATGGAGGTGGTGTCGGCCTTGCCCACATGGTTGGAGCCGGCCTGGTAGATGGCGGCGATTTCCACGTCGGTCAGCGCCCGGTTCCACAGGTCCAGTTCGTCCACCGCCCCCGTAAAGGGCACCGTGCCGTCGTGATTTTCGCAAACACTTGTACCCATGATCAAGGGAAAGTCACTGCTTACGTTGTAAACAACACCATGGTTGAGCTGGCTGTTGAATGTTCCATCTATGTAAATATAATGATCCATCCCCTTTCGAACGCATACAACGTGATGCCAAAGCCCGTCATTTATTGGGTATGTGGCTACCAAATGCAAATTCGCCGTGCCTCCTCCTGAGTCAAGTTCAAATCCGAGTATGCCGGCTGGCACCACCCCTCCGATCCGAATGCCCCAGAATGGGGAACTGGCATCGCATGACCCCCTTTTCTCCAAAAATGCCTCAGCGGCATTGGTTGACATGGTGTTTATCCAGAAATCAACGCTGAAATCATTGGTCCCAAAATTGCCGGCGGCCGTGCCGAAGTTGATGGTCGCCCCATCGCTATTGGCCGTGCTGCTGGGAAACTGGATGCCCTGGCCCACCTGGCCGGTGATATTCGTCACCGGTCCGCCCGCCGTCAGCACCCCATCATTGGCCCCAATAATGTCGTTGAAATCCCCCTCCATCGGCCACCAGTCCAACAGCCCAGGCCCGCGATAGGCAAACGTCAGCGTGTAGGGCTGGCCCGGCACCGTCGCTATCTGGTTGGTCATCACCCCGCTGGACAGCGCCAGATAACTGATCCCGTCGTAGGCCGGATACAAATCCCGCCCTTCCACCACCGCCACGTCGTTGCTCACCACCGTCCAGCCTTCCAGGTTCGTTCCCAGGGTCACGGGGAACAGGCTGTTGGTCACCCCGTAATCGCCCAGACTGACTATCCACGGCTCAAAGCTGCACCCATACACCTCCACCTCGGTCGGCAACGGCCCGTAGGGCGGCGCCACAAATTTGATCAACTGCGGCGCCAGCAGCGCGTCATCCGTAAAATTCAAATACACATAGCTCCCGTTGGTCGCCGTCATCCCCAGGTTGGTCACGCCCGGTCCCCCGCGATCTTCATACAACTCCACGCTCGTCCCCTGCGGACTGATCAGATGCAGCACCAGGTTGTCCGCGTTGGTCTTGGCTATCCGCACCCCCACCTGCAAGCTCACCAGACTCTGGTTGCTCGCCAGGATCGAATCGGCCGGTATGCAGATCTGCGACGCCGTGTGATCATCGGTCCCCAGCGGCGTCAGCGTGTTGTTGAACTCCGTCAGCGCCAGGTTCGGCGTCCAGCTCCCCCCATTGGTGATGACCACGCTGATATTGTTCAGCGTCATCCCGCTCTCGTTGGTGATGTCGTAATACCACCGCCCCCCGCTCAACGGCGGCGGGTTCGGCACCACCGGATCGAGATTCAGGTTCAACGCCGGGTTGGTGTACAGAAGCAACGCGCCGCCGAGCAGACCCGTGTTGGTCCCATAATCCCCCGTGTTGACCACCTCCTGGTTCGTCAAGTAAATACCTAACGCCCCCCCCCCCCCGCCCGCGCTCGCCGCAATGCTCAGGTTGGTCGCATAATCCGGCACGTCCACATACCCGTAATACGACCCGTTGGCCGGCAGGTTGGTAATCAAGAATATCTGCGGGTTGGGCGGCTGCGGCCACACCGTCAAGGTCAGCACCGTCACCATCCCCGTCTGCGTGAACACGTTGTCCTTTTCGTTCAGCCGCCACTGCCCCGCCGCCTCCTGCCCAATGAAGGCGCGCAACGTCCCCGGCCCGTCCGAGGCAATCACCGGATAGCCGCCGCCCACCACCGTCCCGTCCGGCAGATCGTCATAGGTGTTGGTAAATCCTCCCGGCGCCCCCGTAAAATGGTTCAGCACCGCCTCCTGCCCGTTGTGGAATAAAGTCCCATACAAATCCGCCGGGTTGGAATGCTCCACCCCCGCCGTCACCACCGCCTTGCGCACGATCATCGGAGTGGCCACCACCGCAAACACGTCCGCCCCCTCCAATCCCCCCGCGTCAAAACTGTCCGGGATCACCACCGGCAGTCCGTAGGCCGAGACCGTGACGCTGCCATCCGATGCGGGCGTGTCAAAGTTGGTCGCCAGCGTCGCAAAAAAGGCAAAGTCACCCCCCTGCTGGCTCTCCGACTTCACCCCAATGTAAAACACCGGCACCGACGAGATGTTGGTCATCAGCACCGTCTCGCTCCCCCCCTGCCCCAGCGACTTGCTGGCCATCGCCACCACATTGGGATCCAGCGTCAACAAACCCTCGTTGGTCGAAACATACAAATCCAAATCCGCGTTGTTCGCCGCCTCATAAGACTCGTTGACCGGCGCCGCCACCGGCACCGTCAGCGTCGGCGGCAGAAACGTGGCGAATATCGCGTTGGTGTAGTTGGTCGCGATGTTGCTCCCGGCGCTGTTGGTGAAGGTGGTGTTCGTCAGGTTGTAGTTGACATTGGTGAACAGGAAAAAATGCCATTGCACCAGGCTCCCGTTGGTCTGCCCCGGATAGGGGTAAAGACCCCCGGGATACTCCGCCAGGTTCGGCTCGTTGGCCCCCACCCGCTGGTGCAGCAGCACCGACCCGTTGTTGGCCACCGTCACCAGCGCCTCGGGCGGCAGGCTGTTGCTCCCCAGGTCCGTCACCCCCAGCGACGCCGTCAGCGCCCCATCATCGCTGGATATGACCAGCGCGTAGTCCTGCCCAATCACATTGGTCTGCAGCGTCGCCGCGTTGACGTTGACCCGCGCCCCACGCACCCACACCGTATAAGGCGGCTGCAGCCCGTAGCTGGCGTCCAGATACACGCTCTTCACGTTGTTGACCACATCGCTGGCCGCCTGCACCGCCGCGTTGGTGCTCAGGCCCATTTCGTCCATTTGATTGGTCGTGGTGATCAACTCCGTGTAAATGTCCCCCGCAAAAAAATCGTTCCCCACATACACGTTGGTCCCCGTCACGTCCACCACCAGCAAATCCAGATCGTTGACCAGCGCCAGACCCGCCGCCGGATTGCCCGGCGGATCCGTCCACACCAAGGTAATCCGCAGCGGATAGTTGGTCGCGTTCGCATCGCTCAGACCCACCGTGTACTGGTGCCATTGCCCGGTCTGCAACGCGTTGGTCGGACTCTGATCATAAAATACCAGCGACGGATTGGGGTTGGTCGAACTCAAC
>Ga0326727_10014233_pt1 | contig 17398 bp, 12 predicted proteins | sample MB2enrmetagenome_FD_207643 | JGI IMG/M metagenome (GOLD analysis project Ga0326727, IMG submission 207643) | Lab enriched peat soil microbial communities from McLean, Ithaca, NY, United States - MB29MY | ecosystem: Environmental > Terrestrial > Soil > Wetlands > Peat | place: USA: New York...
AACGTTCGCGCCGGCTGCCAACTTGGCCAGAATTTCAACCGCCGCTGCTTCCTCGTGGGGATTGGGCGCAGACTCGGGCGCCGGTGTGGCAGGGGATTCTTTCGCGGCCTCCGGCTGGGGAGGCTGCGGGGAAGGTTCCGGCTGGGGTTGGCTGAGGGGGGCCGCCGCTGCCTCCACAACGGCAGATTGGGGAGCAGGCTGCCGTTGCAGCCGCGCCCGGGATTCGGCGGGAAGACTGGGGTTCCAAAGCAATATTTCCCTGAGTTCTTCGCGCCCTGCAAGGAGATGCTCCGCCGCGAAAGCCAGCACATCGGGCGCCGTCTGCGGGCTGGCCACCACCCGGCGGACCTCCGCGCGGTCATATCCCTGCAGCGTTTCGAGCGCCTTCTCGCGCACATCCGCTTCCGGGGCCACCGCGAGCAGCGTCAGGATTTCGATTTTATCTTCCGCCGGTAAAGGCAGATTTCCCTCTGCACCCTTTCGACGGAACACCTCGGGCGCCCTGCCGGAACGAATTAAATCCACTAGACGGTCGGAAATATTATGACCTCACGGAGCAGAGTTCTTCAGGTCGTCACGCGACAGATGGACGCGCTTCACTTCGCCGGTCCGGCCCAAAGGTTTCAAAGTCTCGCCATTCAATGTGAGTATAACGGATCGCGCATTTCCTGTCGTCACGTCGAAAGACTGGTGCGCCTTCAGTGTTTCCACTTCGTTGGGATTGAGCACACGTTGGAGCACTGTCTTACCGTCAGCATCCACGGCGACCCAGGCGCGGTCCGTGGCCGCCACTTGGAGCACCAGGTCCGTATCGGCAGCGGGCTTCGTGGCAGGCGAATTTCCCGTTGGCGGGGTGGGCCGTGTCCCGGGGCTTACCCCTGCCGCCGCTCCTCCCTGGGGATTGGGGGGGGCGGAAGGGGCGGTGGCCGTGGGCGCGCCGGGGGTAGCTGGCGGCGTTTCACCGCCTGCCGCAGGATTCACGCCGGGGACCGTCGTAGCATCGCCGGAAGTAGTGGGGGCGGGCTCGGCGGGAGGGGCAGCCGGTTTGGGCGTCAGAACTTGGGCGGGCGGGGGCGGCGCCGAAGTTTCCGCAGTCCGTGGCGAGTAGCGAGTAAGCGCATAGCCCACGGCGAGCAGTATCACCGCCACCAGTGTTGCGATCAGCGGAGTTCGTGCCGCCTGCCGCCCGGAGTTGGATGCGCCCGCCGCCATCCGATGCAAGTCAAAATCCGCCTGGGGGTGGGCGGCAAGCTGGTATTCAGCCACCACGCGCTCTTCGTCCAAGCCCAGATAGCGCGCGTAGCTGCGGATGAAACTGCGCGAGAAAATCCCCCCGGGAAGCTTGGAGAAATCCTCCCGCTCAATGGCCTCGAGAAAACGCAAGCTGATCTTGGTGGCGGAAGAAATCTCTTCCAGGCTGACGCCTCGCATCTCTCGCTCGCGCCGAAGATTCTCACCAAAGGCGGGCATAAGGGGGCCTTGTTCGCTCCTTACCAATCAAGCCTTACTCATCATATTTTCACGTGCATAACAGTGTCAAATGCTTTAACAGGACTCCCCCGGGGTCTCCCCGGCGGGGCGGGTCCCTGACAAAAGGGTTGAAAAGCTTGGCTCAATGGTTTAAAAGGTTTATACACACATTTATCCGGTGTTAGTTTGGGAACATGATGGGGCCAGAAGAAGAAGTCAGTGAACTGAGACGTCAGGTCGAACGCCTCTCACTCTTTCATGAAGTGGGGAAGGCACTATTCTCTACGCTCGACTTGCAGAAGATTCTTCAGACCATCATGGAAAAGATCAGCGATCTGCTCCAGCCGGATACGTGGTCGCTGTTGATGTTGGATGAGGACACGCAGGAGCTGTATTTCGAGATTGCCATTGGCGCCGGTGCGGAAAAGCTCCGGGATGTGCGCTTAAAGCTCGGTGAGGGAGTCGCGGGGTGGGTGGCTCAGACCGGCGAGCCACTGCTGGTTGAAAACACCTCCGACGATCCCCGCTTCACGCCCAAGGTGGATGAGTTGACGCACACGGAGACGCGCTCGATCGTCTGCGTACCCATCAAGGCGCACGGTCACGTGCTGGGGGTCATCGAACTCGTCAACGCCCTCGGCAAACCCAGCTTCGGCAATGATGATATTCCCATCCTCAAAAGCCTGGCGGACTATGCCGCTATCGCGCTGGAAAACGCCCGTTACGTGCAGCGCATTCATGAGCTCACCATCACTGACGACTGCACCGCGCTCTACAACGCCCGGCATCTCAACTTCGTCCTCGACACGGAGATCTACCGCTCCAATCGTTACGGCTATGAATTCTCGGTTATTTTCATTGACCTGGACCATTTCAAGCAGGTCAATGATGTGCACGGGCACCTGGTGGGGTCGAAACTTCTCTGGATGATCGGCGACGGTATCAAAGGCCACCTGCGCATGATCGACTATGCGTTCCGTTACGGCGGCGACGAGTTCGTCGTGCTGCTTCCCCAGACTTCCAAGGAAAATGCCTTGATGGTTGTCCGCCGCATCCGCGAATTGCTGAACAATCGCGTCTTTTTCGCGGAAGAGAAGATGAACATCAAGGTCACCGCCAGCTTTGGGGTGGCCTCCTTCCCTGTGGATGGCCGCACGCGCAAGGAACTGTTGCGCAAAGCGGATGAAGCCATGTACCTCGTCAAGAACACCAGTCGAAATAACATCGCGCTCGCGGGCCAGGGCATCACCGGCTGAGATGCCGGCTTACGCGGCCGCCATGGCCGCCACCTTCAGCAATCCTTCCATCGATCTTTGGGATGTTTGGAGGTGCGACATTCCGGGAGCCTGGTACTCGCATTCCAGCGACATGGTCCCGGTGTAGTGGTCACGACGCAAGGCGCGGAGTTGGCCCACCAGGTCGATGCTTCCCTGGTCGGCGAAAGCATTGGTGCATTTCTTTCCGGGCTCCTCGCAGGCTACTCCTTTCAAATGCATGTGCCAGATCCGGTTCTTCGGCAAGACGTCATATCCCGAGGGAAAGGAAACCTCACCGCCGAACCAGGGGTTGCCCACATCCCAGTTGGCGCCCACGTTGGGAGCTTTTACAGCGGCGAGGAGACGTGCCAACTCGTGTCCGGTTCGAACATTGCATGCGCCTTCATCCTCGATCGCCAGGCGCACACCCGCGCCGCGCGCCACGTCTGCCGCCTTTTCGAGTTCTTCCGCCACGCGCCCGGCAATCTTTTCGGGCTCCGCAACGCGCCAAAAGGTGAAGACCCGCAGCGTCTCGGTGCCCCAGGCGTGAGCGCGATCGGCGGCGCGCTTCAGCAGGTCCATCTGCCCGGAGTAGGGATAGGCATCCTTCTGATTGACCACTGCCTCGGTGCGGGGCAGCATGCATTTGTAGAGCGCCGTGCTGACCACGGAAACGCGAAATCCGTATTGATCCAGCAACTCTCGTATCCGGCGTATCTGTTCGGGGCTTGCTTCGGTGTTGTACACGCGCCCCCAAATGTGGCGAATCTCAACCCACTCGAGGCCATAACCTTTCATGACCTTAAGCGCCTCTTCAACATCATTCGAGAAGCCGTCGGATATGGCGCCCAGCTTGAAGATGCGCAACGCCGCGGCGGTCTCCGTGGTGCCGCGCGTCTGTCCCGGAACAAAGCCCGCGGCCGAAGCCGCCAAGACGGTTTTCAGGAAATTGCGCCGGGCCAGGTGAGACATGTCAAATCCTCCATCAATTGAGATTCCCGCCGCAAGAATATAGCGCACAATGTTTCCAGGCAGGGCGTGAAAATTGCCGCGGCGCACAGGTCGCCCTTCACCGGCAAGTGAAAACTGACGTCAGAAGACTGATTACTGACGACTGAAAACCCTTCTTACCTTTTCGCACTTTCGTAACACCCCAGCACGCGCAGAAAGTTGGTGACCTCGCCCAAGTGCCCCAGAGCCTTTTTGCAACGGTCCTCCTTCACGTTCCCGATGAAATCGAGATAGAAGAAGTATTCCCATGGGCGACCGCGCAAGGGGCGCGATTCCATTTTGGTCAAATCAATATCGCGCAGGGCGAAAACGCTCAGGCACTTGTAAAGGGCGCCCGGCAGGTTGCGGGTGGAAAACACGATGGAGATTTTGTTGGCCTTGGCAGAGACGCGTGCGGTCTTGGAGAGCAGAAGAAACCGCGTGTAGTTTTCGCGGTGATCTTCCAGATGTGTTGCCAGGATGCGCGCGTGGTAGACCTCCGCAGCGATGCGGCTGGCGATGGCAGCTGCGCCAGGCGGGCGGCGCTCCGCCAGCATTTTGACGGACCCCGCCGTGTCGTAGAAAGTGACCCGTTCCACCTGCGGGTTCCTGGCAAAAAAGCGGCCGCACTGGGCCAGCGCTACGGGATGGGAATAAACCTGGCGCACATCCTTGCGCTTCGTCCGCGGAAGCGCGATGAGATTATGCACAATGCGCAGGCTCACCTCGCCCACAATGTGCAGGTTGTTGGCCAGCAGCAGGTCAAAGTTCTCGTAGACGGACCCAGCCAGAGTATTCTCAATCGGAACCAGGCAGAAATTCGCGCGCCCCTTGGTGACGCTTTCAAAAGTGGCAGTGAATGTCTCGCACGGCAGCACGCGGATCCGCCTCCCCAGGAGTTTGTACGCGGCCTCCTCGCTAAACGAACCTCGTTCACCTTGGAAAGCGATCAAAGATGTGGCCATGAATTCGGTTATCTCCTTATATGAAGATGAAGGCAGGATGCCACCACGGTTTCCTACCCCGACCGCGACAACTCTGCCACCAACACCTCGCGCCGCTTCAAGGCAATGCCGCTGGTCAAGTCCAGCACATGGCGATATGCCATCCAGGCGGCACCCGCCAGCACCAGGAAAGCGGCCCCGCACCAGGCGAGATGACCCATCCAGCGCGATAGAAAGTACATGCCCGCTATCAGGGCAGCCAGCAGCACCTGGACTCCCATGCTGGCCGCGACCGACAAACCCGACGCTTGCTGCCGGCGCATCTGCCCCGGGTTCAACTTGCGAGGAAAATAAAGCGACACCAGGTTCCCAGCCGCCAAGTTCGTAAGGAGGGCGAAGAGTGCGCCTGTCAGCGTTACCCACACCACCACCAGAGGGGTTGGACCCACAAGAAACCGGCCCAGCACAGCGACGAGGAGTATCTCTACCAGGACCACTAATGTGTGAAGCAGATTCTTCGCCACCAGCACGTCGCGGAAGCGAATGGGTGCGACCAACAGCATGGGCAAGCCCGATCCGTCGTAACCCAGATTGTTGTAAGCAAGACCAACAAGGATGAGCATCACGTAAATGACGCTCAGCGGGAAGAAAAATGAGTGCGAACGCATGAAGACCGGTTCTTTTGCGTGCGAACCGCCATGGCCCAGGCTCATGACGAAAAGGATAAACGGCGGAGCCAACAGATTGAAATACGCCGTGCTGTTGCGCAACAAATAGCGCAGGTCCTTCTCGAACAGAGCTGCCACCGTTGAGGAGAAACCGGCCACGTTCCAGCCCGCGCGCACGGTCGAACGTCCGGTGGACTTCTCCGGACGCGCTTCATTCAGGTTTTCGCCGCGGTACTCCGCCCGCAGGCGAATGGAGACCAGCCACCCGAGCACTCCACTGTAAACCAGAAGGACCGCGAACTTCGCCAAGGCGCTGCCCCCACGGCCGGCATACCCCGCCGTGATGGCCGTGGCGGTCAAGCTGGGCGGCAGGAAGCGAGCGGCGGCAGAGAATCTCGTGACCATGGGCAGCGCACGTTTGCCGTAGCGCGCGGTCAGAGGCGATACAAGCTGAAAGCTGAACATCAAAAGTATGAATAGCGCGCCCAGGATTTCCCGTGTGCGCCGCTGGGCCATCCATCGGCTGAGCCAGGCGAAAATCGTCCGGTTCAGCAACAGATTCAAGAGTGCGAACGCGGCCAAGGCCGGAATCGCCCACAGCAGCGTCCCGGGCGACGCGACGGCGATACCGGCGAGCATCGCCAAGAGCCAGTACAAGGCCGCCAAGGCCACGGGGTCGAAGATCCCATGTGAGAAGGCCAGAAGCACGAAAGTGGAATAGCGGAGCGGGAACCGCAGCAGCGAGGCCGGATCGGACTCAGCGCTGAACCCGGAGACCACAATAGGCAGCACCAGCCAGACCAGAAATACGAACCAAAGCTCGACCGAAAGAATGAACAATTTTCGGGAGCTGATCGCGTACCTACTCCCGAGGCCCAGAAGCGGCCCGAACCCCAGTACCCCGCACACCATACCGGAAGCCGCGATAATTTTGGCAACCAGGTCCGCTTTGCCGCGCCCAGTCCGCAGGCTATTCACGAAGAGACGCCAGCGCAGCCAGCCCACCAGACGGAGCTGGGCTCGTTTGCCCGGTACCAACGTCATTCCAGCCACGAGAGCTCCGGTACGGCGGCGCGCTCCCCGCCCACAATCTCCAGGAAGATCTGTTCCAGGCTGAGCTTCTGCCCATCGTCGTGCCGCGCCGACACACCGGAGCGCAGTTCGTCAATGGACCCCTGGGCCACCAGCTCGCCGCGATGGATAATGGCCACGTGGCTGCAAAGCCGCTCCACGATTTCGAGCACGTGGGAGGTGAGGAAGATCGTGGCGCCCCGGGCGATCATGCGATTCAACATCGCCTTGAGGGTACCGGCAGCGATCGCGTCCACGCCCTCGAAAGGCTCATCCAGAAATAGCACCTTGGGCCCATGGATTACCGCCGCGGCCATCGCCAACTTCTTCTTCATGCCGTGCGAGTAATCCACAATCAGTGACTTGGCGCGATCCCCCAGGCCCATGAAGTCGAGGAGCTCCTGGGCGCGCTCGGCGGCGGTGACGCGGTCGAGCCCGTACATACGTCCGGCGAAGATGAGGTACTCGGGCCCGGTCAAACGGTCAAACAGCGCGAGGCCTTCCGGGACCACGCCGATCTGGCTCTTCACTTCCACGGGATTGCCCAGCAAGTCGAGGCCGAGAATTCGAATGCGGCCTGCCGTCGGCTCCAGCAGACCGGTGAGCATCTTGATGGTGGTGGATTTGCCCGCGCCGTTGGGGCCCAGGAATCCGAAGAATTGGCCCGCTTCCACGCGCAGGTTGACGTTGCGCACCGCTTCCAGCTCTCCGAAGCGGCGGCAGAGTCCATCCGTCTCAACTGCGAAGTCAGTCATGTCGGTGTGCCGAGGCCAGAATACCACAGGCCTCAGCGTAGTGATGGCCGAACTTTCGGCGGTGGTACAGTTCGAGATTAGGTCGCGGGGCGGTTTGGCTAATCTCCGGCACGGGTCCTTGAAGGCCTCGCGCGTCGGTGCTAACCTGCGGGCAGCGGCGTGGATAGGGTCGAGCGCCGCGGCACATTGCGGTGCGGCGGAACCCGGCGTTTGCTTGCACATGGAAATCTGGCGCCCGCAGTTGTGAGTATGCAGAAAGGGCTCAATCATGCGACGCAATGCCTATCCGTCTCCGCCTTGGACACCCCAAGTCCTCATTCCGGCCATTTGCGTATGGTTGGTGGTGTTTGGGTGTCTGGCCCCAACGGCGATGGCGCTCGCCCCGGCGGGTTTGAAAACGGAATACCTGGAAAACCCGCAAGGGCTCGACGTTCTTCGTCCTCGCTTGAGCTGGGTTCTTGCCGCCACGGGGCGCGCCCAAAATCAGTCGGCCTATCAAATCCAAGTGGCCGACTCCGCCGGGCAGTTCAAATCCGCGGTGATTTGGGACAGCGGCAAGGTAAATACCGGCCAGAATTTCGGCATCGTTTACGGAGGCCCGGCCGTGGCGAGCGGCGCTGAATATTACTGGCGGGTCAGGGTTTGGGATCAAGATGGCAAGGCCTCTGCTTGGTCACCCACGGCGCATTGGGAAATGGGACTGTTGCACGCTGCCGACTGGCACGGAAAATGGATTGGCGGCCCCAACGACACGACGTCGCCATTCCTGCGCAAGGAATTTCAGTTGACCCAAAAGGTCAAGAAAGCCACGGCCTATGTGTATGCCTTCGGCTTCTACGAACTCCACTTCAATGGGGTTAAAGCCGGCGATCTCGTGTTAGCTCCTGTCAATTCTAATTATAACAAATATATATATTATGATACTTATGATGTAACCCCACTCTTACGGGAAGGCGGCAATGCCGCGGGCCTCTGGCTGGGCAACGGCTATGATCGGAATTTCAACCAGTGGGGCTATCGCTGGATGACCGCCAAGCAGGCGATTTTGGAACTTGATATCCAGTTCGTGGATGGCTCGCGCCAGTCCATCGTGACCGACGAATCCTGGAAAACCGCGGAGAGTCCGATCCTTGCGAACAGCATTTATAACGGCGAAACCTACGATGCTCGCCGGGAACAAATGGGTTGGGACCGCTTTGGCTACGACGATCATGCCTGGCAACCGGTGCAACTCTTTCCCGCTCCGGCGGGTCTTATGCGCTCCCGCCTGATGCCGGCCATCAAAGTCATTCGCACCCTGCACCCGCGCTCGGTGCATCAACCCAAGGCGGGAATATTTGTTTTTGACATGGGCCAAAACCTGGCAGGATGGACACGCGTGCGAGCCCGCGGCCCCGCGGGCACCACCATTGTGATCCGCCACGCGGAGGACCTTCACCCGGACGGCACTCTCGACACCAAAACCAACCGCAGCGCCCGCGCCACGGACACGTTCATCTTGAAGGGGACGGGGGCGGAAGTCTATGAACCGCGATTTACGTATCACGGCTTTCGCTATGTCGAAGTCACCGGCTTCCCAGGAACCCCTACGCTCGAAAATATCGAGGGGCGCGTGATCCATGCGGCCATCGAGCCCGCGGGAAAATTCGAGTCCTCCAATTCCCTGCTCAACCGGATCCACAGCAACTTCCTGTGGGGTGTAACGAACAACCTGGTGGGAATCCCCACCGACAATCCCACCCGCGACGAACGCACTCCCTGCCTGATGGATTCCATGATGGCGGAGGAAACAGCTCTCTATAACTTCGACATGAACAATTACTACACCAAATGGTTGCAGGATATCGAAGGCGGAAGAGACGGCCCCAATTGGTCGGGCGACCAGGTGCTTTTGGCCTGGCTGCTCTACCAACACTATGGGAATCGCCGCATTTTGGAGGAGAGCTACGAAAACTCCCGGCAGTTGGTTGATGCCTTTGCCACGCAAGCCGCCAAGCCGCACCCCTGGTCGGATGCCTTCGGAGACTGGTGCCCGCCGGGGCGAAGCGGCCATTACGAGCAATGCTTCAGCGAAGGGGAGATCGTCAATACCTCCATTTATTATCGTGCCACCCTGCTGGTTTCCCAAATGGCCGGGATTCTGGGCAAGACATCCGATGCCGCGGCTTATCAGGAGCGGGCGGAATCCATCCGGCGCGAATTCAACGCCCGTCTTTTCCAGGAGGCCACGCATACCTATGGCAGCGGGGTGCAGGTAACTTCCGTCATGCCCCTGGCCTTTGACATGCTGCCTCCCGGCCAGAAACCCGCCGCGGCGCATGCCTTGTGGGAGCGCTTGATGGGCCCGGACCACGCGCATCTGGATACGGGGATATTCGGCACTCGTTATTTGTTCGACGTCCTGATTGACAACGGATTTGCCGACGCCGCCTACCAGGTTTTGAACCAGACCACCTATCCCAGCTATGGACACCAGATCAGTTTGGGCGCCACCACCACCTGGGAGCAGTGGCACCTCATCGGCGGCATGGAGACGCACGATCATGCCATGTTTGCCGGCCCCGGCAGCACGCTCTACTCCCGCTTGGCGGGCATTCAACCCTTGCAGCCCGGCTACAAGGAAATCCTGATCCGGCCCGCTTTCCCCCGGGGATTGACTTCCGTAACCTGCTCGTTGCGCACGGTGATGGGGGAAATTGTCTCCAATTGGAAAGTCCAAAATGGTGTGACCCAACAAATCACCATCCCTCCCAACGCCACCGCCATCGTCTACGTGCCGGCTACAGCGATTGAGCAGGTGAGAGAAAGTGGCCGGCCGGCGACGGAAGCTCCCGGCGTTCACTACTTGCGTCTCGAAAATGGCTCCGCCGTCTTTTCCGTGGGTTCGGGTTCTTACCAGTTTGCTTCCTTGCGATGAACCCAGGGCGCAAGCCGCGTCAGCCCAGACCCCATGTCCGGTAGGGGCGTTCGTCGAGGTGGATTGTTGATGGGCGACCGTAGATTCACCCTGAATTTCTGCAAAATTCGTGTTGGTTTGCAGTAAATGTCCGAATATTTGTAGTAAATGTCCGACTTCTTTCCGGGCATTTTGTCATATATTTGTTTGTTTTCATACACATTCCGGCTTTGAACGTATTTATTTTTAAAATCTTTTCCCCTCTTGGACCTTCCTGAACGCCTTGATAAGGCGGCACATCCGTCGAAAACCGGAGTCTTCTATTGAGCGATCCAAGAAACGCGATGAATGCCTGGTTCAGGAACCCCTCATGCTTGGAACTGTCGAACCGCGCGATTACAGAGTGCACAGAGGTAACCACGGAGACCTCTCCGTGATTGCAGTGCCCCGCCTCGGTGACCCTCGAACCTTTTGCCTTCCCTCATCGCTCGAGGAAATTCTACTGAGGCTAGGCACGATTGATCGCGTAATTTGTGCGCCTTCGGCCCAATTGCCCCGCCGATCTTGTGAATTACTGTAAAACTCGGGCGAATTCGTGTAAATGACGTGTATTTGACTGGACATATTGTCATGGTCTCCTTTGTTTTCATACACATCCCCGGATCATGTTGCACTTTTTTGTTTTCCTCAGCTTGCTCCCCAATGTTTTCATGCACATCCCCGGATGTTCCCTTTATGCCTGATATTTCCATCCGTCTCCTAGCCTGTTGCATCTAGCCAAGGTGAGTATTCTCACCCAGACGCAGAGGCTCATGTAACATGCCAGCAATAACCCATCCATAACCACGATGGCCATAGACTAATTGACCGAAACCCAGCGGAATATTTATTGCCTTCACCCGCTCGAACGGTGCCTGAGGTGGTATAACCCGGAGGTGGCCACGGCCAATGCGTCTTGGGAATTGTTCGTCTTCATAAGAAAAGCCCACCGCCACGAAAGCGCTAACCGTGGCTACGGCTTTACAACGGCTGAACCTGGTACTATCTTATCTATTGGGAATAGTTAAGAGGAGGGATACGATGCACCGAGAGGATAAGATTGGAGGCGCGCCCATGAAGACCGTGACCATCTCTCTACCCGAGTCGCTTAAGGGCTTTGTGGAGCGCCAGGTTGCCACGAAGGATTACGGCAATGTCAGCGAGTACTTCCGCACCCTGTTGCGCGAAGCTCGGGCCAGGGAGGAGGATGCCAGGTTGGAAGCGTTGCTGGTTGAAGGCTTGGCGTCCGGCGACGAAATTCCGCTGACCAAAGAGTTCTGGAGGGAACTGAAGACCGAGGCCGCCGGGATTGCCCGCAAACACCGCGCGCGGAAAAAGCTTTGAAAGCGATTATCCTCCCCGCGGCACGGGATGACATCCTGCGCCAGTACCGCTACTACCTGGTGGAGCAGGACAATCCGAAAGTGGCCGAACGCTTCCTAAGCGCCGTCCGGAAAACGATGGAGGGGATCATCCGGATGCCACAGGGCGGCGCGCCCAAACGTCTTTCGCGGGAAGCTCTCCGGAGCCTGAGATCCTGGCCCGTCAAGGGATTTGAGGATCGGCGCGTCTATTACCTGGCTCAAGAGGGCGGGGTTCGGGTGGTCCGGGTACTGCACGGAAAACGCGACATCAATAACATCCTCGAAAAAGAATGCGATGACACGCCGCAGTAAGCGAAGAGCCGCTTTGCCTGAGTGCCTGAGAATAAATAGGAAATATCCTGTTCCGGTTTCCCCCGGCTCAGGTTAGCCGCACGAGGGGGCGATTGCTTTCCGGCCAATCCACGCCCATGGCGGCTGTGACGATGCACGCATATGCCGCAGCCAAAACGAGCCCTTCGGCCGAGAACTTCAGCGTGGGCGGCGGAGGCGAGCTGATGCATGTGAGCGTGGCGCCAACGATTACCGATCCCACGGCAAGCCACTGGTACAAGCGCAATCCGAAGAGAATAGGGGTTTGAGGCTCACCCCGGTAAGCCTCTTCCGCGAATCGTGAAACTCCGCTACGCCGCTGTTGAGTTCGCTCTTCTTATGATTTGATCCTGCTGGTACAATCGCTGAGTGTCCGTTGGTGCACGCGAGAGAGAATGAGCGCCGGCGGGCGAAGCGCAATCAGGACGAGGAGCGTGACGTGAGTGATCAGGCGGAAGACTTTGCCGCGATGTTCGAGGCTTCGATCCAGGCCAAGCGCCTCGATCAAGGCGAACTCGTTGAGGGCAGGATCGTCGCCATCGGCCCGGAGGTGGCGTTAGTCGACGTGGGTCGCAAGGGTGAGGCGGTCATGGACATCGCCGAACTGAAGAACGCCGACGGCGAGATCGAGGTCGCGCTGGGCGATCGCGTTCAGGCGATGGTGGTGTCGACGTCCGGTGGGCTGACGCTCTCCCGCAGGCTGGGGGGATCGGCGGCGAGCGATCGGCAGTTCGAAGTCGCCTTTCAAGGCGGCCTGCCGGTGGAAGGAAAGGTGGAACGGCAGATCAAGGGCGGCTACGAGGTGCGCGTCGGCCGGCGTCGCGCCTTCTGTCCGATTTCCCAGATCGACCTCCGCGGCGCAGACCCGTCGGCGTACGAAGGGCATGTCTACCAATTCCGCATCATCGAGTACAAGGAAGGCGGCGAGAACATCGTCGTCTCCCGGCGCGCGCTCCTCGAGGAGGAGCAGCGGGCGAACGCCGCCAAGGTCCGCGGCAAGATCGTCGCCGGCGCCGTCATCACCGGCCGTGTCACCTCCGTCCGCGAGTTCGGCGCGTTCGTCGATCTCGGCGCCGGTGTCCAGGGGCTGCTCCACGTGTCCGAGATGGCGTGGTCCCGCGTCTCGGACCCGGCGGAGATGGCCAAAGCGGGCGAGGAGATCACGGTCAAGGTCCTGCGCGTGGACGAGGAGAAGATATCGCTGGGGTTGAAGCAGCTCTCTGCCGACCCATGGTCGAGAGTGCCCGAGGTGTACAAAGTAGGCCAACGGCTGCCCGGCCGCGTCACACGCGTCGCGAAGTTCGGCGCATTCGTGGAGCTTGAGCCGGGCATCGAAGCGCTGGCCCATGCTTCCACGTTCGCGCCCACCGGACGATCGGGAGGCTGGTCGAGTCAGGTCTCTGCCGGGATGACGGGTACATTTGAGGTTCTCGGCATCGACCTCGAGCAGAAACGGATCGGCGTGGCGCTGGTTCAGGAAGGCTGGGCGGGGGCGGAGGGGGCTACGGGAGCCCGGCGTGGCATCGTTCCGGGCGCGCGTCTGACGGGAAAGGTGGAGCGCTACGAGAAATTCGGCGTGTTCGTCTTCCTGGCCCCCGGGCGTACCGGTGTCATCCCCATGAGCGAAACCGGCATCGCCAAGGAAGGCGATATCCAGCGAGCCTTCCCGGTGGGGGCGGACGTCGAGGTCATCGTGCTGGAAGTCGATCCGTCAGGTCGGCGCATCCGCCTGAGTGCGAAGGCAGTCCTGGATGCGCGCGAGGCCGAGGAAGTGCGCGAGTGGACGGAGCGCAATGCTCCTCCCGCCGGGGGCTCCGGGATATTCGCTGACAAGCTGCGCTCGGCGTTTAAGTCGCCAGAGAAGTGACACGCTCACCGTCCCGCCTCTGGGTGCTTCCGCTCGTCCGAATTTAAGCCCCCTATGAGGCCTGACGAAGCGGCGTAACGGGTAATCTCACCGATGCGCCCGTGACTCCCAGCAGTTTGTCGGTCGATCGCGTGTGGTTGCCCGCCGACCCGCACACACACATTGGAAGGCGTACCGCAGAGTAATTTTTCTCGGAGAAAAATGACTCTGCGCTATGCCCCTCGTCAGGCCTGATGGGCCCCGTCGCGGGTGATGTTGAACTTTTTCCCCTGGTAGTGAACATCCACCAAGCGCGCGGCAGGATCAAAATCAGCCAAGTGAGAGTTCACGCGGATGCCCTCGTGCAGAGTGAGGTCAGCGCCGAAAATCGTGTCGATCACAAGGTCGATGAAGCTGCCCCCGGAAACGCAGCACCAGTCGTTATCATACGGCCGATCATGCGGACATTTGAACGCGCCCCCATTTTCAGTCGGGAAAATGCTTTCCACGATGTGGGCCTGCCCAAAGGGGCCCTGGTTGGCCGACTTGGCCAGGCCCTTTACCCAGGAGGCCACGCGGGAGGGTTGCTCAATCTTGTAGAGTCCTTTTGCGGTCATGGAGGGCCAGGCCGTATACGCTCCCAGCCAGCTATGGTCGGCGCGGAGGTTCCAGGTGGAGTCGACATCGCCGGGTGACAGGGCGTGCATCCAGAGGGGCGTGTAAAGTTCGTTCCAGAAGAAGCCGTTCATTTCCTTTTTCTGTTTTTCACTCAGGTCCTCGAACATGGTGTCTAGAACGGTCAGCAGGTCATAGCAGTGGCGAACCTCGTTGAACGTTCCGTCCGGCTGCCCAGCCTTCCACCAACCCTTGCCCTCCACATAAAGCAGGCGGTTGATTCTCGCGGCGAGGTCTTTAGCTTCCGAACGCAATTGTGTGGCGCGCGCGGGATCGCCGCGGCGGTCCAGCAGCGAGGCCACAAAGCGCATTCCATAAACATTTCCCGCATTCATGGCAGGCACTTCGTGAATCCAGGTGCTGACCACTTCCAACAGGTTTTCGAGCGTGCCGTAGTCCGCGAGGCCGTGACCGAACTTATCGAGCTTTTTCCAATACAAGGCATGGTCCACCAGGTGTTCGATGGCCGGCTTCCCCTCGATGGTCTTGTCGAGCCAGGCGAAGTCGCCGGTCACGCGCAGGTAATTATCCGCGCAGCGCAGGATGCCCATGTCATTAACGGCATACCACGGTCCTACGCCCTCTCCCGTAAGGTAATCGGTGGCGACGTGCTGATGCATGTCCCGGACCAGCCAGGTTTCCAGCAGGGTGCGCAACACCTGCGGGTCGAGAAGCGCGAGGCTGAGCGACGTCAGCATGGCGTCCCAGATGAATGTCTCGGTGGGACCGAAGTGGGGAATGGTGGCGTAGGTCGGGCCATAGACGGAGTCGGGTGAGACACTTCGGTTGACGAGGAGATTGGTAAAACCCGTATGGTACAACTTCCAGAGCTCGCGGTTGCTGGTGACGAGTTGGGGAAGGTGGCCCGAGAATTCCGAATTCCCCGGCGTAAAGGCAGCCCGCAGGAGGCTGGCGCAGTGCTCCTCATTATCCTTGCGCAGTTGCTCGAAGTTGGCTTGCTGCCGATCGTACAATTCGAGCGTGGCCTCCCGGCCTTCGCTGATAGCGTTGATGTAGTGGAACGTTCGCGCTTCCCCCGGATTCAGGGAGACTTCATGCACCAGCATTCTTCCGCGCTCAATGCGGGCCGGGTGGGGTGAAATGCCCTGCACGGAAACCGCCGGGCTATGGCGCGCCTCGAAGATCAGGCAACCGTGGGACTCGCTGGGCGTGAGCAGGTTATCCGGCTCCGCACATCGGCTCGACCAGGCCTTTCCGCGCCTTACCGTCACGCCGGCCCGCATGTCAAAGCCCAGGGAGATATTGCGTCGCTCATGACTATCATTGGTTACGGTGATCAACTCGGCGACAATTCGCTGCTTGGAGGGTAGGAAGGTCTCGGTGCTGAATCGAATGCCCTCGGCCACCGTCTCCCGGACAATCCGATGGGGATACCACGTGTAGGCGACTTTTCCCGCGGGCGGCGGAAAGGAAGTCAGGACTTGGCCGTTCATGAAAATCTCGCAGGTTATCAGGCTTCCCGGGCTGAATGACATATCCGGGACCTCACAACAAGCGAACGGTGGAAAAGCAATCGAGGTGATTCCTGAGACTGACTTGGCGGCCTGGAGGTTTCCCCATTCATTCGTGGCCATGGGGGGATTGAAATAGTCCCGGAGATGATGCACAAGTTTATCGCTGGCGAGATCCGCCGGGGTGGGAACGGCGGGCAGGGGGCCTCCTCCCGAGGCTGAAGGCGCCGGGGAGTGCGCCTCTCCCTTGATGATCATGGGCGCCGCGATTCCTGGCGCAAGGGCGACGCTGGTTGCCCCCAGTTTGAGGAATTCCCTGCGGTCGAGGGCTGGTTTTTGGGTGTTCTCAGGGTTCTTGCCTGATGCGTTTTGGGTGGCCATGGATAGATCCCGGTTAGATTGTTCCGAGGAGTCCGTGAAAGAAGAAGTCCGTGTAGACCTGGGCGAGTTCATCCTGTTTGACCGGGCCCTCGGGGTTGTACCACTGGTAGAGCCAATTGATCATTCCCAGCAGGGCAAAGGCGGCCAGCCGGGGCGCGACCTGGGGCGGCTTGCCGCTCTGCTCCTGGACGTTTTTGATGAGCTCGACAAGGTAATCGATGTAGCCGCGTTTGCGGGCGTTAAGTTTCTTGCGCAGGGGGCCGCTCAGCGAGCGGTTTTCGTGCAGAATTACGGTGATTTCCTGGTCGCGGGCGCGCACGATCAGGTCGATGTGGCCGATGATGGTTTGGCGAAGCTTCTCGCGGGGGTCGGCGATGTCCTTGATGGCGGCGAGCACGGTCTCATCCAGAATATCCATTCCGTAGTTCTGGATTTCGTAAAGCAGACGGTCCTTGCTGCCCACGTGATGATAGAGACCCGCCTTGGTAAGGCCGACGGCCTGCGCAATATCCTGCATCGAAGCGCCGTCGTAACTCTTCGCGTAGAAGACACGCGCGGCGATGCGGCAAATTTCACGGAGCTTCTGCCTGGCTTCAGCAGCTCGGGGCATAACAGGTTAATTACCACGTCAAGCAAGCGCAGTGTAGCACAAAAGGCAAACCCGGGAAGCGGTTTCCTTGCTAATGTGTTTCCTTGCTAACCTAAACGGACCAACTCATATTATGATTCGGACCAAAATGAAGAGCGGGTGATGAAGGAGGTTTCAAATGCGCTGGGTTGATTACAGAACGAGCTTGGTGGTGACGTTATTGGCGCTGGTGTTTTCCGCGGCAGGAGCGCGCGCGGAGGTGAAACTCCCGGCTTTGATTTCCGATGGGATGGTGCTCCAGCAAGGTGTAAAGGTCAACATTTGGGGGATTGCCGATCCGGGTGAGCGGGTCACCGTGACATTGAAAGATCAAGAGGCCAGCGGAGTTGCAGATGGTGACGGTCAATGGAAAGTGCCACTGGGACCGCTGACACCCGGCGGCCCTTTCACCCTGACCATTACGGGCAAGAACACCATTACCCTTCACGACGTGCTGGTAGGGGAAGTGTGGGTCTGTTCCGGCCAGTCCAACATGGGGTTGACGGTGAGCAGCGTCAATAACGCGCAGGATGAGATAGCCCGCGCTGATTACCCCATGCTCCGGTTGTTTACGGTTGGACCGGCGGTGGCCGAAAAACCGCAGCGGGACGTG
>Ga0326727_10014234_pt1 | contig 17394 bp, 12 predicted proteins | sample MB2enrmetagenome_FD_207643 | JGI IMG/M metagenome (GOLD analysis project Ga0326727, IMG submission 207643) | Lab enriched peat soil microbial communities from McLean, Ithaca, NY, United States - MB29MY | ecosystem: Environmental > Terrestrial > Soil > Wetlands > Peat | place: USA: New York...
CGTCCTTCACTCCGCGCGTCCGCATGCCGCCGGGGTTTGAGCCAAAATCCGGTTCGGTCAGTCCAAAGCAGCCGATAGCTTTGCCTTGCTGCAAAGCTGGCAGCCAGCGATCTTTCTGCTCGTCGGAACCGTAGGCGTTGATGGGATACATCACCAGCGCGCCCTGCACGCTCACGAAGCTTCGCAAGCCGCTGTCGCCGCGTTCGAGTTCCTGCATGATCAGGCCGTACTGCACGTTTGACATGCCCGCGCAGCCATAGCCCTCCAGGTTGGCGCCGTAAAATCCCAACTCCGCCATGACCGGGACCAGATGCAGCGGGAACTTCCCCTCGCGGTTCCACCCCTCGATATGCGGGATGATCTCCTTCTCCACAAACTCGCGCACCATCTGGCGCACCAGCTTTTCATCGTCATTGAGCAGGGAATCGATTTCCAGGTAGTCCACTCCGCGAAAGGCAAACATGGGTTCCTCCTGCGCGCGACGGTAGGGCCGAGTGGCGCTCGGCCTTCGTCCTTTTCCGGCGGCAAACGCCCTTCTGCCCAACGCAAAGCCGAAGGCTCTTCGGCCCTACGTTCGGGCGTGGCCGAAGGTTCCGCGCATTTTGACAAAGAGCCGGTCGACGGACGCGATCCATCCCTCCAGGGTCACCTCCGTGGTGTCCACCACGAGGTCGGCAAATACCTTCGTTGGCTCCACGTAGCGCCGGTGCATGGGGCGGATGGAATCGCGGTATTGCGCCACGGTGGAGTCCAACGTCCGGCCCCGCTCATGCACATCTCTTACCAGGCGGCGCATCAGGCGGACGTCGGCGTCGGCCTCGACAAAAATCTTCAAGTCCATCATCGCCCGCAATCGCTCATCCCACAGTGCCAGGAGCCCTTCGAAAATGATCAGCGGGGCGGGAAGAATCTCCGTAGTTTCCGGCGTTCGTGTGTGCGTGACAAAGCAATATCGCGGTTTGGCGATCGGCCGGCCGGCCACGAGCTGCTCGAAGTGCTTCTGAAGAAGTTCGTAATCCAGGGCGGCGGGCTCGTCATAATTGGTCAGGATGCGCTGCTCAAGCTGCAAGTGCGATTGGTCACGATAGTAGGAATCCTGGTCCACGACGGTGGCGCCCAAGTCCGAATACTGATGAGCGAGGCGATGCGCGAGAGTCGATTTTCCGGCTCCGGTGCCGCCGCCGACTCCAATGATAAAGGGGCTGCGAGGTTTTTTTGAGGGCATGGTTGTCTGCCAAAGTGCGGCCGGATGGGAGTTGCCGCCGCGGCCGACTTCCGCTTCAACCGGAGGTCAGCAAGCCAGCATTCTAGTGGGCGGCCGAAGGCGGGTCAAGGAGCCACACGGATGGTGAGTCACTTTAGTTTTCTCCCGGAATACCAACTCCACACCGATCCGATGGCTGCGCCTACAATGATAATTACGAGCAAGTCGCCCACGAATCCGAGCCATTCGAACCCTCCGCCTCCCGCTTCTCCTCCTTCGCGAAAGAGCGTGAAAGGTAAGCCATATGGAAAAAAGCAATCAAAGCATGTGACGGGTCGCAAGAAGTGGAAGAGGTTCGCCGCGACAGACAGACAAAATGCTGCAAGCAGACCAATCAAATATTTGGTGGTCTTCTTCATGCTGTTCCTTCCAATTATACGCTCCAATAATCCACCAGTATTTCGACCATCCAAACGTGGTGTGCAATCCTTGCTTTCCGCAAGCAGTTTGGGAATCACCCGGCAACAGAATATAATCCCATGCACTATGGAAGAACAAATACGGTTGACCGCGATGGTCAAGGCGGCGGGTTGAGCGGCTAAGTTGAGTCCAAGGATTTTGGACTCGGTGCTCGCCCGGTTGCCGAAACAATTCGACCCGAACGTGCTGGTAGGCTTCGAGACCGCCGACGACGCGGGAGTGTATCAACTTTCGCCCGAGCTGGCGCTGGTCCAGACCGTGGATTTCTTCACGCCCATCGTGGATGACCCGTACACCTTCGGCCAGATTGCCGCCGCCAACTCCCTGAGCGATGTGTACGCCATGGGTGGCCGGCCAATTTCCGCGCTCTCCATTGTCGGGTTCCCGAACACCGGCCGGGATGTGGAAATTCTGGAAAGGATTCTTCAGGGTGGCCATGCCAAGATGCAGGAAGCTGGCTGCACGGTGATCGGCGGCCACTCCCTTGGCGACGATGAAATCAAATTTGGTTACGCGGTGACGGGTGTCATTAATCCCCAGCGGGTGCTGAAGAATGTGGGAGCGCGGCCGGGCGACCGGCTGATTCTCACCAAGCGCCTGGGCACCGGGGTGATCGGCACGGCCTTGAAGAAAGACGGCGCGGCAAAAGCTGCGGTGGATGCGGCGATCCTATCCATGTGCACGCTCAACCGCGCCGCCATGGAGTTGGCCCTGCCGTGGGAAGTGCACGCCGCCACGGACGTCACGGGCTTCGGCCTGCTCGGCCACGCGCGGGAAATGGCGGTGGGCAGCAAGGTGAGCTTCGCCATCGACTCTGCGCAAATCGAGTTTCTGCCGGGAGCGCGCGAACTCGCGCAGGAAGGTTTTCTGCCCGGGGGCCTGAAGCGAAATATGGAATTCATCGGCGGCTGCGTGGAGTTTGCCGCCGGTGTTCCGGAAGAAGTCAGGAATCTGCTTTTCGACCCGCAGACCTCCGGCGGGCTCCTGCTTTCCGTAGCTTTGAAGGATGCCGCGCAGCTTCTGGAATCGTTGCGCACGAACGGCGTGAATGCGCAGCAAGTGGGGGAAGTCATCGAGAAGACTCATCTCCTCATTCAGGTGCAGTGACCACGCCGCCACCCACCACGCCCCCACCTGGCCGGGTGTGGCTGGCCCCGGAGAATTGAAGACGGATTCGCCATGCATGGATAATCGATGCGCGCCACACGTAAACCACGCGTCAAGATTTGCTGCATTCGCAACCTCGAGGAAGCCGGGATGGCCATTGACGCCGGCGCTGCGGCGCTGGGCCTCGTCTCCAAAATGCCGAGCGGCCCGGGAGTGATTTCAGAAGAGGAGATCGCCCAGATTGCGGCGCGAGTCCCGCCCGGCGTCGCGTCCTTTCTGCTGACGAGCGTGCTGGACGTCCGCGCCCTCATCGCCCAGCAAAAACGCACTGGAGTAAATACGCTGCAAATCGTGGACCGCCTGGAACACGGCGCCTTCCAGAGACTGCGCGCGGCGCTGCCGGGCATTGCGCTGGTCCAGGTCATCCACGTGCGCGGGCCTGACTCTATCGAAGAAGCCCTGGCCGTCACGCCGCACGTGGATGCACTGTTGCTCGATTCCGGCAATCCGGCGCTGCCCGTGAAGGAGTTGGGAGGAACCGGGCGCACGCATGATTGGGCGATCAGCCGCCGAATCCGGGAAGCCGCGCCCGTACCGGTTTTTCTGGCCGGCGGCCTGACCGCTGCCAACGTCGTTGAGGCAATCTGCGAAGTGGAGCCATTTGGGATTGACGTGTGCAATGGCGTCCGCACCGAGGGCAGGCTGGATGCCGCCAAGCTCGCGGATTTCTTCCGCGCCATCTCCCGAGGCGCGGGGACAGAAGCCGGACCGGTGACAAATTAAACCTGCATTGCGCCATCTGCCGCACACGGGTTAAGATGGCCACGATGAAGAAACACATTCCTATTCAATTAATCGTCGGTTTGGGGATACTGCTGATCGGGGGCGGGATCGTCGGGGGCGAGTATCTTCTCGTAAAGTGGTATCCGACGCACAAAGCAAACGTGGAAAGGGAAACTTTGGCGCCGACCTCTTACAAAAATGATGCTCTGGGATTCGAGTTGCAGGTGGCGGCGGGCATCGACGAGAAGGTGGAACCCTTTACAGGGGGCGTCCGGATTTTTTCGCCAAGGTTCTGGAGCACCGGGCCTTCCCTCACCATCACTTCGCAACCCAATCCTGATCAGAGCCCCGAGCTCTCACCCCAGGATTTGGCGAAGTGGGAGACCGATGGCGTCCTTCAGGGACTTTACCGCTATCATTTTGACCACACCCGGATCAACGATCGCGACGCGGTTCTGATCTGGCAGTACAAGAATCGTGCGATGGTGCTCACGGCGCGAGTGATTTCGCCGGACCATATTGTGGAGGCCATATGCACGCCCGGCAGCGCTGACGAAGATCTTTACATGGAGGCTTGTGAGGACAGTGTGAAGACGATCAAGGTGGCGGGGCCGCCATCTCCGCCGCCCGTCACTCCGGGGTTGATGGAAATCGTTCCGAACCCGGCGCCCTCCAAGCCGTAGCGGGGGCGGACGAAACAGATTATTCCTCTCGCGGGACCGGAAGGGTTCAACTGGACAGAGCACGCTCCGCTCTCTCTGGCCTTGCGGGCATTTTTTTCGCCAGGACGCGTTGGCGGGGCCGTAACTTGTCGCGCGGGGAGAGGTCAAGGAGGGTCGGTGAGTCGAGCCATGGCAAACTGGGAAACCATCGCAGGCGATCTGGCTACCCCGTTGGGATTTCGGGCGGCGGCGGTCGCCGCCGGAATCAAGAAGACACGCGACGCATTGGATTTGGCGATGATCTTTTCCGATTCGCCGGCGACGACGGCCGCCGGGCTTTTCACCACCAATCGGGTTGCGGCGGCGCCGGTCTTGCTTTCACGGAGAAATCTGGTTGAATGCCGGGGACGCTGCCGCGCCATCGTCGTCAATTCCGGAAATGCCAATGCCTGCACCGGAAAAGAGGGGATGAACGCGGCGGAGGAAACAGCCCGCGTCGCCGCTGAGTTGTTGGAAATCGAACCCTCACAAGTCCTGGTGGCTTCGACGGGAGTCATTGGCGTCCCGCTCAACGCGGACCTTATTCTTAAACAACTCCCCCATCTGAAAGAAAGGCTCTCCCAGGAGAACGCCAAGTCAGTCGTCAACGCCATTATGACTACGGACACGGTTCCCAAGAGTTGCGTGGTGCGGTCGGAAGCCAGGGGCAAGGCCGTGCACATCGCCGGCATTGCCAAAGGGGCGGGGATGATTCATCCGCGCATGGCCACCATGCTCTCCTTCATCACCACGGACGCCGTGATGGGCGCGCGCATGTTGCAAAACCTGCTCATTGGGGTGGTGGGAGATTCCTTCAACCGCGTCAGCGTGGACGGCGACACCTCCACCAACGACACCGTTGTGGCGCTGGCCAGCGGCCTTTCGGAAACCAACGTGATTCCCGGAAACGACAGCCGCACTTGGTTTATGGAGGGATTAACCCTGGTTTGCCAGACGCTCGCCCGCATGATTGCGCGTGACGGCGAGGGCGCCTCCAAGTTGGTCACCGTGGAAGTTGTGGGAGCGCGGACTCCCCTCGACGCCGAACGTGTGGCGCGCGCCATTGCCAACTCTCCCCTGGTGAAGACGGCGCTGACTGGCGCCGACCCGAATTGGGGCCGCATCATCTGCGCCGCGGGATACTCGGGTGCGAAATTCGATCCCAATAAAGTCGACGTAAGCGTGAACAACATGCCACTGTGCCGCAAAGGCGTCGATGCCGGCTTCGACGAAGCGGCGGCTCACCGCGAGCTCGACCGGAAGGAAATTTTGCTGCAAGTGGATCTGCACGCCGGAAGCGGTGCAGCCCGTATGTGGACTTGTAACTTTACGCGGGATTACATCGATATCAACGCATCGTACCGGAGCTGACAGGTGCCAGGTTCTGGATGCTAGCGGCTGGAATGGTGAATGGTGAATAGTGAATTGTGAAGCTGACGCTTGTCCGCCATTCACTATTTACCATTCACTATTCAAAACTTCCTCAGCCTCTGATGCTTAACGCTTAGCGTCTACCCCATCGATGAACGGGCGCAGGAATTCCGCGGAAGCGCGAATTTCCTCGATGCCGCTCAATCCGTCTTCGATGGAAACCCACCCGTCAAACCCCACTTCCCGCAGGGTGCGAAAAATGTGCGGATAATTGTTCATTCCTTTGCCCACCTCGCCGTGGGTCAGAATCGCCGCGTACCCCAGGGAATCCTCCACCGCCCTTAACTCCTCGATGGTGTGCCCGGGCTTCAGGTGCCGGTCGCTCGCGTGCATGGTCACCACGCGATGCTTTACCTTCTCGAGCAAATCGAGGGGATCCTCTCCGGCCAGGATGGCATTGGAGGGATCGTACTGCACGCCGAACCACGGCGAATCGATTTGATTCACAATCTCGAGAAACACGTCCTGCTTCTGCGCGAACTCCGGGTACGTCCAGAAGTTGTCTTTGTAATGGTTTTCCATGGCGAGCACGATGCCCTTGCCCGCGCTGTATTCCAAAACTTCCTTGATGCACTCCACCACCCAGGCTACTCCCTGTTGGCGCGAGACGCCGGGGCGGCGCTGGCCGGAAAGCACGCGGCAGAACTTGCCACCCAGCCGCGCCGTGATGTCCACATTACGTTTCTCATGTTCCACTTCCTTGCGCCGGTCCGCCGCGTCCGGCTGGGTAAAATCCGAGGAACAGCACAGCATGGGCATTTCCAGTTCATGCCGCGCGTGTGCCTCGCGAACTTTCTCCAGGTACGCATCGTCGAAGCTGGTCAGGGTTCCGTCGTAAAGCTCCAGGCCGTCGACGGGCAGGTCCGCGGCCATGTCAATCCATTGGAAGAGGGTCATGGTGCGGTCCCGCACCAGTTCGTCCATGTAGCATTTGGGAAAGGCAGCAAGTTTCATTGGCGATGGTCCCCTTAGATGGGCAGGTCGGAAGGCGCGCCGAAAGGAAGCTGTTCGTAATCGAGCACGGCGCCGGAAATCAGTCCATTGGTGGCAAAAAACAGAACGGCGTTGGCGATATCGGCGGGCAGCAGCAGGCGGCCGAAGGGGCGCGTCTTCACCGCGTCTTCCAGCCAGTTCTCACCCTTACCGTCAATTACCGCGACGGTGTGGCGCTCCCCTTCGGTCAGCACCCAGCCGGGGTTGATCTGGTTCACACGAATGCGGTATTTCGTCAGGTAATTCGCCAGATTTTTCGTAAACGTCATCAGCGCGCCCTTGGAGGCGGAATAGGGCAGCAGCCGCTTTAACCCGCAGTAAGCGTTCACGGAGCCGATGTTGACGATGCAGCCGCTCTGCCGGTCCTTCATGTGACGCACCGCTTCCTGACAAAGAAGGAACGGAGCGCGCAGGTTGATGGCGAAGATTTCGTCCCACAACTCGGTGGAAGTGTCCTCAATGGTGCCGCGGTGCACCACGCCGGCGTTGTTCACAAGGATGTCAACCCGCCCGAAGCGCGCCAGCGCGTCGCGGACAATGCTGCGGCAGTGGGCTTCCTCCCGCAAATCGCCCGTCACCAGCAGCGCCTGGCTCCCCGCGGCCTCGATGGCTGCCACTATTTTTTCGCCGCCCGCCCGCTGGCTGTCGCGTCCATGCACGAGAATCCGCGCGCCCGCCTCGGCGAGTTTCAGCGCGATTCCCCCGCCAATGCCCTGTGTCGAGCCGGTGACCACCGCCACTTGGCCCGTCAACAGTTGCTTTTCGGCATTTGCCTCGCTCATGAATTCCTCTCGCGTTGCCACCGTTCATCCGTTCACTGTCGCCGGCTTCAAAACGGCTTTCACAATTTCCCCTGAGGCCATCTCATCGAAGCACGGGCGCCAATTCGGGTAAGTTTCAATTCGGCCCACGATGCGCAGTGGGTCAAGTTTTCCCGCCGCCAGCAGCGTCAGTACCCTCTCCCACATCCGATAATTGTGGCTGAAGCTGCCCTGCAGCCGGACCGCCTTCTGCACCAACGGGTCGAGGGAAAAGTTCAGCGGTTGAGGTCCCCAGCCGACTTTGGTGATTTGCCCGCCCGGCCGCACCACCGCCATGGCGGTCTTCAGCGCGGCGGAGGCGCCCGCGGCGTCTATCACCACGTTCACACCCAGCCCATCGCCGATGGACCGCACCACCTCGCGAATCTCTTCTTCACCCTCCGTCAGCGTGGCGTCCACGCCCAGTGCCTGCGCCACTTTCATGCGGGCGGCATCCTGCTTGAGTCCGGCGACGCCCACCCAACTTGCGCCCGCAAGCTTTGCCAACTCCAGGCAAAGCAGGCCGATGGGGCCCGGCCCCAGAACCAGAACGGAGTCGCCCGGCTGAATTTGCGTATGGACGCACGTGGCGTTGAACGCCACGCAGCACGGCTCGGTGAGCGCGGCCTTTTCAAACGAAACGGCATCGGGCACGCGATGCAGGCAGCGCGCCGGCACGCGCACATAATCCGCCATGGCGCCATTCATGCCATTGCCGAAGCCGCGCCGCTGCGGGCAAAGGTTGTACTCGCCGGACCGGCAATAGGCGCATTGGCCGCAAATATACGCCGCCGTTTCTGACACGACGCGCTCACCCTCGCGAAATCCCCGCACGCCTTTGCCCACGGCGCTCACCACGCCGGTGAACTCGTGCCCCAGGATCACTGGAATGTTAACGGGCCAGCTATGGGTATTATGATATTGGTGAATCTCGCTTCCACAAACACCCACGGCGCGGGTGGAAAGCAGAACTTCATCGTCGGCGGGATCGCCGGGCCGCGGCACTTCCCGCAACTCCACCGCGTATTTTTCCAGAGCGTAATGGACGATCGCCGCCATGGAGGGCGTCGGCATAATGAGTCCTCTCGATAACGTTTCAGGTTTAAGGTGCCAGGTATCAGGTACGCAGACGCGTGGTGACTGACACCTGACACCTTTTCTTAGCTGTTCAGCTTGGTAATGATCTCGCGCAACAATCCTTCCAGGTCGTGTGACGGCGTCTTAAACGAGTTCGCATCAACCGTAAGCGGCGCGCCCAGCACCAGGTGATGAACTCCGAACTTGGGGAGCTGCATGACCTGTTCCACGGAGAGTCCGCCCACCGCCTGCACGGGAATGCTGACGGCTTTGACCACGGCCGCCAGTTCATCGAGCGGGCTGGGCGGAACGCCGCCGTGCGCGGCGATCACCGCCGGGTCGCGCCGCTCGTCGTACCCCACGTGGTGCACGATGTAATCCACTCCCAGGTCCTGCATCAGGCGCGAGGCGGCGGGCTTATCTTCGCAGCCCAGATCGTCGCCCATGACTTTCACTCCATAATCGCGGCCACACTGCACTACGACTTTGATGGTTGCCGGATGCGCCCGCGCCATCACCACCACGTGCGTGGCTCCGGCCTTGGCCATCATCTCCGCTTCGAGGTATCCGCCGTCCATGGTTTTCAAGTCCGCCACCACGGGATATTTCGGGAACTCGCGCCGCAAAGCTGCGACTCCGTGCAGTCCTTCCCCCAGAAGGAGCGGGGTTCCCGCTTCCAGCCAGTCCACCCCCGCGCGCACTGCTTTGCGAGCGTGATCCAGAGCTTCTTCGATGGTCGTAAGGTCGAGCGAAATTTGCACAATAGGCCGAGGTGAGGTTGTCATGTCATTTCCTGGGAATCAAGCCGTCGAGTTTTGATGAAGAAATACGGTAACCCACTTTCCCGGATATCTCAACGGTTCTGTGTCGAAGGTGGTGGTGCAGTTTGACGTAGCGGCAGCTTTACGCCGCCATGTGGCCAGATAAACTCGCTGCTACAACCTCAAACTGCACCTCTACGGTTTCGAGCGGCGGAGCAGTTTTGCGGCCCACGCAGGCGAGGGCAAGAATCCAGTTGTAAGGAGAGCAACATTTGCGTAAGCTTGCGCTGCCCGCGGCGGGGGCAGTTGCAGCAGGGGTAGGGCTTGCCCTACCCCCTTTTCGGTTCCCATCATGGCGAAAGGGTACGGCAAGCCGTACCCCAACGGAGCGTGGACCAAACGGCAGCGCGAAGCCGTGGGCCAACCCAAGGGGAGGACCTCGATGAATCGACGGAATTTTTCCAAGACACTTGCCGGAGCCACACTGGGCACGGCGGCACTGGCACTTGAACCACTGGCGACCGCGGCGCGCGCCGCGGCGGACCAGAGCCCTGTGGAAACGCCCTTCAAAATCTCCATCATGCTTTGGACGGTGCTGCACGAGTTGCCCTTTGAGGAACGGCTGGAAAAGATGGCCGAGGCCGGTTACCACGCCGTGGAATTGGTGGGAGAATACGCGAAGTGGACGGAAGACGAGTTTCGCCGCTACAACAAGAAGCGCGTCGAGTTGGGCATCACCTTTGATACCACCGCCGGCACCCGCCACGGCGCGGGTGACCCGAAAGTCCGCGACGCTTTCCTGGCGGATATCCGCGAGCAACTGGAGATCATGAAGAAGATTGAATGCCCCGCGTTGATCGTCATGTCGGGCAACGTGGTGCCCGGCCTCTCGCCGCAAACCCAGCATGACAGTTGCGTGGAAGGCCTGAAGCGGGCGGCGGAATTGGTGGAAGGGAAGGGCGTCACCCTGCTGCTGGAAAATATCGACCTCGAGGAAAATCCCCATTACTACATGTGGTCCGTCCCCGAGGCCTTTAAGATCATCGAAGAAGTGAATCATCCTCAGGTCAAATTCCTTTACGACTTCTATCACGCGCAAATTTCCGGTGGAAACTTGATTGCCAACTTGCAACGGCATGTCGACAAGGTGGGCCTGATCCACATCGCCGACGTCCCCGGCCGCCACGAGCCCGGCACCGGAGAAATCAACTACATCAACATCTACAAGAAACTCGCCGAGCTGAATTACAACCGCTACGTGGCCATGGAATTCCGTCCCAGCGGCGACGTGGTCAAAACCCTGGCCCGCGCGCGCATGGAGGCCCTGCAAGCGGCCAGGGGTTAGGGATACGGGCTACGGGTTTGGGGATTCGGGGTCAGGGGCTGGGAACCAGGCGTTGGCAGGCGGGAGTCACGGGTTAGATCCTAAATCCTATTTGCTGGCAATCGCGATGCGGGTCAGCGGATGGGATTATGATGACTCACCACAGAGCGCGGCTTGGACTGCGGCGGCTCGACGCCGCCTTGAAATAACGGCGAGGACGATGTCGGCCGTCCGGCGAGACCCCAGTGGCCTCTCCCCTAAGCGCGAACTTAAGACCCCATTCCTTCTGAGCAGGCCGTAATGCGGACAAGTGGCGCCCAGCAGACGCGAAGGCGATTTATCAGGCCTGATTCTTAAAAACACCACAACCCTCTGAGCGACTGCTTAGGCGAGCGAACAATGCAGTCTGACTACCCGCCTACTGAGCAGGATTAGCAAACGAAACGCCGTCACTCGCGATCAACCCCCAGCAAGCCGTGTTCATTTCATTAATAGACAATGTGTCTGTTTTTAGTATTTTCAGTTTTCTAACTGATTCTTGCTTGACATAAACTCCCTCGGGCAGTTAGATTCCGAGCGTCAATTGGGACCCTTGCCCTTGGGGAGATTACTCGTGCTCCCACTCCTGCACGTTACCAACCAGCCGCGGACCGCGACAAAGCCCATCGCGGTTTGCCTCGGATGTCTTGCAGCTTCATTTCTCGCCATAGTGTGGTCTGGTCTTCTTCAGAAGATACAAGCCGGAGAGAAGATTCTGGTTGGCCATCAGGTATCTGCTGCGCCCGTCGTAGAACGCACTCTATTACACCACAAGCTGACAGAGGAGGAAGAACGATGTCCACCAGGAGAAGGGTTTCGCTTGCAGCGTTGATCTTTGCGGCGCTCGCAGCCACTACCCTATTGGTTGCAGTTCCTTTACGCGGGCAGCAGCGGCGGGCGCTTCCCACACGGTTATCGGCGCCTGCGGGCATAAAGGCAGTGGGCCGCCTTCCCGGTTCGCAGCGTTTAAACCTTGCCATCACTTTGCAGTTGCGCAACCAGGCAGAACTCCAAAGCCTGCTACGCGATCTCTACGACCCAGCCAGTCCCAACTACCGCCATTTCCTGACGGTGGAGGAATTCACGGAGCGGTTCGGGCCTACGACAGACGATCACGAAAGGGTCGCAGCCTTCGCGAGATCGAACGGTCTCGCCGTGACTCACACGGCTGCCAATCGCCTCGTGCTGGATGTAAGCGGCGCGGTTTCCGACATCGAGCGGGCGTTCGGGGTGACCATGCATGTTTATCAGCACCCGACGGAAAAGCGCATTTTTTACGCTCCCGATGTGGAGCCTTCACTCGACCCGAGCATCCCCCTGCAGGGTCTCCAAGGCCTCAATAACCTTTCGCCACCTCGTCCCGCCGACCTGAAGTTTCTTCCGCTAGAGGAAGGTACACCCCAGAGTCTGACCGGGTCGGGACCAAGCGGTTACTTCCTAGGTAGCGATTTCCGGGCGGCCTACGCTCCCGGTGTCACTCTCGACGGCAGCGGTCAGGCCGTCGGACTGTATGAGGAATCGGGCTACAATCTCAGCGATGTTCAACTTACCTTCAGCAGCGTCGATCAGCCACTCAAGCCTCCAATCGTCAACGTGTTGCTCGATGGGCTTACCGGACTGTGCCTGCCCGTGTGCGATGACACCGAACCAGTCCTCGACATTGCCGCGGCCATCTCCATGGCTCCCAACCTCTCAGCGGTGATCGTTTACGAAGGAAGTTCGGACGTCGACATCCTTAACCAGATGGCGACAGACAATATTGCCAAGCAATTAAGTGTTTCTTGGGTGTGGGGTCCGGACCCGACGTCGGTAGAGCCGATCTTTGAGGAGTTCGCAGCTCAGGGGCAGAATCTATTTGCCTCTTCCGGCGATGCGGGCGCCTACAGTCCGCCGAGCTGTGTTAACAACTGCCAATTCGCGTACCCAGCCTCTGATCCTTACGTCACCGCTGTCGGCGGAACGGATTTGACAACCACTGGCCCAGGCGGCCCTTGGCAGTCAGAGACAGCTTGGGTTGACAGCGGAGGCGGGATCACTAATTTTCCCATTCCCAGCTATCAGATCCCGCTCATCAACCCCTCCAACCAAGGCTCTACGACCCTGCGCAACGTACCGGACGTTGCCGCAAACGCGAATACTGACAGTTACATCTGCTCCAACGGCACATGTGGGTCGACTGGCGGAACCAGCCTTGCGACGCCGATCTGGGCGGGTTTCCTTGCCTTGGTGAATGAGCAGGCCAACGGCACCCCCATCGGCTTCCTAAACCCGACGATCTACGCGCTTGCCCAGGGCTCCAACTACGCGAACGACTTCCACGATATCACCAGTGGGAACAACTATGACAGCTTCAGTCCAGGCCTATTCTCGGCGGTCACCGGCTACGACTTGGTGACCGGCTTAGGTTCGCCGAACGGGCAAAGCTTGCTCAATGCTCTCGGTCCGGCCACGACCGGTCCAAACTTTAAGCTTGCTTCGTCGCCCAGCACGATCAGCCTCACGCCAGGCAACCAGGGAACCAGCGTCATCACCATCAATGCCGTAAATGGCTTCAGCGGGGCCGTCAGCCTGAAGGCTGCGGTTGTCGGCCAGTCGCCCGGAGTGACAGTCAGCATGAACCCAACGACGGTGACAGGATCGGGAACTTCCACGTTGACCGTCTCGACTGTCGATTCCCCGTTAACCCCCAGCATGCCCATTGTTGTCACCGGCACGAGCGGAGGCTTGACTCAGACCGTATACATCACCCTGGCGGTTCTGATGCCGGACTTGGTGGAAACGGCGGTGAGTGGTCCGCCGGCTTTGCTGAATGCCGGCAGTAGTTTCTCCGTTACCGACACCACGGCAAATACCGGGCAAGCTGAGGCCGGCACCTCTGTGACGGGGTATTACCTGTCGGCCACAACCACCAAAACCGTGAATAGCCACCTTCTGGGAAGCCGCGCGGTGCCGTCGCTTGCAATCAACGCCGTCTCCAGCGGTACGGTTAGTGTCACGGTGCCTTCCGGCCTTTGGCCGAACACCGCCTACTACCTCTTGGCTTGCGCCAACGATACTGGTACGGTTGTGGAGGCAAGCGCCAGCCCCTGCATCGCCTCCACCGCCACCACAACCCTCAACGCGCCGGCGCCTCCAGCGACGGCCACGTCCTTGGCCATCACCTCCGGGGGGAACGGAGCAACCACTGTGGCGCAGGGCAGCACGATAACCCTGACCGCGACGGTGACAAGTGGAGGCGCGCCGGTCTCCACCGGGCAGGTGAACTTCTGCGATGCGACCGCACGCCTCTGCACGGACATCCATCTGCTGGGAACCGCACAGTTGCTAAGCACGGGAGCCGCCGCGTTAAAGTTTGTTCCCGGCCCCGGAACGCACAGTTACAAAGCGGTCTTCAGGGGAACGATCAACATCGCAGGCAGTTCCTCCACCCCATCGGCGTTAACGGTGGGTGGCACGTCTCCGACCAATACCAATATTGTTGCTCAAAGTGGCGGCCCAGGTGACTACACACTAACGGCGCAGGTGACGGGACCCGGGCCGGCGGCGCCGACAGGGGAAGTGTCATTCCTGGATACCAGCAACGGGAACTCGGTTCTGGGCATGGCGGCATTGACGGGGGGCGCGCCGGGGCTGAACTGGACGAACCCCCAGACGGCGACGACGGACCTCGGTCCTTTTTCGGTTGCGGTGGGGGACTTCAACGGAGACGGCATCCCGGACCTCGCCATAGCAAACGGCGAGTATCGCTCACTGACAATACTACTGGGTAAGGGGGATGGAACCTTCAGCGCGGGGACGAGCGTGACGTTCCCCTACCCCTGGCAGCCCAACTCCGTCGCCGTGGGGGACTTCAACGGAGACGGCAAGCTTGACTTAGCACTCTCGATGATCTCCTCTTCTACAGCTCAAGGGGAAGTGGCGATACTTCTCGGCGGCGGAGACGGAACCTTCACCATGGCGCCAGTGAGTCCGGCGATCGCGAGTTACCCGGAGTTCGTCGCGGTGGGTGATTTCAACGGAGACGGCAAGGCGGACCTCGCCATACTTAACTATAACCCTAACATATGCCCTGACAGCCCGGGCACATTGACAGTTTTGCTGGGCAACGGGGACGGAACCTTTACCGCAGCGGCAAGCATTATGACGCGAAACGCACCCTCATCTATAGCGGTGGGTGACTTCAACGGAGACGGCAAACAAGACATAGCCGTGAGTAACGGGGAGGACGGCGCACTGACGATTCTGCTAGGTAACGGAGACGGAACGTTTACTGAGGCGCCGAGCCCGCTTAGTGGGCTCTGTTCCTGGTCCGTGGTAACGGCCGACTTCAACGGGGACGGCAAGGCGGACCTTGCCCTCGCTAACTCATCCGCCAACACGGTCATGATTCTTCTGGGCAACGGGGATGGGACATTCACACCGGCAACTACGAGCCTGCCGACGGGCAACTTTCCAGCGGATATCGCGGTAGGGGACTTTAACGGAGACGGCATGCCGGACTTGGCTGCCGTGAACGTTTACAGCAACACGGTCACGATTCTGTTGGGCAATGGGGACGGGACGTTTACCCCGGCGAGCGTCAGTCCGGCGACCGGCAATTATCCCCAGTCCGTCGCGGCCGCGGACTTCAGCGGCAACGGAAAGACGGATCTGGCCACCGCAAACATGTTCGATAACACGGCGACGATCCTGCTCTCGGAGCCAACGGTGACGGGGACCGCAACCGCCAGCGGAATTTCACCTCTGGGCCTAGGGACGCATTTGGTTGACGCAAGCTATCCCGGAGACAGCAACTACAATTCCAGCCTCTCGGGCACAACCGTCAGCCTAAGCGGAGGGGCGCCCGTTGTGGGATTGTCCGCCTCGAGTATAAGTTTTGGCAATCAAGCGGTGGGAACAACCAGCGCGGCCAGCGGGGTGACGGTGAACAACACCGGTACCGCAGCTTTGACTTTCACGAACATTGCGGTGACGGGAGACTTTGCCATCTCGGCCAGCAGCACCACTTGCAGCACCAGTGCGCCGGTTACCGCCGGCGGCAGTTGCGTAATCAATGTGACCTTTACGCCCACGGCCACGGCAAGCCGCTCAGGCAGCCTGACACTTACCGACAACGCCAGCGGCAGCCCGCAGAGTGTCAGCTTGAGCGGCACCGGAACAGGGCCAGTGGTTAGCCTGTCCGCGCCGCTGACCTTCTCGGCTCAATTGGTAGGAAGCACCAGCAGTTCCCAAACTGTCACTCTGACCAATACGGGTAACGGCAGCCTCACATTCACCGCGATTGCGGTCTCTAGCACCTTTGCCATTGCCACCTCCGGGACCACCTGTTCGACATCGACCCCCGTCGCCGCCGCAGGGACCTGCACGGTGGCGGTCACATTCACACCCACGACCGCAGGCGCGGCTTCGGGCAGCCTCTCGTTCAGCGACAATGCGCCCGGCAGCCCCCAGACAATTGCACTGACCGGAACGGGCCAGGACTTTTCGATTGGCCCATCCTCCGGTTCTCCCACCTCGGTCACCATCACGCCCGGTCAGCCTGGATCCTACACCTTAAGTGTGGGGGGTGAAGACGGATTGTCCGGGACGGTGAGCTTTACCTGTGCCGGGGCTCCCTCCGAGGCCACCTGTACGGTTTCGCCGAACCCGGTAACGGTGGGGAGCTCTGCAACGAATGTCACCGTCACCGTAACCACAACCGCCCCATCGGTCAGCGCGCCACGCTCTCGACCGCTTCCCCCAGCACCACCGTTATCGCCATGCCTAAAGGGTCTACTGATGCTCGCTTTGGTTCTCGCGGCAATGGCATGCGTCGTCATGCGCCGGAACCAGCTCGGCGTGAACCGATGGCAGTCCACAATGGTCCCGCTCATCTTGGGAATCTTGCTGATTCTGACGCTGGCAGGCTGTGGCGGCGGAGGCGGAAGTGGCGGCGGTGGCGGTACGACGCCTAATCCCGGAACACCGGCTGGAACTTATACGCTAACGGTAACGGCCACCACCGGCTCGGGGTCTTCTGTCTTGAACCATACGATGACGCTCACGCTGACCGTGAGTTAATAGAAACGGGGATTGGGGCTCCGTCCCAAAGGCGTTCGAGGAAACAGCTCCTGCCTTGTCGCCAACGCTTGTTTACCAACAGCTTGCGAGAACAGCCCAAGCCACCACTAAAGCCGGATTTGGAACGAAAAAAGCTAGTGCAAACGCCCTTTGCGGATACCCAAGCGGAGCGTCCTCGATGACCTTTGGGGACCCCCCTCCGTACAATCTTGTTTCAGGTCCACGGGTCAAGAACAGTGCTGAGGGAGCAGAAACAAAGTCCTAAGTCCGGGGTCCGGAGTCCGAGGTCGAAAGGAACAGTGCCGAGTGGCGAATGAGCAGGGACGAGCGAGCGGTGCTCCCCCGATGCCGAACGCCGTTCGGCCTTACCGCCCCCCTCGTCGGTCCCCCGACACTTCCCCGCATCGTTTATCGGCGGTTTCAGGTTGGAAGATGAAGCAAATTGCCGGGGCCAGAGGGCCCGGACTTGCAGCTACGCCGGGCCGCGAATTCCCATCGATCCAGTTAGCGGGTTGTCGCCCGCTGTAACTGAAAATGCGCGAAGCGCCTTGGACTGCGGCGGCTCGACGCCGCCTTAAAATAGCGGCGAGGACGATGACCAAGGCGGCTGGACCGCACAGTCCAAGCACGATGT
>Ga0326727_10014236_pt1 | contig 17390 bp, 11 predicted proteins | sample MB2enrmetagenome_FD_207643 | JGI IMG/M metagenome (GOLD analysis project Ga0326727, IMG submission 207643) | Lab enriched peat soil microbial communities from McLean, Ithaca, NY, United States - MB29MY | ecosystem: Environmental > Terrestrial > Soil > Wetlands > Peat | place: USA: New York...
TCACGCCCCGACCAATCACGTGCAAGCTAACCAATTACGGACACGACGACAAGCTGATGTGAAAGAGTGGCGCGGCATGCGATTGAATCTCAGAGCATCATCGAATTTCGTGGGCCAGATTCCCCGCTCGCTGGGCGACTGCCTGATCCGGCAAACGGGAATTCGGGGCGACTGGGAGCTTTCACTCAGGCGAACCGAATCGCGGAAAGAGGGGGAGCAGGCCTGGCAAACCTCCCTCCGTTTCCGATTCTTCAGTCCGTTACATCTCTCCAACAGGCCGCGGACTGGCCCGCACCGCGATTGGCTGAAGACTTGCTTTAGACCTTCCAATGCTGTTTCGTAATCGTTTCGGACTAGCGGCCGGGCGTCTGAACCTGCCCGAAGACTTCGTCGAGCACTCTCTCCGGCACATCATGTTGCCCCGACTTGGTATGCTCGGCGTAGACGCTTACGATCGTGAGGATCGCCGGCCACAGCGAAGTCACGATTTTGCTGCGGTACGTTCAGCCTCCGCCCGAGTGAGTCGGGCCCTTAGCTCAGCGGTTAGAGCAGCGGACTCATAATCCGTTGGTCGCAGGTTCAAATCCTGCAGGGCCCACCAACCTGCCGAATGTTTCAGAGCGCACAGATTGCCACGATGTCGTATCCTCTGACAAGGCCCTCGCAATGTCTACACCGGACCCCATGAAGCCGTGAGCCGCCTGCTCGTATTCGGCCTGATCTTCGGCGCGCTCGTCCTTCTGTGGCAGTGGCGCTCGGGATGTTATCAAAGCGATCTCGCGGGCAACCCCGATGAACCTGCGCATGTGATTTCCAGTCTGCTGATCCGAGACTACGTGGCGGATGGGATGCCCGAGGCGCCGGTCCCGTTCGCCCGGAACTACTATGTGCACTACCCCAAAGTGGCCATCGGTCACTGGCCGCCGTTGTTCCACGCGGCCGAAGCGATGTGGATGCTGGTCTTCGGGCGCACCCGAGCGGCCATGCTGGCAATGGTTGCCGTGAGCTCGGTCGCGCTTCTCCTCTGCGTGTTTGCGTGGGTGAGCCGAAGGTGCGGGACAGTAGCCGGCTTGTTCGCCGCTGTCGTCCCGATGCTTCCGATCTTCATGCGTGAGGCGATGGATTCGGTTGAGCCGGACATCGTTCTGACGCTTCTGACTTTCCTCGCGGCAGCGGCGTACGGGCGCTTTCTGGAAACCGGACGGCGGAAACATGTCTTTGCTTTTTGGATTCTTGCCGCCGCCTCCCTGGCGACGCACGGAAGAGGCGCCTCCGTTTGCTTCGTCCCCGCAGTCGCTGCTCTCACTCTGCGAAGATTCAGGCCGGCCTGGATCACGACGCTTCTCTCCGGCGCTTTTATTGCCGCCGCGACGATTCTCCCGGCCTGGCTGGGGCAGACGTATCCATTCTCCCTGCACGACGCTCTGGTGAACATATGGAATGTTCCCTTGCGCGCAGTCGCGGCGATCGGTTGGCCGGTTGCCGTTGTGGCCTTCATTGGTTGTACCGCCATCTTTCGCTCCGGCAAGGTCCAATCCGAATGGCACGCCATGCTCGGACTGATTCTGAGCGGCTTCCTCTTTTACATCCTGGTAAACGTGCCCATGGAGGGCCGTTATCTGGCGATTACCGTCCCTGGAATCGCCGCTTTTTTCGGCGCAGGCATCGCGGCAGTGAACAACTTCGTCGCGGCACGCTGGCGCCTTCCATTCGCCGGGGGCGCTCTGGCCGCTTTGGCCTGTGGCGCGGCCATGGCGCTGATTCATGTCTCCGATCGCAAGTACGACGCGGGCTTTCACCGCATCGTGAATGCCGGCGGCGTTGCCGGTATCGCGACGCGCGTTTATCTGATCTCCGGCGACCCGCTGAACGAAGGCGCCTTCATCGGCGATGTGGCGCTGGCCGATCCCCGGCTTGAACATATTGTTCTTCGCGCCAGCAAGGTGCTCTTCCACAGCGCGTGGCTGGGCTCGGATTACCGGCTTTTGTTCAGCGACTCTCAGTCGATCGCTGCCTGGCTCGATGAGGCGCGCGTCGGCGCGATCATTCTGCAGACCGCGGAATCGAGGCCGCATTATTCTCAGCTTCTCAGCGCGATCGAGCGGCCAGATTCTCCGTGGGTTCGAGTGTACGACGCAAACATCCCCGCGGGCGTCGACGTGTTCCGGCGCGCCGCCCCCATGCCCGGCGGCCGGCCGAATATCCGGATCGACATGCGCCCGGAGACCGGCGTGTATTTCGATCTGCGATACTAGCGTCCTGTCCCCGAGGTTCAGCGCATAAGTCGTTACTCGGCTGTGGCGCCGGTTTGCAACTTCGCTTTGCAACTTCGCGCCCTGAAGACTTATGACACAAACTACAGTGACAGGACACATTGGAACCGACCTGGAACCGGCGGCCGATTTTCAATCGTCCAGAAGCGCGGTTGCGAACCGCGCGCAGAATGCAATCCCAATGTCACCTGGTTTTGGTGAAAGCCGACTTGAGCGGCCGTTGTGGGGCAGCCAATCGTGGCTGCAAGCCGGCTGAAAAGCCTGCCCCACAAGCTTCCGGCGATCCCACCTGTGGGAAAACCAAGTGGCATTGGGATGCAATCCCGTCCCACTTAGCGCTGAGAACACTGCTGACACGAACGGCCAGCGAACGCCCGGTTTGGTACCATCGAATTTCACGCAGCATTCGCATGGCCGCGGTCCGGCCAACCGGCTCCGGCTCTCTTACAACATCCTTTCCGAGTACTCAAATCCTATGGCAAAATTATCGATCCGCGATCTGGACCTCAGGAACAAAACTGTCTTCATCCGGGTGGACTTCAACGTTCCACTGGCGCCCGGCGGGCAGGAGATCACCAGCGACAAGCGCATTCGCGCCTCGCTGCCAACCATCCGCTACGCGCTCGAGCAGGGCGCGGGCGTAATTCTGGCCAGCCACCTGGGCCGTCCCAAGGGCAAACCGAACCCGGAGATGAGCCTCAAACCGGTAGCCGCGCGGCTCGCCGATCTGCTCGGCAAACCGGTCAGGATGGCGCCCGATTGCATCGGCCCGGAAGTCGCCGCGATGAAGCCGGCTCCCGGCGAAGTGCTGTTGCTCGAGAACCTGCGCTTCCACCCGGAGGAGGAAAAGAACGACCCGGGGTTCTCGAAGCAGCTCGCTTCGCTGGCCGACCTGTACGTCAACGATGCGTTCGGCTCGGCCCATCGCGCGCACGCCTCCACGGTGGGAATGATTCAGTTCATGCCCAAAGCGGCTGCCGGTCTGCTGATGGACAAGGAACTCGAGTGGCTGGGGAAAGCCACGACGAATCCGGAGCGGCCGTGCATCGCCATTCTCGGCGGCGCCAAGGTCTCGGACAAGATCGAAGTGATTCAGAACCTGCTGAAGTTCGCCGACAAGCTGCTCATCGGCGGCGCGATGGCCTACACGTTCATGCGCGCGCAGGGCAAGACCACCGGCCGGTCGCTGGTGGAGGAAGACAAGATCGACCTCGCCAAGGAGTTGCTGGCCAGCTCCGGGGCGAAGCTGATGTTGCCCGTGGATCACGTGGTGGTTGGTGAGCTCGCCGCTGGAGCGCCGTTCGAGGTGGTGGAGACCATTCCGGACAACAAGCTCGCCGTAGACATCGGCCCGAAGACGGTGGCGGCGTTTCAGGCCGAAATCGCCAAAGCAAAGACCATCATCTGGAACGGCCCGATGGGCGTTTTCGAGAAGCCCCCGTTCGACAAGGGCACAGTGGCGCTGGCGAAGGCCGTGGCCGGCTCCGGCGCGGTGTCGGTGGTGGGCGGCGGCGATTCCGAGAAGGCCATCAAATCGGCGGGCGTCTCCGACAGGATCACGCACATCTCCACCGGCGGCGGCGCCTCCCTGGAATTTCTGTCGGGTATCGAACTGCCCGGCGTCGCGGCGTTGACGGACAAGTAGGTTCCACCGCTTCCCTGGGACGCGGCTCAGTCGGTCGGGTTCGACCGCTTCCTTCGGGCGCGGCTCAGTCCGGCGGTTCCGAGCCGCGACCGGAGGGAGCGGTCTTCACGCATCCGGGTAGGACTTCGTCTTGTAGACCGCCCGGTCCGGATTCCAGAAGGCGAAGCCGTGCTCGGCGGCGATCTCGAGTCCGGCGTGCAGTCCCGCATCGTGCAGCACGCGGTTGCGCGCTGCCTCGTCCAGGTAGTCCTCAAAATCCAGCCTGTACATGGCGCGAATGAGGCCGTTGTAGTCGGCCCGAGTGTGCTCCATGTAGTAGTCAGCGTCGCCGCCGCGGACGTGGTGGAGATGCAGGTCGTGATCGATGCCGAAGGTCTTGATTCGCCACGTGAGATCCGGCGCGATCCACCATTGCACGGTGTCCGGCGTCTCGCGCTCGGCAGGCTCCTGACGGCCCTCCAGATAGCTGCTGCGAACATCCAGAATGGTTAGGACGAGAGTGCGCTGGTGCATATTCCCCAGTATTGCAGGGGAATACCACACTCTGGACCGTACCGGAGTAAAACCGAAATGACGATATTATTAGGCGTTTACATGTGCAAAAATCGGTGCCATACTGCGATTTCAGATGAGAATTGTTCTCGGCGTGAGTGTTTTTTTCGGCATGGCCGCCGTCGCCATTGCGTCCACGGTGTACGATATCACCGATCTCGGCACTCTTGGCGGCGATAGCTCGGTCGCCTTTGCCGTAAGCGGGAATGGGCAGGCGGCAGGCTGGGCAACCGATCCGCCTGGCAACACCGAGGCGGTCATCTTCGGCGGCGCAAGCCCGCAGAGTCTGGGCGCGGGCCAGGCGACCGGGATCAACAGCCTGGGCCAGGTTTCGGGTACCGTGTCGAGCAACGGCGCGACGCACGGCGTGGTGTGGTCGGGCGGTTCGGTGGTGGATTTCGGCGCAAACACATCGGCGGCCGCAATCAATGACGCGGGACAGGTGGCGGGCTCAACGAACCACGCATTTCTCTATCAAAACGGCGCCGAAACCGATCTTGGCACGCTGGCCGGAGGAAGCTGGACGCTGGCGGAGGGCTTGAGCGGCAACGGCGACGTCGCCGGGTACGGAAACACCGCGGCGGGCATCCGCGGATTTGTCTGGATGCCCGGCGAAGGCCTTGAGGATCTGGGAACTCTGGGCGGTGGCAGCAGTTACGGAATGGCTGTTGACGATTCGGGCCAGGCGGTGGGAAGCGCAGCCGTGACCGCCGGCTATCTGCACGCGGCGGAGTGGCTGAACGGCGCGGCTACGGACCTCGGCACACTCGGCGGCAATAACAGCTACGCCTATGGAATCAACGACTCGGGTCTGATCGTCGGCTATTCATGGACTGGCGGCAACGCGGCGACACATGGGTTCGTGGTCCTCGATGGCGTCATGATCGACCTGAATTCGCTGCTATCGCCGGCCGACAGTGGATGGGCGATCACCGCCGCCTACGGGATCAACGATCAGGGACAGATCGTCGGCGAGGCGCTGTACGATGGCGTCTCGCACGCCATTTTGCTCAACGATCCCCCGGGGGCCCCATTGTTCACCAGCCCCGGTTCGGCCGCTCCGGAGCCGGCGACGTGGCTGCTGAGTGGTACCGCGACTCTGTTTCTGCTGGTGTGGTATCGAATCAACCGACCGAATCGACGCGGTGCGCTTGCGGATCGGCTGCCTGCGCTCGCGCGATCAGGGCCAGACGCACGTCCGCATCGCGATAGAAGGCAGCCAGTCTGGCGCGAATGCGGCGGCCATCCTCGAGCGCCTTTTGCAGACGTTCGGCCTGCCCCGGAACAGGCGACGCGGCGATAGCGCGCACGGCGGTCCCGCGCTGCAACAGTGCGGATTCCATTTCTTCCGCATCGAAGGAAGCACATTCCAGCAGCCGCCGGTTCGCTTCCTCCAGATCATCCATTGGGGTTCTGCTGGTATCCATAGGTGCTGTAGTTCATGGCCTCGATGGTGGTGTTGAGCATGTTCTGCTGCGACTCGAGATCGGCGATCATGCTGTCGGCGGCGGCGAGTTGCAGTTGCAGGTTCGACTGCATCTGCGATATCTGCGTGGCTTTCAGAGTGACCTGATTGCTCAGGTTCGTCTCGGTGGCGTTGTCTCCGCTCACCTCGCTCTGGATGATGCCGCTTATCGGATCGCCCAACTGGGTGAACAGGCTGGCAATGGAAGCGAATCCCGAGGTGGAGGAGCCCACCCAGGCGAAGGCAGACTGCAGTTGCGAGCTGGACATGCCCTGGAGAACCGAGGGGTCCAGCGTCATCGTGCCGGTGTCGTCCATGGTGATGCCGATATCCGAGAGGCTCCTGACCGCGCCCGTTCCGGTGTAGTTGGTGAGCTGCGTCAGGTCGCTCCGCAGCGTGGTCATGACGTCGTCGCCGTCGAGTGGGCCGTTATTCTGCCCCGCCTGGGCATTCACGTCGTTCAGAAGCGTGTTGTAGGCGCTGACAAAGGTGCTCAGCGGGTTGGCGAGCTGGGTGGCGTCCGGGTTCAGGGATACGGTGACGGTACCGCTGGGGTCAGCCTGCAGTACGTTGAAAGTCAGGCCGGGAATCACGTTGTTGATGTCGGTGGACTGGCTGTCCACGCTGATGTTGGTGTTCAACGTGAATTTCGTGTCCGCGCCCTGATTGTGCCCGGTGAGAAAGTCCGTGCCCCCCGTGCCGGCGCCTTCTGTCAGCGTGAGCGTGGTCAGTCCAGGGTTATTCGCGGTGACCGAGAGGTAGTCCTCGTTGGTCCCCGCCGTAATGATGGTGGCGGTCACCGGAATGCTGTTGCCGCTGGCGTCGGTGGCCGAGTTGATGGCGTTCTCCAGCCCCTGCAGGTTGTTCGTCGCGGTGGTCAGATGGATCGTCGCCGTCTGGCTGCCCAGGATCAGTTGCATCGTTCCGCTTGGCGAGACCTGGGTTTTGCCGGCGTCGGCAAAGTAATTGTTGGATGTCTCCGATGCGGCGGCCGCCACCGAGGTGATGTCGGAGATCGTGTACGTGGTCGCCGGGGGACTGCCGGTCACCGTCGCGGTCACCGTGGTCGGGTCTGAGCTGGTGGCCGTCAACCCCTGGCTTGTTGCCACCGTGCTCAGGCTCGTCAGCGACGTGGCCATCGCGTTTACGTCGGTTTGCAGATTCCCCAGCGCGGAAATCTTCGACACCATGTCCGCCTGCTGCGTTTGCAGTGCCTGCACGGGAAGCTCGGCGATCTGTACGGCGCGGGTCAGAATCGTTTGCAGGTCGCCCGAATACTGGCTGACACCCACGAACGTCTGCGGGGCCAGAAGCGCGGCGATGGTTTGCGCGTTGGACGCAGTCGACGATGTGCCGGTGGTTGAAGAGCCGACGGAAGACGCTGGGGTGCTCATGTGCTAATCCACAGTCTTCTCATCGGCTGACCAGGGGCCTTGTTCAGGGGGGTAAGTGCAGATTCCCCGGGGAGATATGCCCGATCCGTCGTTTGACACCCTTTTCACCCGGACCCTATACTGGTTCTTGGGCTTATCCGAGGTGTGTCCAGCGATCAGGCGCGGCCCGGAATCAGGATCAGATGCCAAAACGAACGTTTCAGCCGAATAACCGCAAACGGGCCAAAACGCACGGGTTCCGCGAGCGCATGAAGACAAAGGATGGCCGCGCGGTGCTGTCGCGCCGGCGGGCCAAAGGGCGGCACAAGCTGTCCGTCAGCGACGAGAGGGCGGTGCGCCGCGCCGGGTAGTTCCCGGACGAGCGACCCGCGCGAGGTACGCCTGCAGGTTTCGGGTTCCCCAGCAGCGCCAGAATCCTTGGATCCAGTGACTTCCGCCGGGTCTACCGGGAGGGAGTTCGGTTTTCAGCCTCCTCTTTTGCCGCTTTCTGTCTGCGAGTGGATCGCCCGGCGGGCGTTGGGCCGCGGGTGGGGTTCACCGTGCCTCGCGCATTTGGGAAGGCCGTGAAAAGAAATCGGGCTCGGCGGCGGCTGCGCGAGTTGTTGCGGTTGCGGCTGCCGGAGATCGATGGCCGGTGGGATATTGTAATTAACCCGAGGCGTCCGGTGCTCGACGCCTCACAGGAAGAGTTGCAGCGGGAAGTGAGCCGCCTGGTTCGCCAATGCGCCAGATCGTGATTTTGTTGCTGCGTTTCTATAAGCGAGGGATCTCGCCTTTCCTGCCGTCCGCCTGTCGCTACTACCCTACCTGCTCGGAATATATGCTGAACGCCGTGGAGAAGTACGGCGTTCTTAAAGGTATGAGGCTGGGGATCGGCCGCCTGCTGCGGTGCCATCCCTTCCACGAAGGCGGGTACGATCCGGTCCGCTGAGGAGAAGACACTCGAACATGGCTGATTCGCAGGGGACACCCGGCTCGCCGGGCACTGGCGGCCGCAAGGAACTGTCGATGGAGATTCGTCTCCTGATCGCGTTCCTGCTGATGGGCGCGGTCCTGTTCGTGACGCCGTATTTCTACAAGAACTCACCGCCTCCCGCGCAGAAACCGGCCGCGACAACGGCCGCAGTCCCCGAGAAACCGGCCGAGCCGGCTCCGTCCGCACCAGCGGCGCCCGCGCCCGCTGCCGCACCGGCGGCGCCCATGGCTAGCGCGGGTACGGAGCAGACCTTCACCATCGACACCGGCCTCTACCAGATCCGTTTCTCCAATCGCGGCGGTGTGGTACAGAGCTGGACGCTGAAGAAGTTTCGGGATCGCGCCGGGAGGCCCCTGCAACTCGTGAATTCCGCCGCCGTGCCGAAGGTCGGCTATCCGTTCGCCTGGGTGTTCCACCAGCAACCCGCAACGGATCCCAACAAGGCGCTGTTCGCGATGCGGCCGGACGAGGACGGTCTCGGCGTCAGCTTCGAATATTCGGATGGTCACGCCGTCTTCCGCAAGTCGTTTCATTTTTCCGGCAACAGCTATCTTTCGCAGATCACGTCCGAGGCTTTGATCGACGGCGTCTCCGCGCCGCATTTGCTGGCGTGGCGCGGCGGTTTCGGCGACGAATCGAACTTCGCAGCGGCGTCTACCCAGCGCACTCTCTATTACGACCTGAGCGCCACTTCGACATTCCACCCCAATGGCACGCTGGAAACGCATACCGCAAAAGACGCGAAGAAGGGCACGGTAACCGACCGCGGCGACTATTCCTTCACCGGCATTCAGGACACGTACTTCACGGCGGTTTCCCTCGGACGTCAGGGCGGCGCCACCGAAATCGACACATTCAGCGACACCGTGCCGAACACGCCGGGCGGCAAAGAGGAGCCCTTCGTCGGCGTGGCCGTCGGCGGCGGCGGTTCCAACCCTTCTTTGCTCTATGTCGGGCCCAAGGACACGGAGATTCTCGAATCCGTCGATCCGCGCCTGAAGACGGTCATCGACTGGGGTTGGTTCGGCCTGATCGCCAAACCCCTCTTCTACGCGCTGCGCTGGACCGACCGGAACGTCGCGCACAACTACGGCTGGTCCATTGTGCTGGTGACCATCGTGATCAACGTGCTTCTGCTCCCGCTTCGTTTCACCAGCCTGAAGTCGTCGCGTAAAATGCAGGCGCTGGCGCCGCAGATCAAGGCCATCAACGACAAGTACAAGAACATCTCGCTGCGCGATCCGCGCAAGGCCGAGCAGAACCAGGAAGTGATGGATCTGTACAAGAAGCACGGCGTCAACCCGGTGGGCGGGTGTCTGCCCATGCTTCCGCAGATCCCCATACTATACGCGTTCTACACGGTGCTGCGCGTGGCCATCGAGATGCGCGGCGCGCACTGGCTGTGGGTGACCGATCTTTCGCAGCCCGAGCAACTGCCCATTCACGTCCTGCCGCTGACGCTCATCGTTACCCAGTTTCTGGTGCAGAAAATGACGCCGAATCCCACGCCCGACCCGTCGCAGGCGAAGATGATGATGTTCATGCCGCTGGTCTTCGGGTTCATGTTCTACAATTTTCAGGCCGGCCTTGTACTATATTGGTTAACTGGCAATCTGGTGGGAATCGTCCAGCAGTGGGCGATGAATCGTCTCGGGCCCGCGCCGCCGCCTCCCGTGGAAGTGGCGAAGCCGGCCGCGAGGAAGAAGGGAAAGTAGTGGCCGCCGCGGAGGGAAATACCAGTCCACGTTACAACGCCGCCGAACTCGCGCCGCGTCTGGAGGAGTTTCTCGGGCCGGTGATTCGCCTGACCGGCTTCGAACTCGAGTTCGATGTGGTGGAGGGCGCGCACGCGCACCCCGATTTCGAAGATCCCGATGTGGTGGTGAAGTTCAGCGGACCCGATGTGGATCTGCTCCTCGCCAACCGCGCCGAGTTGCTGCTGGCGCTGGAGCATCTCGCCATGGAGATGCTCGACATGCCCGCCGAAGATCATTCCCTGCTGTGCTTCGACGCGAACGATTACCGGGTGCTGCGCATCGAGGAACTGCGCCTGAGCGCGATGACCGCGGCCGAAAAGGTGAAGCGCACTCGTGTGCCGTTTCACTTCAATCCCATGAGCAGCCGCGAGCGGCGAATTATCCATCTCAGCCTGCGCCATGAGACGGCGGTGCGAAGCGAGAGCACGGGCGCCGGACCGATTCGCCAGGTTGTCGTGGTCCCCGCGGATATGAAGGAGATTCCGCCGCCGATCATGCCTCCGCCACCACCGCGCGTCGGCGACGACCGTGGAGGAGACAGGCACGGTGGCCGTCCGCGCCGTGAGGAAGGCCGCAGACCCTTCGGACGTCCCGGCGGCGGCCGGCGGCACTGATTTTTGTGGGGCAGGATTGCATCCTGCGGCGGGTTTGCAACCCGCCTCTGGCCGATTGCAAATCGGCCGCAGGTTACAAACCTGCCCCACTCCGACCATGCAGCTCGACGACACCATCGTTGCCATCTCCACGCCACTGGCGCGCTCGGGAATTGGCGTCGTGCGACTGTCGGGGACGCGGTCGCGCGAGATCGCCTCGGCGATTCTCAGGTTCTCGGGCGAGTGGCATAGCTGGACTGCGGCTCTCGCCGAGCTGGTCGATGAAAGCGGCGAAGTTGTGGACCGGGTGGTGACGACTTTCTTCGCGGCGCCGCGCTCCTACACCGCCGAGGATGTGGTGGAGATTTCCTGCCACGGATCGCCGGTCGTATTGCGGTTCTGCCTGCAACGCGCCATCGCCGGGGGCGCGCGCATTGCCGAACCCGGCGAATTCACACTACGGGCGTTCCTCAACGGCAGGATCGACCTGCCGCAGGCCGAGGCAGTCCGCGACCTGATCGACGCCACGACGCTCTACCAGGCTCGTGTGGCCGCGCAGCAGGTGGAGGGATCGGTGTCGCGCCGCCTCCGCCCGGTGAAGGAGAAGCTGCTGGAGCTGATTGCGCTGCTGGAGGCCGGCATCGACTTCGCCGAGGATGACGTTTCCGTTGCTCCCACGGCGGAGATTCTGGCGCGGCTCGATTCCGTCGGCGATGGTATCGATCGCCTTCTGAGCACCGCCGTGTACGGCAAGCTGGTGCATGCCGGCTTCACTTTGGCCATCGTGGGTCGCCCCAACGTCGGCAAGAGCAGCCTGTTTAACGCGCTGGTTGGCCAGGACCGGGCCATTGTCACGGAGATGCCCGGCACAACCCGCGACACCATTTCCGAGTCCGCCGAGATTCAGGGCATTCCCGTGCGTTTCGTGGACACCGCCGGTATTCGCGCCGGCGAAAGCCGCGTGGAAGAGCTCGGAATCGGGCGGAGCTTCGAGGCCATGGCGGACGCCGATCTCGTGCTCGTGGTGCTGGATCTTTCAGCGCCGCTGGAGCAGGCCGATTTCGACCTGATCCGGCGCGCGTCGCTGGTGGTGGGCAACAAGGCCGACCTGCCGCGGGTGCTCGATCCGGCCCGCGAATGCATGGCCGTCAGCGCGCTTACGGGTGAGGGCATCCCGGTTCTGCGGGACCGCATCGTGGCCGCGCTCGCGCCGGGCGCGGGGGAGCGGCGGGAATCCGGATTCATCACCAGCGTTCGTCACGAGATGCTGTTGCGCGAAGCGCGGGAAGCGCTGGTCGACGCCCGCCGCGCCGCGCAACTGGGCATCCCTCATGAGATGCTCCTGCTCGATCTCTATGCCGCGCTGCGGCCGCTCGACGCCATCACCGGCGCCACTACCGCCGACGACATTCTCAACCGCATCTTCTCCACATTCTGCATCGGCAAGTAGCATACGATAATTGCATGCCGCGCTACGCCGCTGTGGACATCGGCAGCAACTCGGTACGCATGCTCGCCGCCGAGGTGGATAATTCCGGACACACCCGCGTGCTCGCCGAAGAGCGCGACGTAACCCGCCTGGGCGCGAGCGTCTTCCAGTACGGCCGCATCGGCGACGATGCATCGGAGTTCGCCTGCCAGGTGCTTTCGCGGATGGCCCAGACATACCGGAAACTCGATGTCCTGGCCGTACGCGCGGTGGCCACTTCGGCCGTTCGCGACGCCGGCAACCAGCATGAGTTCCTGGATCGCGCTTCGGTGGCTCTGGGGAGCCGCGTGGAGATCATCTCCGGCCAGGAGGAGGCACGCCTGATTCATCTCGGAGTTCACTCCCGCTGGCCGCAGCAACAGAAGCGCGTGCTGATCGCGGACGTGGGCGGAGGCAGCATGGAGCTGATTCTCAGCGAGCGCGGGGACCTGGCCGCGGCATGGTCGAAGCCGCTCGGCGCGGTGCGTCTCACCGAGGTCTTCCTGAAACACGACCCGCCGGCGCCGGAAGAACTGCGCCGGGTTCTCGAGTATATCGACGAGAAGCTGGCTCCCGCGCTGCGTCGCGTGGGCCCGCGGCAATTCGACCGTTTCATCGCCACGTCCGCTTCGGCGGCCGCCATCGTCTCCGCCGTGAACCGCGTTCCCCGCCCACGCCGCGATGCCGCGGATCGTCTGCGCGCCACCACCGCTCAGGTGCGGCGGTTCTTCAACGAGATATCCACCCAGGGACTGGCCGCACGCCGTAAGTCGCAGGGGATCGGCCCTCGCCGCGCGGAGATCATCGTGGCCGGCACCGCGGCGTTTCTCCGGACCATGGAGCTGTTTCAGGCGCAGGCCCTGTACTACTCGGCCGCCGGCGTGCGCGACGGCATCATCGCCGACCTGTTTGCGCGCGGAGCCGGACGCGAGCTGGCCACGCTGAGCCGCGACCAGCGCCGGACCGTCGAGGACATGGCCCGCCGCTATGGCGTCTCCATCCCGCACGTGCGCAAGGTGGCCGCACTGGGCATCGAGCTGTTCCATCAGCTCGAACCCCTCCACCGCCTCGCCCCCGCCTATGGCCGGCTGCTGGAGGCCGCCGGCTTCCTGCACGACATCGGACATTTCGTCAGCGATTCCAGCCATCACAAGCACTCGCAGTATCTGGTGGAGAACTCGGACATGCCGGGCTTCACCGACGACGAGCGCCATCTCATCGCCTTGCTGTGCCGTTACCATCGCAAGAGCATGCCGGCCCCGCGGCATCCCGCTTTTGAAACGCTTCCGGCCGAGGACAAACGCGCGGTCCTGCTGCTGACCCCGCTCCTGCGCATCGCCGATTCGCTGGACCGCAGCCACGAGCAGCGCGTCGAATCCATCGAGGCCGTTCCCCGCGATGGGGCGGTTCTCATGGCTTTGCATTCCACCGCGGATGTGGACCTCGAAGTCTGGGCCGCGGAGCGCGTGGCCGATCAGTTTCGTCAGGTTTACAACCTTCCGGTGTCGCTGCTGCGGACGCCGGCCGCCCGCAGCGTGGAACGGCGCGCGGCGAAGTGAGGTTACGGGAGTGGTGATAAGATTGGTATGAACCCCTTGCTGGGAGGTCGTCTAATGGTAAGACTGCAGACTCTGGATCTGCGTATCGGGGTTCGAGTCCCTGCCTCCCAGCCATGCCAGCCTACTTTTCTCACGGATTTACCGTCTTAGAGAATATGCATCTTCAGCGATTCTGTTTCGTGGCATTGTGCATCGGCCTGCTCGGGGCCCAGACTAAACCGGCCGCGCCTGCGGCGTCTGCATCGCCGGCCGCTGCCCCGCCGCCAGGACTGGAGCAGGCTCTGCGCGAGCGCGTTCGCACGTTTTACGCAGGCTACGTGGACCAGAAGCTGCGCAAGTCGTACGACACCGTCGCCGACGAAAGCAAGGATGCGTTCCTGGCGGCTCCTCGGGTCGCCTACAGGAACTTCGAGATTCAGAAGATCGAGTTTTCGGGCGACTACACGGCCGCGGTTGTGACTACCCTCGTTCAGAGCGCTATACCCATCTTTGGGGTTTTCCCGTCAGCGACTCCCGACCGAAGCTACTGGAAGGACGTGGACGGGCAATGGTATTGGTATGTTCCGCCGCCGCCGCCAGGCGAGGCCAATCTCTCGCCGGGCGAAAGGATGATGAGGGCGATGTTGGGCATGCCTGCGCCGGGTGGCGGCAACGCGGCTGCGCCAGTGTCCGCTCCGGCAGGGTCGGGTTCGGCGGCGGGAAGCGGTCCTGCTCCGGTTGCCGCCGTCCCGCCAGGCATGCCCATGCGCATGCCTGCTGGCATGCCGGCAATGATGCCCGGCATGATGCCGGGCGCGATGCCGGGAGGTTTTTCGGGAGGGTCCCCGGGCGGCTTACCATCGCCGGGTGGGCAATCGAAAGCGGACGCGGCAAAGCTGATCCGGCTGGAACGCGATGCCGTGGAGTTCAGCGTGGATAAGCCCGGGAGCGCTGTCGTAAACCTCAGTAATGCCGGGTCCGGCGCCATTCAATTCGCCGTTCTGCTGCAGCCGGTGGCGGGACTCACCATAAGCTCCGCCAGCGACTCAGTCGCCCCTGGGCGGTCCACGGCTATTACCATCAACTGGGCGCCTCCTGTGAGCGGCTCTGCCGCGAAGAAGAGCGCGCCGCCCGCGTCGGTACTGGCGCGCATTTCGGTTTTTCCCACGGGCCTGATGCTTCCCCTCTCCATCCAGTTCCGCTGAGCTCTGCGCGGGCAATTCAGCACCCTTGCGAACTCGCGCCGGCGGGCTGAGTCAGCTTCGCCGCGGTAGCAGGCTGCTGAAAGACACACCCCAAACGGCGCCTGCACCTGTTTGGAACCGATGGCGCAGTCGCGGGCGGGCTGAGAGCCCCGGCCCAGTGGGCACGCAGGCAAAGTGCCTGCCCCCCGGAACGGGCTCTCGACTGCTTGCAGGGCCCATGCGGTCCGCGCGAGACCGTCGCAGCCTCGACGACAAGCGAAGGGAACAGTGGTCACCTTATCCGGCGACAAGGCGGCCCACCGCAGTTTCAATCGCGCGATGTCCCCAAAAAACAGAAGAGGGCGGGCCGAAGCCCGCCCCCTCTGAACAACTAACTGACCTGGTCTAGTGAGCCTGCGATTCGCCGAGCTGACCGGTACGAGTCTCCGCGTCGCCGCTGAGAGCCCAGGGCGTATCGAGTTCGAGCGCCTGGTAGTACGCACCCTGCAGTGAATTGGCCAGAGCGACATAAGCGGTGCCATGGCAATACTGGAAGGTCGTGGTGGCGATCACGTACCCGACGAAGCCCTCGGTCACGGCCGAGCTGATGCTGCCGTTGCCAGCCGGAACCGGTACGCAATTGACAGCGCTGGCGCCAGCCGTGTAGTCCACGAACGCGCAGCCGGGCGGAACCACGATAGCGGTTTCGGCCGGAGTCGCACCGGTGTTCGGATGGAATTCACCCGCCACCGCTGCGCCCGCGCGAGTACCCCAGAACCACAGGGTGATCGTGCCACTCTGTCCGGAACTGCCCGGAGTCCAGATGCTGGGCGACGGCGATGTGTTCACCACCGAGAGGCCCGTCTCCAGACCGCTGCCCGACACAACCCACGGGAAGAGCAGGTTGCAGGAGCAGGGATCGATGGTTACGAGCGCATGGCTCTGCTGGTTGCCCGGGCCAAAGCGAGGCAGAGATCCAACGTCGCTGCCGGGTACAACCTGGGTGCCAGGGCCATTCGGGAACGGATCACCGTCCAACGGCAGGCCTGGAGTATCGGCCGCGATCGGCGCGAAGCCGACAACTGCATAAGCAACCGTCGGAACGGAGGGTCCTGGATTGTTCAGGGCCGGTACGTTCTTCGGCAGATTCGGCGTGTAGCTCACCTGCGGAGTGATGGTCACCGATTCCTGCAGGTTCGGGTTGTCGGACACCACTTCGTAGACCACGAACTGGCTGGTGGCCCCGCTGGTCGGCGTCCACGAGCCCTTCAGCGTAATACCTGAAGTGTTCCAGTCGCCGTCCGTGCCATCGGAATTGGCTTTCTCTACCGCATAGAGCAGGAGGTTCGGGCTCCCGGTACCGCCCGAGACACTGCCCGGGAAGAACAGCGAAATGCCGTTCTGCAGGTTCTGCACGGTAATGATGAAGCGGGTGCCATAATCGGCAACGCCGATCGTGTCTGCCTTGGCAGCGGGATCCGATCCGACCAGAACACCCTTCGCCACGTTCGGAGTAAAGCCCGTCTCCGTGTAGTAATTGGTCTGGCCGGTTACGTTCTGCGGCAGGAACTTGGCATCGATGTCCGTCCTGATCGCATTAAGGTGACCGCTAGGAGTCAGGTCGAGATCGTCAAGCTGCGCTGTCTTGAAGGAGCTTGCGAAGCCCTCCGAGAAAGTGATCGACTGACCGGTGGCGCCATCCTCCGGCACGCACTGGTTGTAAGTGCCATTTTTCACCGCGCCGGGCTCGAGGCCCTGGAAAGCGGTGGCAACAACGAAGGAATCCTGGTTCAGCGTGATACCCGGATTGCTGGGGAACGTGAGGGTGGCAACGATGTCCGCCGGGCTGGGCGGCGCCTGGCGCATGTCACCGCGGATGTTGGTGATGCGGATGATGCGGGCGCCATTGGTCCCCGGTGCGTCGATTGGCACACCCAGGAAGTCAATGGCGGCCTTCCCGGTGATCAGGTCCACCGTGGCCAGGCCCTGGAACGTATTGTACTGATTCAGGTAAGTACCCTGGCCAAGCCCATCGACGCTCAGGACGTCGCACTGACCGATGGGAGGAGTGGCCGCACTCGCGCCGCCGGCTGCTACGCAACCGATCTGTGTCAGCGGAGCGCCCCCGAGCGCCACGGCATCCGGTGGTTGCGGATTCTTCCCCGGAAACGGTTCGTCAATCAGCAGCATTGCTTCCGATGCGATCACCACCTGCGAGCTGTTCTCCGGATTCACCGTACCCATAGTCCTGCTGGTGATCGGAATGTTCGCCGGCAGGGTGACGTGGACGTTAGCGAGCGGAACGTACTGATTGATGGGCGTGGGCGTTCCACCCGTGCAGGTGAGAACGATGTCGCCCGTGAGTTCAGCAACGCCCTCGATGCGCACGTCTTTATTCGTGGCCGCGTTGGCCACGCAGGTCATCGGCGTCGTCAACCCAGTGGTGACGCCGCTTGCCGAAGCCGTTGTGGCAAGGCCGAGCAGAGTTGCAACAAGAGCAAAGGCTACCAGCCATTTGCGAAAATCTGCCATTTCCTTCTCCTTG
>Ga0326727_10014238_pt1 | contig 17386 bp, 11 predicted proteins | sample MB2enrmetagenome_FD_207643 | JGI IMG/M metagenome (GOLD analysis project Ga0326727, IMG submission 207643) | Lab enriched peat soil microbial communities from McLean, Ithaca, NY, United States - MB29MY | ecosystem: Environmental > Terrestrial > Soil > Wetlands > Peat | place: USA: New York...
CCAGCTCCCCACCATTCATTCCCGGCATGACGACATCCGTTAATGCCAGGTGTATCTCTCCCTTGAATTCCTGAACCATGCGCAGCGCCTCTATGCCATCTTTTGCCTCGAGAATATTGTATCCTCGCTCGCGCAGGATTCGGCATGCCAGGGCTCGAACCGACTCTTCATCCTCGACTACAAGCACAGTCTCGGATCCGCGGGACCTAAGTTCTAATTTGCTTTGGCCCGTGAGCTCGGAAATCTCGTCCGACGTGCGCGGGAAGTATATCTTGAACGTGGTGCCTTTCCCGGGTTCGCTATAAACCCAAATAAAACCATTGCTCTGCTTGACGATTCCATAAACGGTAGACAAACCCAGTCCCGTTCCTTTGCCCTTTTCCTTGGTGGTAAAGAAGGGTTCAAATATCTGAGCTTGTGTTGCCGCGTCCATGCCAATACCGTTATCGCTGATCGCCAGCATCACATAGGGCCCTGCCTTAAGCATCGGACGCTTATGCAGGTAGTCCTGGTCCAGATCGACATTCCCAGTTTCAATGGTGAGTTTGCCTCCTTGGGACATTGCGTCCCGAGCATTGACGGCCAGATTCATGACAATCTGCTGGATCTGTCCTAGATCGGCATTAATCAGTCCCAGGCCTGGTTGAGTAATGGAAACGAACTCAATATCTTCGCCGATCAGACGGCGAAGCATTGAACTCATATCTGCAATAACGCTATTCAGGTCAAGGATCTCCGACTGCAGAATTTGCTTCCGGCTGAAGGCCAAGAGCTGAGACGTCAGAGTCGCGGCGCGTTGTCCGGCTTCCCTGACTTGTTCGATGTCTCTGCGCATGGGGTTGTCTTGAGCAAGATCCTCTAGTACCAATTCGCTGTAACCATTGATCACATTGAGCAGATTGTTGAAGTCGTGAGCCACCCCGCCGGCCAATACTCCTATAGCCTCCATCTTCTGTGCTTGCAGGAACTGAGCTTCCAGACGCTTATGCTCGGTTATTTCTCGTAACACACAGACAATCTGTTTATCGCCGTTTTTGTCCGTAAGCAGTGACTTTTTCGTCATGAAGGTGCGGGAATTGCCTTGCCAGTCGGCGATAGTGTCCTCGGTAAGGCTTTCCCTGCCTGTCTTAAATACCTCCTCATCGTGCTCCCAAAAAGAGAGCTCCAACTCTTTAGGCATTGGTTTAACAAACATCGTTCCAAGCAACTCCTCGCGCCGCATGCCGTTGAATGCACACGATGCATCGTTGACAAGGACGAATTTGTGTTCGCGATCCATAACGAAGATGTGATCACCGATGCAGTTGATGATTTGGTTCAAGTACTCCTTTGATTCCTTAAGCGCCCCCTCAGCGCGCCTCCATGCGGTGACGTCCTGTGCGACACCGACATAACGCTTGACCCGTCCGCGTTCGTCCCGGATTGGGAAGCCGCGGTCCCAGATATAACGGATGGAGCCGTCGGGACGAATGATCCGGTACTCCTGGTCGATCACCTGTCCAGCTTCTACCAGGGCGAATGCAGCACTCACTCGCTGCCGATCATCAGGATGGATGGCATTTCTGAAGGATTCCTTACTTTCATATAGGCTCTGTGGAGGGAATCCCCAAACGCGTTCGAAGGCCGGGCTGACATAGGTCACTCCCTTGCTCCCGACTTCGGACATCCAGAAAACCTCATCGATATGCTCAGTGATGAACCTGAGGCGTTCCTCGTTTTGCCGCAAGGTTGTTTCTGCGCGTTTCCGTTCGGTGATGTCTTTAATGATACCGATAATCTGCATGTCGCCAGCTTCGCGCGTGAGCAGCGTCATTTTGACAATGACAGTACGTGTACTCTCTCCTTCACCGGTAATCTCTTCTTCGGTTACGCTCTCCCGGTTGGTTTCAAAGACCGAATTCTCTTGCTTCCAGATGGAGTCTGCCTGCTCCTTCGATAGAAATTGATGAGCCGTATTTCCGATCAGCTCACGCCGTTCCTTCCCGGTGAAAGCGCACATAGCGTTGTTGACTAGTACGAATCTGTGCTGACGATCTTTGACAAAAATCGGATCTCCTATGCGGTTGATGATCTGGTTCAGGTACTCCGTGGAATCCTTGTGCGCCTGCTCCGCGCGCCTCCGCTCTGTGATGTCCATGGCGACCCCAACATAGCGAGTGACCCGCCCGCTTTCGTCCGGGGCCGGGAATCCCCGTTCCCAGATTTGACGAATCGTCCCGTCAGGGCGGATGATCCGATACTCATACTCCAGTACTTGGCCGGTCTTCATAAGATCAACCGTGGCGCGCACCTGTTCACGATCATCCGGGTGAATCGCGGCGTAATAAGACTGTCGATCTTCGTAGATGTTCTGCCGAGGATGTCCCCACAAGCGCTCGTGGGCTGGGCTGATATACAGAACTTTGTCGTCCTGCACGTCAAGCACCCAAAAGATTTCATTCATGGACTCGGTAATCAGCCTGAAACGCTCCTCGCTTTCCCGCAGTGCCGCCTCCGCCCGTTTGCGCTCGGTGGCGTCACTCGCATAGAAATTAACCTGGTTGGGCCGGTTGCTCGGAGCCACTGTGAAAGAAAACGTGCGTCCCGCAGGGCACAACAAATCAAACTCGTGTTTTTCGCCGCTTTCCAGAACACATCGAGTCTGCCTGAGCAACTCCTCGGGCAGGGGATGTCCCTCTTGCCAACCCATCGATTCCAGGAGTCTGAGCGCAGGCTGATTAGCGTACAGCACCGGTCCGTCGCCGGAGGACCGAATGACCGGATTGGGGTTCTCTTCGGGGAACCAGGCGAGGATGCGGATTTCTTCCTCGGCCCGCTTGCGTTGTGTGATGTCGCGTATATTTGTAAGAAGCCTCTTTTGCCCATCCAGTTCGATCCGATCCGCATTCAGCATTGCATCGTACACCGTACCGTTTTTGCGCTTCAGCCGCACTTCCCGGTCTTGCATTTGGTCTGATCCGGATAAAACTCCGAGCAACTCTTGGCAGAGATTGGGGTCCCCACAAAATGCACCGATTCCAAGAACCTGGAGTTCTTCCAAGGCGTAGCCGCTAATCCTCGTCATGCCTGGATTGGCTATCAGTATGTTTCCCGCTTGGTCCAATATTACTATTCCGGAAGGAGCAGCTTCGAATCGGCCGCGATCTTCAGACTCCAGCAATGCTTGCTCGGCCTGTCTGCGCTTGCCGATTTCCCATTGCAGTGCCGGGTTGGTAGCCATCGATTGCCCGGAACATTCACTAAGCGGCACTTCTGCCTCCTTTATCCGGTCGCGCTCAAAGATATTTTCATGACGGCAATGAAAATCTTCGACTCACGACAGTTTTGTCGTGCGCCGGCCCTCAATTCCTTCTTATGAGGGCTCCAATTGGCCGCCTGACTGCCCTTATCGGATTTTGGGACGCCCAATGTGAATCAAATAACGTTGGTGTTTTTTCACATGGAAGCCGGCGATCGACGAGAGGGGCTATGACCTGTGTCGCGGCAACCAGTCGGACGATATCCGACGTTCCTGGCCGCGAAAGGAGATTCCCTGACGATCGGCGTGGGCTCGCTCTCGACGTGAACGACACGGTCGGCAAGTGGACAAGTATCGCGAGCTGATCCGAACCACGGAACGAATTGTTGAAAATGCGCGACAGGTCCTCAAGAGACTTAGGAAAACGCATGGCAAGAGCCTGAGGGATGAGATTGCCGTCGCCGCAGTCCGAAAGGAAATCGATCACGACTGCCGTTTGGGTGACCGTGGTGTGGATCAGGCCCGCCGCTGGGTGCTCGAAGAAGAAAAGGTTCCGAATGCCGAGAAGATCTTCTCCACATGAGTTCCATCCAAATCGACATCCGCATACCGAATCCATAAAGCCCGTCCTGCCAACAAACCGGCCCTTGATGCTTGCGATACAGGGTTTTAGCTCACAAGCAAGAACAGGGCGCATTTTACCTGGAGTTGGCAATGAAGCGCATTGGGTTTGTCATGACAGACCAGCGACTGCTGTGTTCGATTTTCGAGGAAGCGGGCCAGTGTTGTTCTGCTGCGAGCAGGTCTGTGGCTTCCTGCGCGTTTATCGGGACGGAAAAGTAATATCCCTGCGCGAATTCGCATCCAAGTTCTTGAAGCTTTGTAACCTGTTCGATCGTTTCGACCCCTTCTGCGACTACTTTCAATCCCAAATCTCGTCCCAGCGTGAGAATGGTGTGGATCATTGCATCGTCTTCCATCATGCGGGACACAAATGACCGGTCAATTTTCAGGGTATCGAGAGGGAAACGGTGGAGATAGCTGAGAGAGGAATACCCCGTGCCGAAGTCGTCCAAAGCGATCTTGATGCCAAGTGACTTCAGCTGGTGCATTAAATCGATGGCAGCCTCCGGATTTGACATCATCGCGCTTTCGGTGACTTCGAGATTGAGGCTGTTGTGCGACAACTGGGTTTCGTAAAGAACGGCTCGGCACTGCTGCAGTAGATCCGACTGGAGAAAGCGCCGGGCGGAGAGGTTGACGCTGATCAGCAGTGGTGGATCGTCCATGAAGCGAGCCTGCCATATGCCCATCTGCTGGCATGCTGTCTCGAGAACCCCTTGGTCCAGCGGCACTATCAGGCCCGTCTCTTCTGCCACAGGGATGAATTCATTGGGTAAAGGCATGCCGCGCGTGGCGTGCCTCCACCGGACCAAAGCTTCAAATCCCCAGATTTTGCCCGTTTTTAAGGACACGATCACCTGATAGTAATTCTCGAACTCCTTTCGTTCGATTGCGCGCCGAAGCTCGGTTTCGAGCTGCAATCGAGCGACCATGTTCGCGCGCATATTGGCGTTGAAAATTTCATAATGGCCTTTACCGATAGCTTTGGCGCTATACATGGCCGTGTCGGCATCGCGCAACAGCTCCTCAGGGTTTTGATAGGAGGAATTATGTATCGCGATACCGATGCTGGCGGTAGGGAACAATTCCTGGCCGCCGACAACGAAGGGTGTCGCCAGATCATTGGCGATGCGCTCGGCCACACGCGTCGCGTCGAGCGCGCTCGAGATATCCTCCAAAAGGATGGTGAACTCGTCTCCTCCAAGCCGGGCGATCGTGTGATTCCGTCCAAACCGCGCGATAGAATCGCTGGAGCGCACGGTGGATTCCAACCTTCCTGCAATGGCTACAAGCAGCTGATCGCCAATCAGGTGACCAAGACTGTCGTTAATCAGCTTGAAACTGTCCAGATCAAGGAAGATCAAGGCGAGAGTTTTGTCTCTGCGTCGCCTGACCCGCTCAAAAGAACGGCCAAGCCGGTCCATAAAAAGAACTCGGTTTGGCAGTCCGGTCAGAACATCAATGACCTTTCCTCTCGTGATATCTGTTTGCGATCCGGCCATTCGGTATGCTTTGCCCATGCCGTGTCGAACTGCAAGACCGCGGCCAAGCATCCAAAGATAATTGCCGTCCCTGTGAAGCATGCGATATTCGTCCTCGTAATGGGGCGTCTGCTCCTCGAGATGTGCGGCAATATCCGAGCGGACTCGATTGACATCATCGGGATGGATCCTGCGGAACCATTCGTCGGGATCGTCACTGATTTCGTGTTCTTCCCATCCGAGCATCGATTTCCAGCGTGGAGAAAAGAAGGTTTTGTCCTTGAGGAGGTCCCAGTCCCAAAGGCCGTCATTTGCTCCACGCGCCGCGAGAGCATAGCGCTCCTCACTTTCACGGAGGGCTTCCTCGGCGTGTTTGCGTGACAGCTGGGTATGAATTCGGGCGAGTACTACGGAGAAATCGATCGGCTTGGTTACATAGTCGTTTGCGCCGGCTGCCAGCGCAGCCACCACATCGTTGCTGCTTGCCTTGCCCGTTACCATAATAATAGGAAGCTGCGCAGGAGAGTATGTCTTGCGGAGGATTTTAAGCATTTCCAGACCGCTCATGTCGGGCATTCCCACATCGACAAGCACAAGGTCCACACGATGGGAGTTGATCCAGTCCAATGCGCCCTGTCCGTTGCCTGCAAGGGATACGCTGAATCCGACCTTCGACAAGCGCCGAAGCATCAGATCGCGGATCATGGCTTCGTCGTCTACAACCAGCAGCGAATCGGGACTTAGGATCATGATATTCCCTGGCTATTCAACAGTGCTTTCATTTTCTGCAACAGCCTCGTCTTCTCGATAGGTTTGATTTCACATCGTAATCGTCAACGAATGCTTCGCTCGCCTGGTTGCGATCGGTCACTAGTGCGCGGGCAAGTGAGCGCAACCACCGGAATGCTTTTAATTATGGGATCCTGTTTCAGGCGGCGCAATACCTAGCCTCCATTTCGGGAGGGCTAAGGTCCAGCAATATTGAATCTCCACGGACTTATGCCCGTAAGGACTTCGCGATCTTGCTCACACCCCCAGCCTCACACGCAGAGAACTCTCGCGGGATTAGAATCGCAAGCACGCGACACGATGCTGCGAGCCATCATGAAACCTACTTTTCGTGACACAGTGAACTTTTCGGCCTTTCTGCAAGTTTTGATTATGCTTTCCTATTGTGCCTACCAAAAACTTCGTCCAGCTTGAAAACATTGCACTTGTGGAATCGGCCTAATGGGCTCCCCGTTCATGCATAACCCTGTGATTGCGCTGTTTTCATCTATTCGCACTGGTTTCCGAACACGGCTTGCGCTCCAGATTGAGATCCTCGCGTTGCGACCTCAGCTTAATGTCGTGGGGCGTTCGGTTCCGAGCCGTCCTAAGTTACAGGCCTCAGACCGGGCGCTTCCGCAATTTGCTGTTGGTGACCCAGTCATAACTCATGCAAGTGGAACTTACCCGTACAATTTCCTGCTAAGCGTCGCTCTGGCCGACAGTTACGAAAACATCGGAACTTGTGGAACTTACCTGAGTAATCGAGACGTTACCCTTTTGGGAACAGACAGTTAGACGCAGATCACAACTTGTGGAACTTACCTGTTCAGATTCGATTTGCCGCCGACGCGCTTTGCATTTTTTGACAAAAGCAGAGCGTTGCGCCGAACGTATTCGGGATTTCTCTTGCGGTACCGCTTCCTGTACTGTGCGCGGCTTCCATAGGTTTCCTTTTGATGGGGATACATGCCCCGAAAGTACTCTGGATGGCGCAATCGCCAGTACTCATCACACTGACATTTCTGCTTTTGTCGGCATTGTTGACGGGCACAAGTTTTCTGCCTTTCTTTAAGCCGAGGATTGGGCGTAAACAATCGACGACAAAAAGGGCACCTCCTTCGCTTCGACATATGCAGTCTCTCACCTTCGCATGCAGATCCAGAATCAACAACTGATGCGAGGATTTGAAGGCTAAGACACGGAGGAAGATAGGAAATAGACAAGAGAAGAAAAAAGGAAAGGGACAAGCTTCGCATCCCTTTTCTTTGGCAACCTCAAGAAAAAGGGCAAAACCTTAAATTGTCTTTTCTGTCTTTAGAAGAAGAAAAACCACTGCGGACGACCTATAAGGTTGCTGGAGATGCGGCTGTCTAGATAACAACGCATGGTCAGCCCGGAATCGGAAGAGAAATAAGGGACTTATTCAGAAAGCTCGCAGAAGCGAATCAGCTGCGCGGCTTGCGGAGCGGCTGCAATCCACCCAACCGCGCCTTGCAGCACCGGTACAGCTAACGTGACCCTCTTCATGGTTTCTCCTAAACGAAACACCAAACGCAAACGAAACGAACTTCATCGCCCCCGGATAGCCTTTGCAATCAACGGTTTCTGCCGGCATCGACCGCGGCACCTTGCGTAAAGGCTAGCTGTGCCGATGTAGCCGGGACGCCGTTACCGCTATAACCCACGACTCCACTTCCGGCAACAGTGCTGATCGTTCCTGACCGCGTAACCTTCCTGATGCGGTTATTGTCGGTGTCGGCGATGAAAAGATTTCCGCCGGCATCGACCGTAACGCCATACAGAGAGGCCAACTGTGCCGAGGTGGCCGGGCCGGCGTCGCCGCCATAACCCTCGGTTCCATTTCCGGCAACAGTGCTGATCGTTCCTGACGGCGTAACCTTGCGGATGCGGTTATTATCGGTGTCGGCGATGTAAAGGTTTCCACCGGCATCGACCGCGACACCACAAGGATCATTTAGCTGTACCGAGGTGGCCGGGCCGGTGTCGCCGCTATAACCCTCGATTCCATTTCCGGCAACAGTGCTGATCGTTCCTGACGGCGTAACCTTCCTGATGCGGTTATTATCGGTGTCGGCGATGTAAAGGTTTCCACCGGCATCGACCGCGACGCCACGAGGTCCGCTCAACTGTGCCGAGGTGGCCGGGCCGCCATCGCCGCCATAACCCTCGGTTCCATTTCCGGCAACAGTGCTGATCGTTCCTGACGGCGTAACCTTGCGGATGCGGTTATTCCAGGTGTCCGTGACGTAAAGGTTTCCGTCAGTATCGACCGCAATACCATACGGAGAGGCCAACTCCGCCGAGGTGGCCGGGCCGTCATCGCCGCTATAACCCTCGGTTCCATTTCCGGCAACAGTGCTGATCGTTCCTGACGGTGTAACCTTGCGGATGCGGCTATTATCGGTGTCGGCGATGTAAAGGTTTCCGCCGGCATCGACAGCAACACCACACGGACCGTCCAACTGTGCCGAGGTGGCCGGGTCGCCGTCACCGCCGTAACCCTTGGTTCCATTTCCGGCAACAGTGTTTATCATTCCTGACGGCGTAACCTTGCGGATGCGGTGATTCCGGGTGTCGGCGATGTAAAGGTTTCCGCCGGCATCGACAGCAACACCATACGGAGAATCCAACTGTGCCGAGTTGGCCAGGCCGCCATTTCCGGCGACAGTGCTTATCGTTCCTAACGGGGTAACCTTGCGGATACGGTAATTAAAGGTGTCGGCGATGTAAAGGTCTCCGCCAAAATCGACCGCGACACCATATGGATGGTTTAACTGTGCCGAAATGGCCGGTCCGCTGTCGCCGCCAAAACCAACGGTTCCATCTCCGGCCACAGTGCTTATCGTTCCTGACGGGGTAACCTTGCGAATGCGGTTATTATCGGCGTCTACGACGTAAAGGTTTCCGCCGGTATCAACCGTGACACCATATGGAGAGGCCAACTGTGCCGAGGTGGCTGGGCCGCCGTCGCCGCTGTAACCCCAGGTTCCATCTCCGGCCACAGTGCTCATCGTTCCTGGCGGCGTAACCTTGCGGATGCGGTTATTATCGGTGTCGGCGATGTAAAGGTTTCCACCGGCATCGACAGTGACACCATATGGATGGTTCAACTGTGCCGAGGTGGCCGGGCCGCCATCGCCGCTATAACCCTCCGTTCCATTTCCGGCGACAGTGCTTATCGTTCCTGACGGCGTAACCTTGCGGATGCGGTTATTCCAGGTGTCTGTGATGTAAAGGTTTCCGCCGGCATCGACCGTGACATCATATGGAGAGGCCAATTGTGCCGAGGTGGCCGGGCCGCCGTCGCCGCCAAAACCAACGGTTCCATCCCCGGCAATAGTGCTTATGGTTCCTGGCGGCGTAACCTTGCGGATGCGGTTATTCCAGGTATCAGCGATATAAAGGTTTCCACCGGCATCGACCGCGACACCACAGGGACCGTTCAACTGTGCCGAGGTGGCCGGGCCGCCGTCACCGCCATAGCCACCTAGCCCACTACCTGCCGCCACGCTAAGCCTGCCGTCTAATGCGACTCTGTATACTCTGTTTTGAGTCGAACTTGCTGTATAGAAACCTCCTGAGCCATCAGCAATAACGGATGCCGGCCAAGCCATGGCCTGCGTGGTCGCCAATGTTCCCCTTACCGGCAAGTTTGGTTCCACATGGCTTGCATTGATCCTGGCCTGAGCAACCGCATTTATAGTCAGCGGAAGATAGAAAAAGAGGACCACGAGAGCCCAACCACTGCGACCAAGATCTTTCATAGTTCCCCCCTTTAAGTTAAAAACATTTCGACGAATTTGTCCACCCCGTGATCTGCGGCCTCTTCGGGGATTTGCGGGGTAGTTAGGCGTGAACCCTGCTTATCGAAACTTAGCTCGCAATGTTTTTCATTCCAGAGTTGACCGGCATCGACGACATGGAATCGCGCTCGCTGACACGTCCATTCAATTCATCGCAATCTTAGCGAGGCTCACAGATGCGAGCCTCGAGGGGGAAGAGACTCATTGCGAAGGATGGATCTCATACGCAGAAGCGGCACGATGAGGCAGCGATTCTACCCCGTAATTACCGTGTTCAGTATTTGAGTACACCAACTTTCTGGGGCAACTACTCCATGTGATCCCTTGGTACCGTGGTCTCATTTACGTTCCGTTCTACTAATGCGTTTTTCTGGCCCACGTACCTCCTATGCAGGATTGCCGATATAGGCGCCGCTAAATATAATGTAAAGAAAGGCTCAAAGAGCCGTGTTTGATTACACCAGGTGTCAGACGGCCTGCTTGTATTGCGACACTGGTCTCAGGCATAAACCACAAACTCAAAGTCTCCCGTTAAAGCAAAGGAGTTACGCATGAAGCATCTCAAGACAGTAATATGTATTTTTGCATTGGCTTGCCTCGGCTCGACGTTTCTACCGCAAGCAATGGCCGGCGAGTGGAACGAAAAAACAATTATGACCTTCAACGAACCCGTGGAATTGCCCGGCGTAACCCTCCCCGCGCGAAGCTACGTTTTTGAACTGGCCGACAGCTCGTCCGATCAAGACATAGTTCAAGTCTTCAATGAGGACGAAAGCCATCTCTATGCAACTATATTGACTATCCCAGCCTATCGCATGAAACCGACAGACAAGTCGGTTGTCACTTTCCGCGAGCGACGGGCCGGCTCGCCCGAAGCGATCAAAGTCTGGTTCTATCCTGGGAAACATTATGGGGAGGAATTCGTTTGCCCGAAAGCGTGAGCCGTGAAGCCGGCAAAGGCCAACAAACAGCCTGTCCCATCGACGCCAGCGATAACACCAAGAGCCTAGCCGAACCTGCACCGGCATCCGAAGCTCAGGCGATGAGAAAAGCGCCGGTGGTTGCAATTAAACCTTCGGGGAAAGAGGGTCAGGTTGCAGAGGCTGCTATTACCAACAGATCAATTCAATGCATCCATGAGCTCAGAAATGACACCGATGGATTCAAGCCCGGTCGACTGGGTCAAATCGTGTAACAGCTGGTCAAGTCTGTAGGGGGACTTCGGCATATCAGTCTTGACTGTGGATTCTTTTGACAGGGAGCAAAAGGCACATGATCGGCTGCGCGCCGCTCATAACGATGATGAAGCCTCCCTCTTTGGGAATCTCGACGGTCGCGCCCTGATCGGGTCGTTGCACTTGTCCCTGACGAATCTCCACTGAGAGTGAGTCCACTGATGACGACGGGGAAACGTGAAGGAACCTGGTTTCCGAAATGCGCCGAGGTGCACATTTCCAATCAGGCCTGCCCAATCCCAGGTCATAAAGCTAAAAACGGAATCGTTTCTGGAAGTTGCTATAACGGATTCATTGGTCCAGTGCTAACAACAGCGAAGCGTATTCTTTGAAGTTCACCGGCCGCGACCGGCGTCTGATAGAGGCCTCGGCAGTGTGAGCAGCCGACAAGGCTGCGTAGCTTGAGGGGCGAGAGCCCCCTTGCCGTCAATTGCCTGTATTCGGACGGCTAGCATGTCCAATGCATGTGAAGGTAACGACACATGTTCTGCTTGGATGTAAACGCCACAGCTGCCCGGCGGACACAGAGCTGCTGCGGTAGGAGCAATCTGGGTGGCAAGCAAATCTGGAGGAATGAACAAGAGACGGAATCTCCTAAAACTGCGCAATTGCCTCCCGCACCGAGATTGCTTGTGTGCGGATTGGGGTGGTTAGCCGACCCGTTCCCACTGCTCGGGGAAGGCCGATGTCCCATGGGAAGAAACAGGCAAGAGCACCATGGGAGACACCGCGGAACAGGAGCATTCATCCAGAGAAAGCTATTCAGAGATAACGTCGGGAAAGGCCATCTACCAGCAGGGGCTGACAGCAACCTGCAAGGACAGTCTGTATAAGGCGGAAAGCTGAAATCAAATAAGAGGTGGGTGGTCTGTCGCATGAGCTAATATGAGCGATGACGGAGGGGTAATGCCCGACGAAGTAGTGTACGACACTACTCCAGAGCTTGTAATACCATGCCTGGGCAAAGAAGCTCCGGGCACTTGGCGGTCCTCAGCAGCATCCTGACTCAGAGCCGGGTAAGTTTCGCTGCGGAATTGAGAGACTAAACCATGATCAAACCACTCGATAGGGGGGTATGTGAGTCAGCGCTTAAGCCTCCACCGGGATCGGGAAGGCTCATGGGCTATCAGCCGAGGTCAGAACCGGACTCGCTAACGGCGACCATCTGGGATCGCAGGGGGCTCCTGGGAAACGTAGCCTATGGTGGAAATAGGATCCCAAACCGTATAACCGAAAGGGCGGCTATGGTCACTCTCCACCTGTGGGATGCACGCGCCCAGGTTCTACACGACGGATTGCCATCGGTAGGAGCGGATATTTGCGAACGGCGACGTCGGCCCTCCACTGAAGAATGCTTGCGGCGGTCTGCTGAAGTCCGAAACTCGAGCAGCCTGTTTTCGAGATCTATCGTTGGCCAGAACAAGGTGCGATCCAAAAACTCTCTCCGAATGGAGCCGTTTTGTGGCGATCCCTTTATGTGACGCAGAGCACGGAGCGCCGCATCAGACTCTCTGGTGGCCCTCCGCCTCTTCACAACATAAGTTGCTTCAGCCTCCTCATAATCGGGATGGTTATTCAATTCCAACTTTGGAGGTCGAAAACGTTTGATGAGCTTTTTAGGTCGCGGGCGGTGGCGCAGCGCCATCTCAGCAGCCCACTCCTGCAAGAGCGCCTGGAGTATTTGCAGCATTGTGCTGACCGAGGTTACAGCCTCACTACACCTTCTTACGGAGTTTCTAGCTTTCGACCCGTTATGTGACGGTCATGCCTGCGAAAGCGTTCCAGCCACTGTTTGGTCTGGACAATTGCCACATAGCGGGGATCGCCACAAAATGGATCAATTTGAAGAGAATGCCTCGATCGTGTCATTGTACTGGGTGAGGAATCGCTCCGCCGTATGCTTCACTTGTTATCGAGTATTATCACGATTCCCGCTGTCATCTCCGGATTTAACAAGGATTCCCCAGAAACCAGAGAAGTGCAACGACACGGTCAGGGCGCGGTCGTCGAGATTCCCAAAGTGGGAGGGCTTCATCATCGTTATGAGCGGCGCGCAGCCGATCATGTGCCTTTTGCTCCCTGTCAAAAGAATCCACAGTCAAGACTGATATGCCGAAGTCCTCTGCAGGCTTGGTCACTGCTACACAATTCAATCCTGTCAACGAGATTTGAGTCCATCTGTGAAGCCCGATAGCCCCCTCTGTGTCATATCGGAGGTTATGGATCCATTGGATTGATTTATGGTAAAGACAGGATTGTCTAAAAGGCAATTGAGAGGTACGATTTCTATAACCTATAACCGCACCAGGGGCTTGCCCCCCATGCTCCGGCGGATCAATTTATTCGGGTCTCGTGACAAAATGACAACCACCGGCAATCGAGTTCCCAGTTCAAAGACTCTTGAGATCCGTAACGGCCTGGAAAAGGCGTATCCGGATGTCTTTACCCCCGCGGTCCTTGATGCCCTCGCGGCGCTGACGCCCTTTGACAATGACCGGAAGGAAATTATGCGGGCGAGGATTGAAAGGCGAGCCGCGCGGGCACGCAACAAGGAGAGGATCGGATTCCTCGATCCGGCGGCACACATTCCGAGAACAAAGATCAAAGTTCAGGATGCTAGGGACGGCGCATTTTCCGGGAGCGAAATACCGCCCGATTTGCGCCGCCAATGGATTCAAGGTACCGGTCCGGGCACTAAGCCGCGTGCCACCGTCGAGCAGGGAATCCGGAATGTCGCGTACGCTCTCCTGTCGGGGGCGGACGGGTGGATGTTCGACGGCGAGGATGCTGTGGGCCAGATCTCGACGATGTCTTTGGACAATCAGAGAAATCTCAAGCTGGCGGTCCACCTGGACCCGGTTTTCCTGAAGGTGGCCGAAGAGGTCGCTGCAGAGATGAACCACTGGGCTCGGGATTTCTTTGGCCGGGCGATTATCGAGGATTGGAGACGGCAGCTCGAATTCACCACAAAACTGTTCCGGCCGCGCGGATTGCACCTGGACGATCGCCACGTCAGGCGGCGCGACGGAGAGGGCTTTTCCGCGTCTATTGTAGACACGACCGAGTACGTCGTAAACAACGCCGATCAACTGCGCCGGTCGGGTTCTTCGATTGTCTTGTACCTGCCCAAAATTCAGACGGCGGGAGAAGCGGCCTTGTGGAACGATATCCTGGCCGCTCTCGAGCACCATCGTGGGCTGGCTATTGGGACGATCAAAGTCTATGTCCTTGTCGAACAACTTGAAGCCAGCTTCCAGCTCATGGAAATCCGGGCCGCTCTGGGGAAGCACTTTGTCGGTTTCAACACCGGCCGGTGGGATTATATCAATAGCGTGGCCGATGCAATGTCCTGGGATTCGGATTTTATCAATCCCAACATTGATGCCATCACCATGACCTATGGCTACATGCGGAACTATGAAGATCGCGTGCGGCGAGCCGTCAGCACGCCGGACCGGCTTGGAAATTATGCGTTGTGGCAAGGGGGCATGGAAACGAATATCCCGGTCGGTTCGGAGGCCGGGGTTGCAAACGGGATGAAAAGAGCGGTGGCTGGCGCGCAACGGGAGCAGCGCGAGGGCGCAAGCGGAAAGTGGGTTGCGCACTGGAAAATGGTACACATAGTCCGTCCCGTTTGGGAGAGAGCCGGTGAAGCAAATCAGCTGGGGCGAGCTTTCCCGCGCCTCACCTACACTCAGCAAGATGCGAACGGCTTGACGCTTCTCGAACCTGCGCCGCGAACCGTCCGGGGCGCACGTGATCTTCTAAGCGTCGCGATGCAATACGGCAACGCTTTCGCGCAGGGCCTTCAGGCTGCTGCACTCAAGCCGGCTGACTTCTTCGGCAATGACGACATTCTTTATCTGATGGAAGACATGGCAACCGGAGAGATCCGGCTCAGCATTCTTTGGGAGTGGCTACACAAAAAAGCTCGATTGACTGCTGATGACGAGATCGGGGTGAATGCTGGCGACATGTTTACACACGAGCTCTTTTCCAAGCTTCTTGAAGAGGAATACTCCAAGCTGCGCCGTGCAAAAAACCGGGACGTTCACGATGATTCCAAGGACACGACTCTGCCTATTGCAAGGGAAATCGCAGAGACCTACGTAACCCAGCCTGCGAAGCTGCCCTGGTACATTGACCTGCTCAACATCAACTTGAACAACCACGATCTCTGCGAAGCCAGGAAGCGGATTCAGCTTCTGATAGAAAAGTTTCGAAAGGACGGGACGAGGATTACCGGCAATCTAGATTTTTAAAAAGAGTTTACGCGTTAGCCCCAAACCCGTAAACGCGTTCAAGTTTTTTAGGAGAACAAATGAACGCATTTGAACGATACCTAGGCGACTGTCGCGATCAATTCGACCGCCAGGTGGATGAAGCTCGAGAATGGTTTGCCCATCCGCGATTCGAAGGGATTCTTCGGCTCTATTCGCCTCGCGACATCGCAGAACAATGGGGGACCATCAGCGCGGAGTATCCCATTGCAAGAGAGGCGGCGATCGCCTTCCATGCCAGGCTGCGAGAGCTTTTCAAAGAGAACAAATCTATTACGACTTTCGGCCCATATTCACCCGGTCAGGCAGTCGTCATGAAAAGGCTGGGAATTGAAGGAATCTACTTGGGAGGTTGGGCAACGTCCGCCAAGGGAGGAATCACCGAAGATCCCGGGGCGGATCTGGCCAGCTATCCGCTGAACCAGGTGCCGGATGAGGCCGCAACCATCGTCCGCGCGTTGCTCACCGCAGACAGGAATCAGCATTTTGCGCATGCCCGCATGTCGCCGGAAAAGAGGAACAATACTCCCGAAGTCGATTATCGTCCCTTTATCATCGCCGACGCGGACACGGGACACGGAGGCGACGCGCATGTGCGCAACCTGATTCGAAGATTTGTGGAGGCGGGCATTTGCGGATACCACATCGAGGATCAGAAGCCGGGCGCGAAGAAGTGCGGTCACCAGGGTGGAAAGGTGCTGGTCTGTCAGGATGAGCAGATCAAACGCCTCAACTCCGCGCGTTTTCAACTAGATGTTATGCGTGTACCGGGAATCATCGTGGCACGCACGGATGCCGAAGCCGCGACCCTTCTCGACGGGTCCGGAGACGAACGGGATCAGCCGTTCATCCTTGGGGCGACCAATGTCGAGATTCCGAGCTACAAGTCCATTCACATTGCGATTCTCAGGAAGTTCAACGAATGCGGAATTGAGGAGATCAACGGTCACAAGCTGTTCGCGCTTTCCGACGCCGAATACGAACCCGCGTTTTCCTGGATGAATAGAACCGGCGTGACCTCATTGATAGAGGAGAGCTCAAAGACGTTCAGGCGGAATGGCAGTATTGATATTGACGCCATGTTGGATGTGCCTTTCAACCGGTTTCTGGAAACCTGGCAGGCGGAAGCGGGCCTGAAGACCTTTGGGCAAGCCATTGCCGATATTATCGAGTTTCGGACCAGCGAAGGAGAACGCTTCGACATGACCCTGGAAGAATGGAAAGCCTTCTCCAGGCGAGCTTCGTTCTGTACGGCTCGCCAGAGAGCCAAAGAGATGGGCATCAACACTATTTGGGATTGCGAATTACCAAAAACGCCGGACGGTTATTACCAGATCCAGGGTGGAATCGAATACGCCATTGCCAAGTCAGTCACGGCCGCGCCATTTGCAGATCTCCTCTGGATGGAAACCAAAACAGCCAATCTTCTTGAAGCCGCCGAGTATGCCAAGGCCATTCATGCGGAATACCCGGACAAAATGCTGGCATACAATCTTTCCCCCTCTTTCAACTGGGACACCACCGGGATGAGCGAAGAAGAAATGAGGCGCTTTCCGGAAGAACTGGGCAAACTCGGCTACGTATTCAATTTCATCACCTACGGGGGGCACCAGGTCGACGGACTCGCGGCCGAGGAGTTTGCGACGGAACTGAAGCAAGATGGAATGCTGGCTCTTGCAAGGCTCCAGCGGAAGATTCGGCTGGTGGAGTCGCCTTACCGAACGCCACAAACTCTGGTCGGCGGCCCCAGGCTGGATGCGGCGCTCCTGGCATGCTCGGGACGTGCGGCAATAACCAAAGCAATGGGCAAGGGGTCGACCCAGCACCAGCATCTGGTCCAGACGGAGGTGCCGACCAGACTCCTGGAGGAATGGCTGAAGATATGGGCGGAACACAACCGGATCCCGGCAAAACTGAGTGTTCAGCTGCGGCC
>Ga0326727_10014239_pt1 | contig 17385 bp, 14 predicted proteins | sample MB2enrmetagenome_FD_207643 | JGI IMG/M metagenome (GOLD analysis project Ga0326727, IMG submission 207643) | Lab enriched peat soil microbial communities from McLean, Ithaca, NY, United States - MB29MY | ecosystem: Environmental > Terrestrial > Soil > Wetlands > Peat | place: USA: New York...
TTTGAGAGTTTCCGCATCGCCGACGACGTGCTGCGCCAGGGCGTGCAGGGCATCAGCGACATCATCACCATCCCCGGCATCATCAACCGCGACTTTGCCGACGTGAAGACGACCATGGCCGGCATGGGCCACGCGGTGATGGGCACGGCCGTACGCTCGGGTACCAATCGCGCCGTGGAAGCCGCACAGGCGGCCATGGCTTCGCCGCTGCTTGAAGAGGGCGCCATCGACGGCGCGCGCGGCATCCTCATCAATATCACCGGATCGAGCACGCTCAAGCTCTCGGAGGTCAACCAGGCGTCGTCGCTGATCCAGTCGGCAGCGCACGAAGACGCCAACATCATCTTCGGCGCGGTGCTGGACGAGAAGATGGGCGAGGAAGTGAAGATCACCGTCATCGCCACGGGCTTCCGCGACCAGATGCCGGAGCGCCGCGCGCGCATGTTGAACGTGGAAGAAGCGCCGGTAGTATCAGTGCCGGTGGTGGCGCCGGGCAACTGGCTGCCGGAAAGAGATCCCGCGCCGGCGCCCACCCACGCCCGCTTTCTAAGCGAGGCAGAAGAGACGGCTACAGAGAACAATGACGATGCGTTCTTCTTTGCCGCCGCAGCGCCGGGCGTGGCGACCACGGTGACGGTGGCAACGCAGCAGACCATGGCAGAGGCCGACGACGCCATGGAATTTGCGATGCAACACGAAAACGCAACGGCTCCGGCGATGGAGCAATTTGATGCTCTGGAAAGTGAGCCCGAGTTGAAGGCTCCCCCGCGGGACTATGCGGCGGACTTCCCTGAGGCTCCGCGCCAGGCAATGGAGCAAGACATGGCGGAGCAGGACAGGGCGGAGCAGGAGATGGCGGAGCAAGCGCAGGGACCGGAGCCTTCATTGTTCCCTGAGACTGCCGGTGAGCAGGAACGCGATTTGGATGTGCCCACTTTTTTGCGGCGGCTGAAGTTTTAGCGGCCGGGAACAGGAAGCCGGGCGAGGAGTGTACGCGGGATTTGTGCCGATTCCGCGTACCGATTTGGTGTCGGGTATCAAAATGGGCGAGAACCAAGTATATTAAGGGAAACGCCCTCAAAAGTTGTACCCGGCAAGACTGCAGACCGAGGGGAATTCCTGCAGTTTGGGTTACTGTAAGTGTAGGGAAGCGCCAGTTGGTGGGGTGGTTGCGCAAGAATGCCAGCCATTCGCGACCTGTAGCGGCGAGGCCGGCAAGCAAGATGGCTCTGCCTGCGGTGGAAGAGAGGATCCGCTCGCAGCATGAGCTGAAGGTTGGAAGTGCGTCGTCCAGGGGATGAACGCGCGGCACGAAATCCAAAGGTTGAGAGGATGTGGGCTGGATGAAGTTGTCACGCGTCAGGTCACTCGGGGCGACACTGGTTGCAGCTGTCTTTGCTGTCTCCGGTCTCAGCGTCGCGCGCGCAGCGGCGTTCGATACTCCTCAAAACACCGAGCATCACGCCAAGCCGCAGTCGCGGCTCAAAGAGCCGCACCACGCCGCAGCGCGTCACACCACAGCACATCAGACAGCAACGCATGCGACGCAATTGAAAACTGCCCGTACCTCAGCAAGCCCCGCGCATGCCTCGGCAACACACGCGGTGGCAGCAAATGCCGCGAATGGGCACAGTACTTCATCCCGCGTCACCCAAAAGTCCACCACAACGAAGCGCACGACGGCGACGCCGGCTAGCGGGCAGTTGCGGCGGGCTTCCTATCATCGCCGCCATCGCTTTTACGAGCGCTTCACGGCCAGTTCGTTTGCGCAGGGCGAGCTGGGCGCCGGCGATGTGACGGCCGGCGAGGATCCTGTGGTGCGCCAGGCCGCGATGGACGCTCTGGGCGACATGAACGGCACGGCCGTGGTCATCGATCCCTCCAACGGCCGCATCCTGGCCATGGTCAATCAGAAACTGGCGCTCTCGCCGGGCGCCGAGCCCTGTTCGACCATCAAGCTCACCGTGGCCCTGGCCGCGCTTTCTGAAGGCCTGGTCACGCGCGACACGCCGGTACAGCTGCCGGGCTTCCGCATGAACATGACCCAGGCGCTGGCCAAGAGCAACAACCTCTACTTTGAGGAGATGGGTCGCGAACTTGGCTTTGATCGCGTGCGCCACTACGCCACGCAATTCGGGCTGGGCGAGCTGGCCGGTTACAACATTGCCGGCGAGCAGCTGGGTGTTTATCCCGATCAGCCGATCTCCGAAGCCGAGGGCGGCGTGGGCCGCATGTGCAGCTTTGGCCAGGGCGTTTCTCTAACGCCGCTGCAGCTGGGCGCGTTTGTGGCCGCCATCGCCAACGGCGGAACGCTTTATTACCTGCAGCATCCCACCACGCCCGAAGAAGTGGCCGCGTTCCAACCCAGGGTGAAGCGCACGCTCGATATCGCGCGCTACGTTCCCGACGTGGAAGACGGCATGGCGGGCGCGGTGGAATACGGAACCGCGCGCAGACTGCGCGCCAACTTCAACGAGCTGCCGGTCTTCGGCAAGACCGGGACCTGTTCCGACAACGGCACGCGCTACGGCTGGTTTGCTTCGTACTCCGAGTCGCCGCAGGGCGCACTGGTGACGGTGTTCTTCCTGGAAGGCGGACGGCCCACCTTTGGCCCGCGCGCCGCCGAGCTCACAGGCGAGTTCTACAAGAATCTCTGGGACCACGACTACTTCGCCGTCAAGAATCAGGATGCGCAGAACGCTCCGGCGGCTGCGCCCGCGAGCGCTCCCGTAACGATCTTTCCGGCGCAGGCCGCGCCCACGCCCGCCGAGCAGTAGCGGCCGCCGAGCGACTTTTCTCGCAGTCTTTGCAACGAATTCGAATCAAGTACATCCGATACATAGGTGAGGCCGCTTCTCCACACGCCAGGCTGCGGAGCCATGCGGTCTGATTCCCCACCTACCGCATTCCCCGGAGTTCTCGATGGCGCTGCCGACTCACATTCTGCTGACGTACGGGTACTTCTTGCTCTTCGCCTGGGTCATGGTGGAGCAGCTGGGCATTCCGTTGCCTGCTACGCCGGTGCTGCTGGCGGCCGGCGCACTCTCGGTCGACGGCCCCTTGAATTTTTCTCTGGCGCTGGCGCTTGGCGTGGTGGCCTCGCTTATCGCCGATGGGTTGTGGTTCTTGATCGGGCGCAGTCATGGGCATCGCGTTCTGCGCCTGCTTTGCAAACTTTCGCTCGAGCCCACCACCTGCGTGCGCCGCACTCAGGACTCCTTCGCGCGCCGCCGCGGCACCCTGCTGATGTTTGCCAAGTTCGTGCCCGGCCTGGGTATCCTGGCGCCGCCCGTGGCTGGCGAGAACGGCATGGGGTTCGGCGCTTTTCTGTTCTTCGACGGCATCGGCGCAACGCTTTGGGTGGGAGTGCTGCTGGCCGCGGGCCGCTTCTTTGGCGACCTGCTCAAGCGCAATGCGGGCCTGCTGAGTTGGGTGGGGCGCTTCTCGGGCGCGCTGCTGGTTCTGGGAATCCTCGCTTTCTTTCTGGGCCGCGTCTATCGCCGCCGGGTGGTGCTCAAAAAGCTGGTCGCCGCGCGCCTTGAGCCGGAGGACCTGAAGCGCCAACTCGACGCGGGAGAAGCGGTGTTCATTGTCGACTTGCGGCATCCGCTGGAGCTCTTGCCTGAGCCCTTTACGCTGCCCGGCGCGCAGCACTTCTCGCCCGATGCGCTTACTGAGCGCCACAGCGAGATTCCACGCGACCGCGACATCGTGCTCTATTGCACGTGCCCCAGCGAGGCTACGGCGGCCAAGACCGCCATGACGCTGCACCGCCTTGGCATTGAGCGCGTGCGGCCCCTGCGCGGCGGCTACGACGAGTGGAAGCGGCTCGGCTTTCCGCTGGATGCGATTCCGCCGGTCAATCCCATGGTGACGGTCGTGCAGGCTGCAAACTGATGCTTCAAACCGTCGCGCTTGACGCGCCTTGGCGCACATGTTCGACTGATCGAGGAATCAGCGAGACGCATGCATTTGCCCCAACTTACCCTTGACGATTACAACCAGCAGTTTGCCGATCGCCACCTGCTGCATGGTGTGGTGGCAAAGTGGGCCAGCGAGCGGCCCGAAGCCACGGCCCTCGTGAGCGCCGAAACCGGCCGCACGGTCATTTGGACTGAATTCGATCGCTTCACCACGGCCCTGGCCTGTGAGTGGCTGCGCCTGGGATTCAAAAAAGGCGACTACTTGGTCACGCTGCTGCCCATGTCGGTGGATCACGTTCTGCTCGAATACAGTTTGTTCAAGATCGGCGTGATTGTGGTCCCGCTTGACCTGCGCCTGCCCGCTGCCGAGGTGCTTCGCGTGGTGGAGATGCTGCGCCCGCGCGGCTTTGTCTCGCTCGGCAAGTACGGCCCCATCGATTTTCGCGAGATGGGCCGCGCGGTGCAGGCCAAAAGCTCGTCGATTAGGCACTTCTTCACGGTGAGCGCGGCCGCGCCCGACGAAGGCTTCCGCTCCTATGCTGAATTGGCAGAAGCGGCCTCGCGTACTGCGGCGAACACGTCCGATGGCGGCGCGGCTGAGCTGGCTGCGGCCGCTTCCGCGGTCAAGGAAGACGATGGCGCGCTGGTCATCTTCACCACGGGATCGACCGGTTCGCCCAAGGCGGCGCTGCTCACGCACCGCAACATCACGTCGCAGAACATGTGCCTGTGCGGCGCATTTTTCGGCGGAGACAGCGGCACGCGCTCGCTCGTCAATCTGCCCGCCTCGCACGTGGGCGCCCAAACCGAAATCCTGATGACGACGCTCTTCGGCGGCGGGACCGCGGTTCTACTTGAGGTCTTCGATGCCGGCCGTTCGCTGCGCGCCATTGAGCAGCACCGCGTCCAGCTCCTGGGCCAGATTCCCGTGATGTTCAATCTGGAATGGATGCTGAAGGACTACGACCGCTTCGATCTCACGAGCCTGAAGTTTGCCGCTTACGGCGGGAATGCCGTGTCGCGGCCATTCGTAGATAAACTGGCCACCATGGCGCCGGTGGTGGGCACGGGACTGGGCCTGACCGAGAGCGCGGGATTTTGTACTTATGTCAGCGTCGACGTTTCGGAACGAGAAAAAATCCTCGACGGCCTGGGCCACGACATGCCGGTCTACGCCTGCACGATTCGCGAGCCCATGCGCGACGACGGCCTGGCCGGTGACGAATTGCCCGAGGGCGAGATCGGCCATATCTGCTTTCGCGGGCCGCAGACCTTTGCGGGCTATGTGAACGATCCCGAAGCCACCGCCAGGACCATCTCGCGCGACGGCTATCTCTACACCGGCGATCTGGGTTACCGGACTGCGGCGGGCATTCATCTTTCCGGCCGGGCCAAGTGGGTTATCAAGTCGTTCGGCTACCAGGTATTTCCCGGCGACGTGGAAGCGCACATCAGCGACCTTCAAGAGAAAGTCATGAGTTCGGTGGTGGTTGGCGTGGCGCACGAAGTGGCTGGTGAGGGCGTGGTGGCCCTGGTCGAGAAGCGGCCGGGCGTGGAGCTCGCCGTGCAGGAACTGGAGCGCCACACACGATCTCTTGCGCCCTACATGCGGCCACGCCATTGGATCATCGTCGAGCCAGGACAGATGCCTCTGAACCGCCTCGGCAAGCCCGACCACCAGCGCGCGCAGGAGATGGCGCGCCAGGAGATTGCCGCATTGCGCGCCCGCGGCGAGTGGGACAGCCGGCACAGCAACGGCTCGCAAACATAGCGCCGGCAAACCATCCGGCGCGCGCCTTGCTTCCAGGCATTACGATGAGGGATGTAGCATAACGCTTGTCGGGAGCACGTCCTTGGCATACGACGATCTGCGCGACTGGATCAAAGCGCTCGAAAAGCACGGCGAACTGCGCCGCATCCGCGAGGAAGTCTCGCCCGAGCTCGAAATCACCGAGATCACCGACCGGGTGTCGAAGATTGGCTCGTCTTCCGACCCTTCGAGCCGAGAGCGCTCGAAGGATGGGGCACGGGAGGATTATGCTCCGGGCGGGCCGGCACTGCTGTTTGAAAATGTCAAAGGTCACCCCGGTCACAAGGTCCTCATCAACCAATTCGGCAGCGAGCGGCGGATGGCTCTGGCGCTCGGCGTTGACCGCATCGACGAGATTGCCAGACGCATTCACGGCCTGATGAATCTGAAGCCGCCGGCGGGCGGATTTCTCGACAAGCTGAAAATGCTGCCGCAATTGGCCGAGCTGGGCAACATTTTCCCCAAGACCGTGAACGCCAAAGACGCGCCGTGCAAAGAAGTGATTCGGCGCGATAACTTCGACCTCAACTATTTCCCCATTCTCAAGTGCTGGCCGCACGACGGCGGGCGGTTCATCACGCTACCTTGCGTGCACACGCGCGACCCGCGTAACGGCAAGCGCAACATCGGCATGTATCGCATGCAGGTGTACGACGGCCAGACCACCGGCATGCACTGGCAGCGGCAAAAAGTCGCCGCGGAGCACTATCGCGAGGCCCTGCGGAATGCGGCAGCGGCCGGCGCTGAGTCGGATCCCGCGCTGAGCGCGTCCGCCGCGCGCGTAGCGGCGATGGCGGAGTCGGCCGGCGGTGCAGTCACGATTCCCGATCAGCCCGCGGGCGCAATTCCGCAACTCGCGCTGGGCAACTTGAAGGGCTCGCGGCTTGAAGTGGCCGTCGCCATCGGCACTGATCCCGCCACTACATTCGCCGCCATCGTTCCTGCGCCGCCGGAAGTTGAAGAGTTCCTCATTGCCGGTTTCCTGCGCGGCAAACCGGTTGAGATCGTGAAATGCGAGACCGTCGATCTCGAAGTTCCCGCTCACGCCGAGATCGTGCTCGAGGGCTACGTGGAGCTGGGCGAGTTGCGCTCCGAGGGGCCCTTCGGCGACCACACCGGCTTCTACACTTTGCCCGACGAGTATCCTGTCTTCCACCTCACTTGCATCACGCACCGCAAGGATCCCATCTACGCCGCGACCATTGTCGGCAAGCCGCCCATGGAAGATGCGTGGATGGGCCGAGCCGTGGCGAGCATCTTTCTGCCGGCGATGCGGATGACCATCCCCGAGCTGGTCGACATTCATCTGCCCGTGGAAGCGGTCTTTCACAACCTGATGATCGTGTCCATCAAGAAGAGCTATCCCGGTCACGCGCGCAAGGTGATGAACGCGATCTGGTCGCTCGGCCAGGCCATGTTCACCAAGTGCATCATCGTGGTCGATGAGGATTGCGACGTGCAGAATATTCCCGAGGTCGTCCTGCGCGTGGCCAACAACATCGATCCCGAGCGCGACATTCAATTCACGCTCGGCCCCGTCGATTCGCTCGATCACTCGAGCCGCCTGCCCAACTACGGCAGCAAGATGGGCATCGACGCCACGCGCAAGTGGAAGGCCGAAGGCTTTGAGCGCCCCTGGCCGGCCATGATCGAGATGGACCGCACGACGAAAGCAAAAGTCGACGCGCTGTGGGCGAAGCTGGGGCTGTAGGAAGGTTCGAGAAGCTGGCTAAACGTCGCCAATCGGGTCAATGAGTGCCTCGGCAATTGAAAAAGATTCGAGAAAAGGGGCCGTCAACTTGCGGTTTGCCGACTCGCCAGGAGCAATACTCATGCCTTAAAGCAGGCAACCTCCAGCAAAGACCGCGCGCCTTCTGGAGGTAGAAACTCGGAGTGGCACACTCCACCTAAGGATTCTTTTTCTGCTCCGTCGAGGCCTGGACGAGGAAGCGCAGAATCTTCGGCCAACTATCGGCCAGGGCAGCCGCTGTGCCTTCCGGCGTGCCACCGATCATGAGTTTCATCTTCTGCCTTTCTCCCGCAGTGGGGAGATATTCGCATGGAATCCAATGACCGGCTGCGTCGTATGAGACCGTTTGGTCTGCGTAAGAGTGCCCGTGGCGATGGAGCCTTTCCATCAGCCGCGCCGCCATCAGCGAGGACGGCCATATCTGATCGTCTTTTCCGGAAAGCAATAACACCGGCCCGTGAATGTTTTCGACCGGAATCTCGGCACTGCTTGTATCGCCGAAGACTTCCAAATCGTGCAGGAACAGAGGAGTCTGCCGGATCGGATCTCCCATCGCGGAATCCCAAACGTACTGTGCGGCAAACCACAGAGGGATGTGAATGGGAACGTAGGTCAGCGGCTTGCCTTCCCAGGTCCAGAGTGGACCGCCTGGGAGTTGCCGGGCTGTGGCGCCTTCCCATCGAACATAGCTCGGGGATCGTGCCACGACAGCCGACACATCAGAATACGTTGCAGCAAACTGCAGGGCCGCCTCTGCACCCCGAGATACACCGAATACCGCAACAAAATGGGGATCTGTTTCGGGGCGAGCGCGCATCCACTTGAGCGCCTTTCCGAAGTTTTCAACCGGGATGTTTTCGAGTGTTGGCGGAAGGCCCTGGGCGCCGAAATATGCAAGCGACATGGTAGTAAACCCATGGGACGCGAGCAGCACGGTTGCGTCGGGCATGCCGGCTCCCCCCTCGGAGCCGCCAAGAACGATGACACCCGGATGCCGGCGGCCATCTCCCGGATCACAGAGGAGGCCGTCAATCCCGTCTTGTGCAATTGCGGTGCAGTGAACTCCAGGTTTGGCCAGGCGGCGCTCAATCACCGCCGATCCGAGCGTCTGGCCTGCATTGTCGGCCTCGATTTCGGTGACGATAGGCTGGAACCAGTCTGCGACCGCGAAGAACGCATGGTCTCCGCTCTTCGTTGCCGCGTCGGGCTTCATCGACCAGAAGAGACCCATTCCGTCCGCGCCACGGTAGGAACCGGAAACGGGCGCCTGGGTTCGAAGGTCGATCGTGCCTTGCGCCCCGCTGTTAAAGACGGCCTCACTCCGCCACCAAAGTTGGTCTTGCGCCCTCGATTTGGCTTTGATGGTGATCAGCCGGTTCGGTGGCAACCCTGACACTAAGATGCTGAGCCGGTCATCCAGCATCGGCTGGGCGGGGCCGACCGTGAATGTGGCGCGCGGGCCCTGGTTGGCTGATGCAACCCAGGCACACAGGAGGAGCGGAAGACAGCATAGAGCCCTGATCGCGAGGCGTCTCATATAGTTTCGGAACAAATCACGATCATACTGGAGTTGAACGATCACCAAGCAAGTGATTTGAAACAAGGTGCGCAAGAGCCATTACTGCCAGCCCAGTCGCCCGCACTTTGGTGGTTCCTGGTCTGTCGCCGGCTCGGACACTGCTCCACTGCGGCGCCTGAATACGACACTGCCAACAGGCCGGCTCTGTTATATCTAGACCCATGCGGGTTGACCATTGCAGGCGCCTCTTTTTTGCCGCCATCATCATCGTCCTCGCTCTTCCTCTCGGCGCCCAGCAGACCTCCGGCACCTTTCGCTGGATCGATTTTCACGATCCCAAAGACCAGAACATCGTGGCGTGGATCGCGCGTTCGCTGCAGGTGGAGAAATGGACGGCGATTCGCGAGATCGGCGTGATGTACGACGCGGCGCTGGTGGTAACCACCGACCGCGAAGGGCCGCAATCGCTACCAAGCAACGACAGCTTCACCATCTGGAACGCATCGCTCACCAGCCACGTGGTGGCGCCGCTGCTCAAGGGCGTGAATCTGCGCTGGATCGACTGGGAAAACTTTGCCGACGATGCTCCCGCGGAGTTGACCGTGCTCTATGACAACTGCCACGACTGCGCGGCCAGCACGTTTTTCACGAGCTTTCACTACGACCTTGCGCACCACCAGTTTGTGGCGCGCTGGATCCGCGGCGGCCAGGGAGTTCTGGTGTGGAATGCAGTTCCGCCCAGCGCTCCGGGCGTGACCTGGACGCAGGTGTACGCCTTGATGTCGGGAGCGGAGAATCGCGCCTACCTGGCGACGTGGAACCACTTCGACTACGGCAGCAAGAGGAAGCCCAGCGACACCATCTTCCGCTACGATGTGGACTCGATGACCGGCCTCGAGCGCACCGTGGAGCTGACCCGGGAGGATGCCGAGGCCATGAAACTGCGCCTGTGCCGCGGTCAGGACGCCATCCAGGGTCTGGAGCGCGGCCAGGACTCGGCGCTTTGCCAGCAAATGCTGAACACGCAACCGCAGCGCAAGCCGGTGACCACGCCGCCGGCCAATAATCGCGGCCAGTCCGCGGGGGGGCGCGTAAACCATTGAGTCTTTAATGGTCAATAGAGAGCAGTATTCCTCCCAAGCCACGAATAGCATCTAAGCTGAATGGAGGCGTGAATGAGCCGTCTTTTCAGAATTGCACAATTTGCCCTGCTTCCCCTGGCGATCACACTTTGCGCAGCCGGTTGCCACAACAATCCAACCCAGGTGCAGGCAGATAACAACCCGGCGGGCGCGCAGGACCCGAACTCGGACCCGGCGTCGGCCAACCTGCCCCCCGTTGCAGACAACCAGCAGAATCCTCCGCAGACGGATCAGTCGTCGTACGATCCGGGTTACGGAGAGCAGCCGGAATACACTGCAGACCAGCCGCCTCCGCCCTTGCCTGAGTACGACCAGCCGCCGGCTCCCGGCGACGACTATATCTGGACGCCCGGCTACTGGGCCTGGTCTTCGGACGGCGGCGGCTACTACTGGGTGCCGGGCGCCTGGGTTGAGGCTCCCTACGAGGGCGCACTCTGGACCCCTGGCTACTGGGGCTACTGGAATAACTCCTACGGGTTTTACCCTGGCTACTGGGGCCAGTACATCGGCTACTATGGCGGTATCAATTACGGCTTTGGCTACGATGGATACGGCTACCAGGGCGGTTACTGGGGTGGCGGCCATTTCAACTACAACCGCTCGGTCAACAACGTGAACACCTCTGTGGAGCGCAACTACTATAACCGCTCAGAGGGCGGCAACACGAACAACTCCCGTGTGAGTTTCAACGGCGGATCGGGTGGTATCCGGGCACCGGCGCGGCCTCAAGAACTGGCGGCGATGCATCAGCAGCACACCGCGCCCATGAGCACTCAAGTGCAGAATCAGCGAGCTGCCAGCACCAACCGGAACCAGTTTGCGAATACGAATCATGGCCGCCCGGCCAATGTGACTGTCAACCAGCCACTTGCGGCCGATCGCAACGTGCAAGCTCCTCCGGCGTTGCGGGCAACCAATCGGAATGTACAGCAGCAGCAACAGCGCCAGCCGGCTCCGCAACCGCAACAGCGGCAGGAAGCTCCTCAGCAACAACAGCACCAGGCGGGACCGCAACAGCAAGAGCGCCAAGGGGCTCCGCAACAGCAACAACAGCACCAGGCGGGACCGCAACAGCAAGAGCGCCAAGGGGCTCCGCAACAGCAACAACAGCACCAGGCGGCTCCGCAGCCACAACAACGGCAGGAGGCTCCGCAGCCACAGCAGCACCAGGCGGCTACGCAACCGCAACAGCATCAGGCAGCTCCGCAACCGCAACAGCATCAGGCGGCTCCGCAACCGCAACAGCATCAGGCGGCTCCGCAACCGCAACAGCATCAGGCGGCTCCGCAACCGCAACAGCACCAGGCGGCCCCACAGCCGCAACAACACCAGGCCGCCCCACAACCGCAACAGCACCAGGCGGCCCCGCAACCGCAGCAGCACCAAGCGGCTCCGAAACAGCAGCCCCCCAAGTAGCAGCGTATCGCAGGGCATCCGCGGCAGATTCCGCGGATGTCACCTTAAGGGGCGGCCTTCACTACGCCACCGGTCAACAAACGCGGCCAGTCCGCCGCGGGCGCGCGTCAGCCATTGACGGCGCGGCATTGACGGCCTGGGGAAGAATTTCCTAGAATTCCGAGACTTCTGTAGCACGGGCCGTGTTCAATCGAATGGAGGTTGAGATGAAAAGCACTTCTCGACTCGCACTTTGCATACCGCTGGCCTTCGCGGCGGTTCTTTACCTGGCTGGACCGAACGTGTTTCGTTCGCATCTGCAACTCCTGTCAGGCCAATCCTCAGTTCTGGCCGCCCAGGCTCAGGCGCCCCCTGACCAGGGACCCGATCCCGCAGACGCGAACATGGCGCCTTCGGGGCCGTCCTACACCACCGAAGCTCCGCCTCCCGGCGAGCAGAATCCCGACGATGCCAACTACGCGGAGCAGCCCACGGAGGAAGCGACTCAGCCTCCGCCCCCGCTGCCCGACTACGTGCAACCGCCCCCGCCGGACGATGGATACATCTGGACTCCCGGCTACTGGGCCTGGGGCCCGTATGGTTATTACTGGGTACCCGGAGTGTGGGTTGAACCCCCGTATGTAGGCGGGCTATGGACTCCCGGCTACTGGGGATTCTACGGCGGGCGCTACTTGTTTTACCCCGGCCACTGGGGCTTCCATATCGGCTGGTATGGCGGCATCAACTACGGCTTCGGTTATGTCGGATTCGGTTATGAAGGCGGCTACTGGAATGGCGGCCACTTCTTCTACAACCGCGTCTATAACAACATCGGCGGGCGCAACGTGCGCAACGCGTACAGCTACCGCGCCAATGTTCGTGTGAACAATAACGTCCGCGTCAACAACAATGTTCGCGGCAATAACAACGTTCGCGGCAATAACGGCAACGGCGCTCGGCCCAGCTATCGCGGCGGACCGAATGGGGTCCAGGCGCAACCGCGGCCGCAAGAAGGTAATGCGTACCGCGAGCCCACCGCTCCGCGCATGAACACGCAGGTGCAGCACGAGCAAAACTACAGTACGCAGCGCGGGCAGTATGCGGCGCCGCATAACACCAGGCCGGCGACGACAGCGGATCCGCGGCCGCTGCATGCTGACCCCCACGTCACGCCGCAGCCGCGCAGCAGCGGCGGTGGCGGTGGCGGAGGCCGCTCCGGAGGCCATCGCTGAGGGAGTGCTGATCGTTAAGACACCAAGGGCCGCACGCTCCATCCGTCGGAGTTGCGGCCCTTGATTGCCTGGTGTGTTGAACGGTTGTCGCCGGAACCGCATCCGTCTTACTGGGCCGCGAAGACCTTGATCGCAACCAGACTGCGAACCCATCGCGCGGGGCGTTTTTCGTTTGTGGCAATCATTTTGAGCGGACCATCGCCGGTCAGCGGCTTGCCGTTCTCAGTGTCGGCCACAATCACCGTAGCATGGTTCACTTGCGGCGTGATCTCGCCACTCGAGTACACAACTTCGTAAAGGTCCGAGCCCTCCGCCACCACGTAGAGCCGCAGATCTTTGCCGCTCGGTTTTTCGTTCATGCCCAGCGGCGTGAGCAGCGCGATCAGCGGCACGCCGGAGTAGGTTTCGTTGGCCTTGGTGTGCTCATCGTAGACAGTGACGGTCACGTGCGGCAGGCCGGCCAGCGAGGCCACGGTCCAAGTGGCGGATTTGTCGCCAAAGGTGATCTTCAGCTCTTCAGGCGGCGCGGGAACCTGCGCCGTCACGCCGGACGTTTGCGGCCCCATCGGCATGAGCGGCTTCGGGTTCTGCGCCTGCGCGACGAAGGCTCCCAAACTCAACATCCCTAACAAGATGGCGGTGTATGCCTGCGAAGGCTTCATGAAGTTCTCCTTGCCTCCATCGTATACTGAACCCATGTCGATCGTGCGCAACATCGCCGCCATCGCCAAGGGCATGAGCATCACCGGCCGCGAGGCATTCGCGCCCACAGAAGTGGAGAATTACCCTGACGGTCGCGGGCCATTGCGGGGAGCGGTCCTCGAGTCGCGCTTCCGCGGCGCGCACGTGTTGCAGCGCGACGAAGACGGCCTGGAAAAATGCGTGGCGTGTTTCCTGTGCGCCGCGGCCTGTCCTGCGAACTGCATCTATATTGAAGCCGCCGAAAACACCGCGGAAGTCCGCATCTCCTCGTCGGAGCGCTACGCCAAGGTCTACAACATCGACTACAACCGCTGCATTTTTTGCGGTTACTGCGTCGAAGCCTGCCCGACGGACGCGATCACGCACGGCCACGGATTTGAGTTGGCCACGCTGAACGCCACCAATCTCGTAATGCGCAAAGAAGACATGCTGGTGCCGGTGGCGGCGCTGACGGCGAAGTAGGCGTTTACCGCGCTCTCCGCGCCAAACGCTGGCGATCCAGCGCCTGCCGCAGCAGCGACTTAATCACCGCCTGGCGGCTGATATTCAGCGCGCGCGCCTCGTCGTCCAGCTCGCTTAGCATCGGAGCAGTAAAGTCCACATTCACGCGCTGAATGGGCGGCATCATCTTGCCTTTTCCAGTGAAAAAACGCGAAACGTTCTCGCCGCGATCTGCCTTTGCGGCAATCGTATCAGCGGATACCGGTCTTCGTTTCTGAGTCTTTTTCGACATTTGATTTGGTCAAGAAACTGCTACCCCGCTCCCGTCAGCAGCCCACGCTTGCGCATCTCCGACATCACGCGTTCCACCTTCCAATCCAGCGCATCGGAGCCTTCGACGACGAGGTCGGCGTTTGCGGACGAGGGCCGGACAAAGGTCATGCTCGACGGCCGCACGCGGTATTCCCATTGATAACGTACCGATTCCTCGCTTCGTCCGCGCTCGTCCATATCGCGCTTCAGCCGCCGCTCGAAACACAAGGCGTCCGGCGTATCGACGTAAATGCGCAACTGGTAGAGCGGCAGAAGCTCCGCGAAGTGGAGCGCGAAGATGCCTTCAATAATCAGGAACGGACCGGAGGTGACGCGCTGGGTGCGGCCCAGGACGCGCGTGTAGGTGGCGAAGTCGTAGACCGGGCGGTCGATGGTGTCGCCGCGCGCCAGTGCGGCAATATGTTCGGCGAGCAGCGGAATCTCAATCATCGATGGGTCGTCGAAGTTCTGTTGCACGCGCTCTGCGAGCGGCATGTGACCGAGATCGAGATAGTAGTCGTCGAGATGGAAGCGCAGGCCGCGCAGCATGCGGGCCATTTCGTTGGCCAGCGTGGTTTTGCCGGAGCCGGAGCAACCGGCAATGCCCAGCACGGTGGGCGGAAAGGGCAACCGCGGAATTTGGGCGGTGACTTCGCGTGCGACTCGGGCGCTCACAGGCCGGCTCACGGGGCGACTCTCGGTTCTTGTTCCACCTTGGCGGCAATTCGCGGCGCCAGGCGCTTGAGCAGTCCGGCCAGCCGCCGCTCCACCATGCGCCCGGTCTCCTGCACCTCTTCATGGCTCAGCGGAGTCGCGCCCAGCCCCGCCGCCAGGTTGGTGACGCAGGAGATGCCCAGGACTTCGATTCCCATGTGCCGCGCCACAATCGTCTCGGGCACGGTGGACATGCCCACCAGCGTGGCTCCCAGCGTGCGGAAGGCGCGAATCTCCGCCGGCGTCTCAAAGCTCGGGCCCGGCGTGGCCAAATACACGCCTTCCTCGAGAGCGAATCCCTCCTCGCGGGCCGCTTCGGCGGCCATCGAGCGCAACGCCTTGCTGTAGGCCTCGGTCATGTCGAAGAAACGCAGTCCCGCGCCCGGTTTGGCGGCGAAGCGCGGCTCGTTGGGCCCGTTGAGCGGATTCCAGCCCATCATATTGATGTGATCGGCCAGCAGCACGAGTTGGCCAACCTTATATCCGTCCTGAATACCTCCGGCGGCGTTGGTCAGCACCACGGCGCGCACTCCCAACGCGCCCAGCACACGCATGGGAAACGTGACCTCGCGCGGTGTGTAGCCCTCATAAGAATGTACGCGCCCCTGCAGAATGATCACTGGCGCTCCACCGAGCGACCCGGCCACTATCCGTCCTGAATGGCCCTCAACCGTCGATTGCGGGAAATGCGGGATTTCCTGGTAGGGCACGATGACCGGATCAGCGACCGCATCGGCCACTGCGCCCAGCCCCGAACCCAGCACCATGCCCACGTGCGGCGCGAGCGTGGCCAACCGTGATTTCACAAATGCGGCGGCCTCTGCGACCTGGTCGTAGTACGTCATGCTCAATATCCGTTGCTGCGCTTCGGACATTCTACCGTTCCCGCTCAGCCCGCGGCTGTGCAAAGCAGCTTCCCATCCCGCAGACAGGGAGACGGCCATCACATTTTGCGATTTTGAGCGGCGGTATAATGCCATCCGGCCTGAGAGCCGGCCAGCTTCCGGGTAGGCTTGGACTGCGCCGGACCGGGCAGAAGACCGGGGTCCCCGGCGAGCGATTTGTGCTCGCTGGGGTGGTAAAACATGGGGGCATCGCAATGGCAGCGCAAGTAGCGCAACACGAACTGATTTTGTCGCGGCGCATGGCGCGACTGGGCACGGAGACTGCATTTGAAGTTTTGAGCAAGGCCAAGGCGCTGGAGCGCAAGGGCAGGAACATCGTTCATCTGGAAATCGGCGAGCCGGACTTCTCGACCCCGCCGCACATTGTGGAAGCAGCCGTGGATGCGCTGCGCGGCGGTTGGACGCACTACGGCCCCTCGGCGGGGCTGCCCGAACTGCGCGATGCCATCGCCAACTACGTGAGCCGCACGCGCGGTGTCGTGGTCCAGCCCGACGAAGTGGTTGTGGTACCCGGCGGCAAACCCATCATGTTTTACGCCATGCTGGCGCTTGTCGATGAGGGCGACGAGGTGATCTATCCCAATCCCGGCTTTCCCATCTACGAGTCGATGATCCGCTACGCCGGAGGCACACCGGTGCCGATTCCGCTGCGCGAAGAGCGGGATTTCGCGATGGACGTGGACGAGATGGCAAGCCTGATCACGCCCTCGACCAAGCTCATCATTCTCAACTCGCCGCAGAACCCGACCGGCGGCGTGCTCGCGCGCGCCGACATCGAGCGCGCCGCGGCGGCGATTGGCGATCGCAACATCCTGGTGCTGACCGACGAGATTTACAGCCGCCTGCAATTTGAAGGCAAGCCATTTTCGATCATGAGCGTGCCCGGCATGAAGGAGCGCACCATTCTGCTCGACGGCTTCTCGAAAACCTATGCCATGACCGGGTGGCGCATCGGCTACGGCGTGATGCGCGCTGACCTGGCCGCGCAGATCACGCGCCTGATGACCAACTCCAACTCCTGCACCGCCAGTTTTACGCAACGCGCGGCGCTGGCCGCGCTCAACGGCGACCAGAGCGCGGTGGATACGATGCGCCTCGAGTTCGAGCGGCGCAGCCGAGCCTTTGTCGCGGGCCTCAACCGCATCCGGGGCTTCAGCGCGCGCATGCCCAAGGGCGCATTCTATGTCTTCGCCAACATCACGGGCACGGGATGGGCGTCGAAGCCCCTGGCCGACGCCTTGCTCGAAGAGGCCGGCGTGGCCGCGCTCTCCGGTACCGCGTTCGGCACTTATGGCGAGGGCTATTTGCGCTTCAGCGTCGCAAATTCCATGGAGAACCTGATGGAAGCGCTGGCGCGCATCGACGCGTGGGTTGGCGCGCACGTGTAGCCGCGGGTGGGCGCAGACTTCCCGCAAAGGAGATCGGCAATGTCGCTTCGAGATGCCAAGACCGGCCAAGTCACGAAGGAATATTCCATCGACGAACTGCGCGAGGCGGCGCGACTGATGCGCGGCTACAACCTGGTCGCGTTGTGCGCGGC
>Ga0326727_10014241_pt1 | contig 17385 bp, 18 predicted proteins | sample MB2enrmetagenome_FD_207643 | JGI IMG/M metagenome (GOLD analysis project Ga0326727, IMG submission 207643) | Lab enriched peat soil microbial communities from McLean, Ithaca, NY, United States - MB29MY | ecosystem: Environmental > Terrestrial > Soil > Wetlands > Peat | place: USA: New York...
AAGATCACGGACACCTACAACGGTGACTTCAACACCATCAAGAACAACCTGAACCAGTGCATCGACGCGGTGAATGCGCTCGTTGCTGACGCGAATGTCCTGAGCAAGGCCGCTGTTGAGGGCAAGCTTGCGACGCGGGCCGATGCCTCCAAGCACCAGGGCGATTTTCGCAAGATCGTGCAGGGGGTGAACGAGACGCTGGACGCGGTGATTGGACCGCTGAACGTGGCGGCCAAGTACGTCGACCAGATCTCCAAGGGCGACATCCCGGCCAAGATCACGGACACCTACAACGGTGACTTCAACACCATCAAGAACAACCTGAACCAGTGCATCGACGCGGTGAATGCGCTCGTTGCTGACGCGAATGTCCTGAGCAAGGCCGCTCTTGAGGGCAAGCTCGCGACGCGGGCCGATGCCTCCAAGCACCAGGGCGATTTTCGCAAGATCGTGCAGGGGGTAAACGACACGCTGGACGCGGTGATTGGACCGCTGAACGTGGCGGCCAAGTACGTCGACCAGATCTCCAAGGGCGACATCCCGGCCAAGATCACGGACAAGTACAACGGGGACTTCAACGAGATTAAGAACAACCTGAACCAGTGCATCGACGTGGTGAACGCGCTCGTTGCTGACGCGAATGTCCTGAGCAAGGCCGCTCTTGAGGGCAAGCTCGCGACGCGCGCTGATGCCAGCAAGCACCAGGGCGATTTCCGCAAGATCGTGCAGGGGGTGAACGATACGCTGGACGCGGTGATTGGGCCGTTGAACGTGGCGGCCAAGTATGTGGACCAGATCTCCAAGGGCGACATCCCGGCCAAGATCACAGACACCTACAACGGCGACTTCAACACCATCAAGAACAACCTGAACCAGTGCATCGACGCGGTGAACGCGCTCGTTGCTGACGCGAATGTCCTGAGCAAGGCCGCTGTTGAGGGCAAGCTCGCGACTCGCGCCGATGCCTCCAAGCATCAAGGCGACTTCCGCAAGATTGTACAGGGCGTGGACGATACGCTGGACGCGGTGATTGGGCCGCTGAACGTGGCGGCCAAGTATGTGGACCAGATCTCCAAGGGCGCCATCCCGGCCAAGATTACGGACACCTACAACGGCGACTTCAACGAGATCAAGAACAATCTGAATATGTGCATCGATGCCATCAACGGCCTGGTGGCCGATGCCGGGGTGCTCTCGAAGGCGGCGGTGGAAGGCAAGTTGGCGACGCGCGCCGACGCCACCAAGCACGGGGGCGACTTCCGCAAAATCGTGCAGGGGGTGAACGACACACTGGACGCGGTGATCGGGCCGCTGAACGTGGCCGCCAAGTACGTGGACCAGATCTCGAAGGGAGCCATCCCCGCCAAGATCACGGACACCTACAACGGGGACTTCAACGAGATCAAGAACAATCTGAACATGTGCATCGACGCCATCAACGGTTTGGTGGCCGATGCCGGGACGCTGGTGAAGGCAGCCGTGGAAGGCAAGTTGGCGACGCGCGCCGACGCCAGCAAGCACCAGGGCGACTTCCGCAAGATCGTGCAAGGCGTGAACGACACCCTGGATGCGGTCATCGGACCGTTGAACGTGGCGGCCAAGTACGTGGACCAGATCTCCAAGGGAGCCATCCCGGCCAAGATCACAGACAAGTACAACGGCGACTTCAACGAGATCAAGAACAATCTGAATATGTGCATCGACGCCATCAACGGCTTGGTTGCCGACGCCGGGGTGCTCTCGAAGGCGGCGGTGGAAGGCAAGTTGGCAACGCGCGCCGACGCCAGCAAGCACCAGGGCGATTTTCGCAAGATCGTGCAAGGTGTGAACGACACCCTGGACGCGGTGATCGGGCCGCTGAACGTGGCGGCCAAGTACGTGGACCAGATCTCGAAGGGCGCCATCCCGGCCAAGATTACGGACGCTTACAACGGCGACTTCAACCACATCAAGAACAACCTCAACGCCTGCATTGATGCGGTCAACGCTCTAGTGGCGGATGCCAATTTGTTGTCGAAGGCGGCGGTGGAAGGCAAGCTGGCAACCCGCGCCGATGCCTCCAAGCATCAAGGCGACTACCGCAAGATCGTGCAAGGCGTAAACGAGACGTTGGACGCGGTGATTGGGCCGTTGAACGTGGCAGCGAAGTACGTGGACGACATCTCGAAGGGAGCCATCCCGGCCAAGATCACGGACAACTACAACGGGGACTTCAACGAAATCAAGAACAACCTTAACACCTGCATCGACGCGGTGAATGCCCTGGTGGCCGACGCCAGAATGCTGGCCCAAGCGGCGGCTGATGGCGAGCTTGCCACCCGGGCCGACGCCTCCAAACATCAGGGTGACTTCCGCAAGGTTGTCGATGGAGTGAACAATACCCTCGACACGGTCGTCGCTCCGCTCAAGGCGGCGGCAGAAACCGCCACGGCGCTGGCAGGCTCGTCGGAAGAGTTGAGTGCGGTTAGCCACCAGATGAGCGCCAATGCTGAGGAAACCGCGACACAGTCTAACGTGGTCTCTGCGGCTGCCGAGCAGGTAACCAAGAATCTCCAGACCGTCGCGACGGCCACTGAGGAAATGAGTTCCTCCATCAAGGAGATCGCCAAGAACGCCAACGAAGCGGCCCGGGTCGCGACCTCCGCCGTGAAGACCGCCGAAACTACCAACGCCACTGTGGCCAAGCTGGGTGAATCGAGCGCAGAGATCGGGCAGGTGATCAAGGTCATCACTTCGATCGCGCAGCAGACGAACCTCTTGGCGTTGAACGCCACGATCGAGGCCGCCCGCGCCGGCGAAGCCGGCAAGGGCTTTGCCGTGGTCGCGAACGAAGTCAAGGAACTGGCCAAGGAAACTGCCAAGGCAACTGAGGATATCAGCCGGAAGATAGAGGCCATTCAGACGGACACCAAGGGAGCCGTGGAGGCGATTGGCCAGATCAGCGGAATCATCAATCAGATCAACGACATCTCCAACACGATCGCGAGTGCCGTCGAGGAGCAAACCGCCACCACCAATGAGATCGCTCGCAACGTGCAGGAAGGCGCCAAGGGTGGTTCACAGGTGGCGGAGAACATCGGGTCGGTGGCGCAGGCGGCAAAAAGCACAACGCAAGGCGCCAACGACACGCAAACGGCCGCAGGCGAACTGGCGCGCATGGCTGCGGAGCTGCAGAAGGTGGTCTCCCGTTTCAGGTTTGACGACAGCTCAGGAAGCGCCGGGGCTGCGGAATTGCGTCCGACCGTGAAACAGGTTCGCGATGCGCATTTGGCGAGCCGAGCCAAGACGCAGCCCGGCACGACCGCACGCGTCCACTGAGCAGAGACGGGCAGTGAAGGTCGCGCCATCGCTGCCCAAGATGGCCGCCGACGGTCGGAAGCTGGCCGGGCAGTTCAGGTGCTAACCCGGTCGGGGTTTATCGAGGGATGGCGTCGGCGCGCCACGGGGACAGGAAAGGCATGGTCCAGCGTGGCCGTCTCCCAGGAGGGTAGACGGCCACGCTGCTTTAAGAAGGCACCTCACGGTCTGGCGCCTCTGGGGTGATCAGAAATGACCTGCACGGCAAGCGCCGTCAAACCTGTGGCCGGCGCGCCACCGCGGGAGTGCTCTTTTCCATTCCCGGGAGGAGGTTGGAAGTGGCCTTCACCTTTTTCTTTCGCGATCAACACGTCCTGGACTCAATCGTGCAACACGTAGTACCTAGCGTCATGGGGCGCAGCATCATTCGGATATGGGATGCCGGTTGTGCCAGCGGCGAAGAGGCCTACTCCTTGGCGATGTTGCTATTTGAGAACTTGTGGCCCTTCGCCTCCAACAACCTGCGCATCGACGCCACGGACATTGAGGAAAACAGTCAGTTTGCGGACACGATTGCCTCGGGAATGTACGCGAGCGAATTTTTGAAGGGCAGCTCTCATCAAGCGTTGCTGGCCAAGTATTGCCGCCCTGCGGCGCGCGCCGGCTGTGTGAAGTTCGACGTCACGCTCCGTAATTGCATCTTCTACCAGCGGCACGATCTACTGTCACTCCGGTCCATTGGCAACAATTTCAGCCTGGTCGTATGCAAGAACGTCCTGTTGCACTTTGCGTACGAGCAGCGCGTGGAAGTCATCAAGATGTTCTACGAGGCCCTCTTGCCCCGCGGTTATCTGGCGCTCGACGAGCTCCAGGAGCTCCCCGCCGAAGTGGCGCCGCTGTTTGTCCGGGTCCTGGCCGACGGCAAGTTATACCGAAAGGCAGAGAGCGGGTGATGAGAATTACTCTCCTCCACGGCAACCAGCAGAACTATTCTTGCAACGCTTACCTGGTGCGCGGGGACTCGAATGAGCAGGAGGATGTCAACAGCCTGGTGGATGTGGGAATTGACGGTTCGATCTGTGGCGAAATTGAAGACCTGTGCACCGGAATCGGGAAGAAGAAAGTGGCGCAGGTCGTGTTAACGCACGGCCACTACGACCATGCCGCTGGCCTGGGCGCGGTCGTGGCGCGTTATCACCCGCAAGTATGTGCCTTTGCGCCGGGCAACCGTGTCGACGTCCTATTGGTTGACGGCCAAGTTCTCCGCCTAGGTGATCGGGAGTTTGAGGTCCTGCATACTCCGGGACATTCGGAGGATTCGATTTGTTTGTACTGTGCCCGGGAACGAACCCTCTTCGCGGGAGACACGCCGCTCGACGTGAAGACCCCGGGAGGTTCCCATCCGGGGGAACTCCTGGCTTCGCTTGAGAGAATCGCCAGTTGCGACGTGGCGACCGTTTATGCTGGGCATGCCAGTCCCGTGACCTCCGGGGTCCCGGAGCTGATCCGCAGGACGATCCGGAACATCCGCCAAGCCACCCTCAGTTACAGCCGCAATGGCGGTGTATCAAGACCTAAGTCACACCCTGCTGGGGGGTGAAATAAGCCTCCCTGCGCGGGACGGGAGCGAGACCCGCCCAGCCAAGTTGCGGTCATGCATGGTGGTAGTACCGCCCGAATTTCTCCCAGCTTGCCGCTGGATTCCGACGCGTGGGGTCGGAGCCGTCGATGAAAGATCAGACCGCCCTCAAAATCGAGAGCCTGGCGTGATAGAGTTTTGGCAGTTATTGCCGATGGTAGTAAGTGGAGGGGTGGAGCCTCGCCGCGCGCACAAGCGCGCAGCGGTGAAGCCACGCGCTACCTGGACGTCAGAATTCAACAGGATGACAAGGAGGGATTCGTGCGCGCGCTCGTTGTCGATGATTCACGGGCCATGCGGGCCATCTTGGGAAGAATTTTGAGGGAGCTGGGGTATGAAGTGCTGGAAGCCGGCAACGGCCGCGAGGGCCTTGAGTGCCTGAGAAAGTTCGGAGCGGCCGATCTGGCCCTGGTGGATTGGAATATGCCGGAGATGAACGGTCTCGACTTCCTGCGGGCGCTTCGCAAGGAACGCAGTTATGACGCCATGCGCGTGATGATGGTGACCACGGAGACTGAAATGGAGGAGGTAACAGAAGCCCTGGGCGTGGGGGCAAGCGAATACGTCATGAAGCCTTTCACGAAAGAAGTGATACTGGAAAAACTGCAAATCCTCGGATTAGTCCAGTGTTGAGCTATGCGGAGAATTCGCGTTCTGATTGCGGACGATGCAGTGGTGGTGCGCAGGATGTTAGGGGATATCCTGTCAAGCGATCCGGCGCTTGAGGTTGCTGGTGCGGCGGCCAACGGGCGGATCGCCCTGGCAAGAATCCCTCAGGTTAATCCCGACGTCGTGATTTTAGACGTGGAGATGCCTGAGATGGACGGACTTGAAACCCTGCGAGCGCTTCGCGGGACATACCCTTTCTTGCCCGTAATCATGTTCAGCACGCTGACCCAGCGGGGCGCTGCCACCACCCTCGATGCCCTGTCTCTGGGCGCAAATGACTATGTGACCAAACCCGCGAATGTGGGGAGCGCACATCAAGCCATCGAACAGATTCGCGCCGAGCTGATTCCCAAAATCAAGATGTTCTGCGCCAAGGCAGCAGGCCTTGAGTTCCCGCAAACGTCACGCCCGACCCCGCTGGCAATCCCTGGCGCCAAGCGTTTTGCCGCGCCTTTCCGCCACGCTGCAAGAGTCGAGGCAGTCGCCATCGGCGTTTCAACCGGCGGTCCCAATGCCTTGAGCGAACTCGTACCGGAATTTCCCGCTGATTTTTCCGTCCCCATTGTCATCGTCCAGCACATGCCTCCAATTTTCACCAAGCTTCTGGCGGAACGGTTAGCGGCGAGAGCCTGGATCCAGGTTGAAGAGGGCGCGCCGGGCCAGGCGGTTAAAGCCGGTCACGCGTTCCTCGCCCCGGGAAACTATCACATGATTGTCCAAAGAGAGGAACAGACGGTGCGAATTCAGACCAATCAAGATCCTGCTGAAAACTCCTGCCGGCCTGCTGTGGATGTCCTTTTCAGATCGGTCGCGGAAACGTATGGCCCAGGTGCGTTAGGCGTTGTAATGACCGGCATGGGCCAGGATGGACTGCGCGGAAGCGAGCGAATCCGGGAGGCGGGAGGTCAGGTGCTGGTCCAGGACGAGGGAACAAGTGTGGTCTGGGGGATGCCGGGTTTCGTGGCCAATGCCGGGCTCGCCGACAAGGTTCTGCCTTTGCAACAATTGGGAAGTGAGATCGTCCGAAGGGTACGAGCAGGACGGGCCCTCCCCGCGTCTGCCCCCTGCCCCATTGGGGGAAGCCTGGGGAGCAAGGAATGACCTTTACTCCCTCGGAGTTCGATTATATCCGCCGTCTTGTGCTCGAACAGTCGGCCATCGTGCTGGAGGAAGATAAGCAGTACTTGGCCGAATCCCGGTTGTTGCCCTTGGCGCGCCGCGAAGGGTTTGACTCCATTGCATCCATGGTGGCCTGGCTGGGGGCGAAGAGATTCGACGGCCTTCAACGCAAGGTGGTGGAGGCGATGACCACGAACGAGACTTCCTTTTTCAGGGACTTTCACCCCTTCGAAGCTCTCAGGAAATCGGTCCTGCCGGAACTCATGACCAAGCGTGCTTGTTGTATGGGACTGAACTTCTGGTCTGCTGCCTGCTCTTCGGGCCAGGAGCCTTACAGCCTTACGCTCTTGCTGCAAGAGTACTTCCCCGCCCTGCCCGACTGGAGGGTGAGGATTATTGCCACCGACCTGTCCGCAGAGATGCTGGCTCGCGCCCAGGAGGGCCGTTACAGCCAACTGGAGGTGAACCGCGGCCTGCCGGCAAGCCTGCTGGTAAAATACTTCCGGCAGCATGGAAGTGATTGGCAGATTAGGGAAGACCTTCGTCGTAGAGTCGAATTCCAGATCCTCAACCTGGCAGAAACCTGGCCTCTGCTCCCGCCCATGGACGTCGTCCTGATGCGCAATGTCCTCATTTATTTCGGTGTTGAGACGAAGAAGAAAATTCTGAGCAAGGTCCGGCAATTGTTGAAGCCGGATGGCTTTCTGTTCCTTGGCGGCGCCGAAACCACCTTCAATCTGGACGACGCGTTCGAGCGCGTCCAATTCGATCGCACCATCTGTTATCGTGTGCGGAAAGCCTGAAACATTGACATGACAATTACACAAAACGACCTCTGTCAATTGACTCGCACAATTTGGGAATCAACTCTTGGTCTGGAGGTCCGGCCCATCCCGGGAGCGGGCCTTTCAGAGCAGGAAACCTGCATCGTTATTGGCAGGGTTCAGATCACTGGGGCCTGGCTGGGCACGCTGTTGCTGGAATGCTCGGAAGAGTTGGCGCAGGACGTTGCCCGAATCATGTTCTCGCTCGATTCGGGAGAACCCACGCGCCAGGAGATCAGGGATGCGCTGGCCGAGATTACCAATATCACGGCCGGCAACTTCAAGTCATTGGTGGGTAGTCACTGCCAATTGTCGATGCCCCAAGTCACCGACCGCGTGAACGACCAGCCGACCGCGCCCGAGGATGCCGTGATCACGCGCCAAGCATTCGATTGTCACGGTAAACCCTTCGTCGTGACGATCCTCGATGGCGAGGTGTTCCAATGCACTCCGAACTAATCGCTGTAATGGGGGAAGCCAATCGAGCAATCAGAGGCTTGGTATCCAGGCTGTCTCGAAGCAGCGTTGAGGCTGGCCGAGCAACTCTTTCATCTAGCGAATTGAAAGCCCTGGCCGAGAAACTTGCCCACGTCGCGAAACTGCTCGACCTTGTTCCTCCCGCCCAACCCAAAGAAGACGCCTTACAGGCTGTGCTCAGCGAATACGTTGATAACCTTGAAAAGCTAAAGGACGTCCTGGAGAAGGTTCAGGACTCGTTAGGGGAGCAGCGGGACCGGCTCAAAAAGGACTTCGAGCACTTAAACTCAGCACGAGCCTGGGTGAAAACCTTCCGCGCGACGAATTGGATATGACGGTATACAGAGATCAATATTGCAAGTAATTAAACAAGCTGAGTTGGGAGATTTTTCCTCCCGCCTGCAAAGTTGCGTCCAGGTCGGTCTCGGCCTGTGTGAGCTGAGATGCGGCACTGGCCATGTCAGCGCCCACCAGGTTATTTTCTTCCTGGCTCAACTGGAGGCTTTCCTCGTTGAGGAAGCTGGTGGCGGTATTCAGGCGCGAAAGCGTGGTGCCGTAAAATGTGCTTTGCGCATTGACATAGTCGAAAGCGTTCTGCACTTCGGTCTCTGCGGCGGGGATATTGGACCCGCTCTGTAAGGAACTGGAAAGGTCTGCCAAGGCTTGGAACACGTCCGAACCTGAAGCGGTAAAAAGCTGGCTGCCCGGAAGGTTGGCAGGGACGGCTTGGCCGTCGCCGATTTCAACATTGTTCACGCCGGTGTTGCCCACGTAACTGACACCGGAGGGCGAGGAGGAGTCAGCCACGAAAGGCTGTACATTAACCGCCGTCCCTGCGAACAGGTAATTGCCCTGGTACGACTCATTCGCATATCCGAGGATCTGCTGCTGGATGCCGTTCACCTGCTGGGCTATAGCATTCCTGTCAGTCTGGTTCATGGTGCTGTCTGCGCCTTCGACTCCAAGAGATATCGCCTGCGAGAGCGCCGTAATCACGGAGTCGAGGGTGGAGTCCGCCACCTGCATTGTCCCCTGGAGGCTGGAGATGTTGCTCAGGTAACTGTTCACCTCACTTGCCTGGGAGTTGTTCACGATGAAGCCGGCTACCGCCGCAGGGTTGTCGGAAGGCTGATTGACCTTCCGTCCCGATGAGAGCTCGGTTATGGCCGTATCCTCCTGTTGCTGGTCCAACGCCAGCCCCGCCAGCATGCTGCTATAGAGATCAGGATTGATCCGAATGCCCACGTCGTCTCCTTTAGGTGGCGGCAGAGATGGTCTGGATCATTGTGTCTGTGAGTTGGTCTATCGTCGAAACAACATCCGCTGCGGCTTCGTAAGCGCGCTGATATTGGATCAGGTTCGCGGCCTCTTCATCCAGGGACACACCCGAGATATCCGACCGCTGGTTTTGCAGTTGGGTGAGGACCAAGCCCACGGCTTCTTGCTCGTCCGTAGCGCTTGAAACATCATTGCCGACAGTGGAAACCAGGTTCGAGTAAAAGTCCGTCGCCGTCTCGCCATTCACAACAGCCTGATTCTGGATGTCCGCCAAGGCCAGCGCATTGGCGTTGTCCCCTTGTGTGCCATCGGAGCTGGCGGCGATTTGGGAGGGGTCGGTGATGGCCACGGCCATGTTCTCAGCCGCGCCGGCGTTCGATCCCGGCGAAGGGTGGACAACAGGTTGGAAGAAGTCGCCCCCCTTGTCGCCATTCAGGTCGTACCCCCGTTGGTTCAGTGTGTTGACAGAGTTAATGATACCCGATGCAAGGTTATCTAGATTGGAAAGTGCAGAAGGAATCGCCTGATCTCGCGCCTCCAGCAACCCTGCCAGTTGGCCTCCGGTAAAGGTCGAAGTCACATCTGTGCCTTGCGAGAAGATGTCCTGGAATCCCGTGCTCGGGTTCGCCGCCGTGCTGAGGGCAAAACTCTGAGCGCCGGCGACCAGCGGCACGCCGTTGGTGGTCGTGATGGTAAGGCTTCCGGAGCCCGAGTCCGTCACCGCCACGTCCACAAGTTGCGAAAGACTGTTGAGGACCGAGTACTGCTGGTCTTCGAGCATCCCGGCCTGCTCGGTGTTGCCCTGTAGACTGGCGATTTGCTGATTCAGGCCGGCCAACTGTGTGGTGTCCGAATTGATCTCATCGACCGTCTGGCTCACCTCCTGGTCAACCCCTTGCTGGATGCTGCTCAATTGCTGCCCGGTCTGTTGGAACGCCGAAGCCAGGTCTTGTCCCGCAGAGATTACGGCTTGACGGTAAGAAGAGCTCGTGGGATCGTCAGAAAGCGTCTCGAAGCTATTGAAGAACGTGTTGATGGCGTCACTGAGCCCGGAGCCCTCCGTATCATTGAAAAGGGACTGGACCTGGTTCATGGAGTTCACATAAGACTGGAGTTGGTTCTGCTGCTGGGTTTCCTGGTCTATCCGAAGTTCCAGGACATTGTCGCGGACGCTTTGGACTCCATTGAACTCCACCCCATTGCCTATCGAAATCTGCCCTGTGTCCAGAGGGGGGGCCTCAGTCAGAATGGGAATCTGCCGGGAGTAACCAGGCGTGTTGATGTTGGAGATGTTATTCGCAGTAACGCTAACGGCGCCTTCCTGGGCCAGAAGAGAGCGCACCGCAATGGAAAGGCTACCGAATAGGTCCGACATAGCTCACATCCCTGCCTGCCATGGAAATGACCACGCACTCCGGCCCGGTGATGGACTGTAAATTCCGATGTAGTTGGCCATAACGTTGATCAGAACATTGATCGAGCGGCGCGAGCGCTTCAACAGCCCTGAGTAAACGCGGTTCAGCCGCCGCACCGCCTTCTGGGTCACGGCGAGAGCGTCCATAACTTGTCGCAACTGCAATGCGGAGTCAGCATCAAACAGCCCGACGAACCCTGCGACGCTCATCCCCTCGGGCTCCAGGCCCGCTGCCGCAGCCAGTTGGCGTCGGAGAACTCCCAACTCGTCATCCAAGGCGCGGATTTCCGCACAGAGGCTTTTTTGATACGAGATATGCTCCCGAATCGCTTCCAAGTCCATCCTGGTGAAGGATTCTCGGCATTCGCGAAGTTCCTTTCCCGTCACCCGCAGACTTGCGACTCGCCTCTTAAGAAGCTCAATGTACCGCTGAGTTTCTGACCTTTTCATCGCTCAGACCGAAATGTCAACATGATGCTCTGTCTCGTCGTTCACGACCGGCTCATCCTGTTCATTCGTTTCTATTTCACGATTCTGCCCTCGGAGCCTCTTCTCCGAGTGGCGGGGGGGCGCATGAGCCTGTTGTTGCCGCGTATCTGTGGCTCCAATAGGCCCAGGGATGGGAGGGGTCGACAACTCATCCATTGGGGCGGCCTCCTAGTTCTCCTAGCCCCCACTACTCATAGCCCAGCAGGTCGGAAGACATCGCCTGCGCAATCTGCTGGGGGGACACGTTGTAGCTGCCCTCTCCGATCGCTTGTTTGAGGGCGACGACACGTTCCTGGCGCTGGTCCGGCAGGCCGTCGAGGCCTGCCTTCAGTTGTTGAACTTTTTCACCGTCAACCGAAAACTGGGCCTCATCTGGGGAAAGGCCTACGCTCTCTCCCTGATTTTGGCTTGGTGAAGGTCCCGTAGTCCCAACTCTTTGCGGCCCAACCTGTTGCGGGAAGGCAAGGGGGGCATCAATCTTCATCTGCGGTCTCCTCTAACTCCAATCACCCTATCGGCCACAACTCCAAAACCTTTAGCAGGCTGCTAAGAAAACCATCCAAGCACTGTAGCGCTGACCTTTAGGTCAGCACTTCCCCTGTCATTCGGAGCCGAGCGCCTGCTGACCTAAACGTCAGTATGGCATTCTCCTGATTTCCCATCGTGCTGACCTAAAGGTCAGCGCTACTCGGACCCAAGCGTCGGTGAGAAGTGGTGGACGATCATTCGGGCAATGCCCAAACCTCCCCGCTGAGCCAAGGCTTGCGCTACGGCTTGGGTGCCCAGACTGCGGAGTGTTTCTGAGCCTGCATCCTGACCTGCGTCAGAGGGATCCAGCGAATTTTTCTGCACCTCTTCCAACCAGGAAGAGAGCAGAATCCCTTCGAATTCTTGCGCCACCTTGGTGAGTTTCTGTATTCGGGATCCCGGGTTAGCTTTCTCCGCCTGTAGGCCGGAAGAATTCACGGCGGTGTAAAGACGCTGGGTTAGACCTCCACTGGGATTTAAGTTCAACGGAACTGCCATCAGATCACCTCGAGCTCGGCCTGCAAGGCGCCTGCCGCCTTAATGGCTTCAAGGATCGCAACGATGTCACGCGCTGTAGCCCCAATCCCTTGCAGCCCGCTTATCAGCTCCTGCACGGTCGCGCCCTCACGCAGTTCCATGTGATTGGCAGTGCTCTCTTTAGCGTGTACGGTAGTCTGAGGGACAACGGTGGTCTGGCCCTGGGAAAAGGATTGAGGCTGGGACACTTGGTACTGGGTGCTGATTGCAATGGCCAAATTACCATGAAGGATCGAACAGGCACTAAGACTGACATGTTGTCCCATGACGATCGTGCCGGTCCGCTCATTGACAACAACTTTAGCCGGTTCCTGGACAGTGACCGTCAAGTCTTCGATTTGAGCGAGCACAAGGGACACGTTTTCCCGGCTCGTGTCAGGGAGCCTAATCTCGATCCGGCGGCCATCCAACGCCCGCGCCCAATTCTTTCCGAAGCGGGCATTGATCGCCTGAGCCACGTCCTGGCTCGTCGCGAAATCGTAATTGCGGAGCAGGAGCGCCAATTGGGTCAGTTTGGCCAGATCGACGGAAGTATCGCGTTCCACAAGTCCACCGCCGGGAACACGGCCAGAGGTCGGATGGTTGACTTGAACGGAGTTCGCGCGCGTGCCTGCCGTGTACCCGCCAAGCACCACAGGCCCCTGCGCGGTCGCATAGGTTTGGCCATCCGGCCCATAGAGCGGACTGAGCAGCAAGATTCCGCCTTCCAGGCTCTTGGCGTCGCCGACGGATGAGACATTCACATCAATTCGTGTTCCGGGACTTGAAAAGGGAGGCAGGGTCGCGGTAATGAACACCGCCGCTATGTTCCGGACTTGCATGGACGTCAACGTCCCGGACAACTGTACTCCCATTTTCCGCAGGATGTTTACCAGGGTCTGCGCAGGGAAAAGAGTTTGCTGGCGGTCACCGCTGTTGTTCAGTCCTACGACCATTCCATAACCGATAAGGGAGTTTTCCCGGATACCTTCAACTGTAGAAATATCCTGTATGCGCACTACTTTGGCTGGGGCATCCTTTGCGCAGGAAACCGCCACACCCCACAGCAACAGCCAACTCATTACAAACAGGTAAGGAAAGGATCTCATAGCTCCTCAAAATCCCACCAGCTTCAGGATTGCTCTTATTAGCTTGTTGGGAGGTCGCACGCCGTCGCTGAGCACTCCTTTTCCGCTCAGTTCAACTTCCAAATTGCTGATCTGGGATGAGAGCACCGAATTATCTACTGCAATATCGCTCGGCCGAACGACTCCATGGACGACGAGGGTCTGGCGCTGGTTGTTCATTTCCATATGTCGAACTGCCTCGATAACAAGGAAGCCGTTGCGTAGCACACTGACAACTTGGGCCGCCAGGCTGGTAGTAAAGCTGCTGTCCGATGTCGTCTGCGCTTGGCCGTTAAGCGCCTGGGAAGATTGCGGTGAAAAAAGGTTTTGCAGACTGTTGTTCGCCTTCAGCAATCCCCCGAGCGCGCTGATCCCCGAGCTCGCGGAGAATGTTCTCTGCGACTTCACGCTCGCATCCCCTTCCGCCGCCGTCTGCTCGATAACGTTGATAATGATCGTATCGTTGACGTTTCTTGCTTTGTCGTCGCCAGGCAAATCGGAAAAAGGTCCCTGAGGAACCCATAGGCTTCCGGGAGCAGGATTGGGAGCGGTTGTGGCCCCTACTCGTTCGATGTACTTGGCAAGTTTTTCAGCCGCCAGGTCATCGCTATGCTTATCCTTCTTGGTATTGGCCGCCCACGAGCTAGCGGCTACGAGGAAGGCCAAGGTGAAGTACGTCAAGCTCTTGCGCATAGTCTGCCTCATCAGCTTTCCCCCCCTCATTCTCCTCCGAGTTCGGCTTGCAGAAGGCCTACCCCGACCACTTCCGCTTCGAACACTCGCTGTGTGTCCTGGTTCCTGACCCGAATGATCTGGCCTTTGACGCCGGACTGAAGAGGAGTCACCAGCGCCGTCATGTGCAGCGTCGCAGTTTCAACAACCAACTTTGCCGGCTTGCCCGCCGCAACCAGCACGATGGGAGGTGACGTTACCCGCTGAGTAGATTCCCCGGTGTCAGGCAATCCCTGCACCGTCACATAAAACGGCAACACCTGCGGCTCTTTGGAGGTCCATAGCAAGAAGCGAGTCTTTCGCTGCACGCGGTCAGATTCCACCCGCCTCACCTCGAGTCCGGGATCCGCTTCGGTCACAAACACTGGCGCCTGAAGGTTGAGCCCATTCAGGCTTCCTGTTCGGGAACCATGCAATCCTTCTCCTGCCCTGAAAGTCTCAATCGCCGTCCGGATTTCCGGAGCCGAAAGCCGACGCCGCTTGCGAGTGACAATCACCCGGTCGGGAATTTCCAGTTGTTCCAGGGTGGAAGGAAACTCCCGCAGTGGGGCCGCGATTTGGTCCCTCGAAATAACCCGCGGGGAGGCGGGAAGCGGAGCGTTGCCCAGGATGACCCGCCGGCATATCTCACCTAATTCGGCGGGAACATGCGGAGGAAGCAAATCGGAAAGTCGAACCGTCTCACCCTCCACCTGGACAGCGTTCTGGATATGGACGCGAGGCTGAAGGGACCCGGCGATTACCACGCTCGCTGAGGCAAACGTAGAGAAGACGGCCATGGCCGCCACTTGAAGGGTGCCCCTCCGCATTCTCAAACCCTCCCCCGTCCTAATGCCTGTTCTCGCATTGGGGCGGGTAGGCTGGTGAATGCACCGCAAATCGTCGCCTTTTGGCCATATTCTTAGGTTAAATTGCGCTTTTTGGTGCTCAAAAACCAGTTCGTTTTGAGGCCAGAAAACTGCTAACTCCTTTATTTGCAATAAAGTCTTCGGTTCGTTCCCTCTAAATAGCATCTTTTCCTCTGACCCCTTCCTTGCCCTCTCCTGAAAATCACCCGATTTCGGTCATTCCCGTCCCGCCATAGCGGGAGGAATCCACTCTCGCGTGGAGGTACCTGGACCCCCGCTTTCGCGGGGGTGACAACAACGGTGATTATCATTTCCTCGGGTGGGCCGCCGGCCCATGGTTGCTTCCTCCCTCTACCGGTTTATATTGTTAAGGTTCTCGAACATGCTATTGGCCGCCTCGACCACCCTCGAGTTGGCCTCGTAAGCTCGCTGGGTAAGGATCATCTCAACAAACTCCTCGACCACGTCGATGTTGGATTGTTCGAGCATCCCTTGCTGGAGAGTGCCCAATCCCTCTGCTCCTCCCGGGTTGCCCACTACGGGTTCGCCCGAGGCGGTGGTTGGCATGAGCAAGTTCTGGCCCACACTTTGCAGCCCGCCGGGGTTCGGAAACGTTGCCAGTTGGATGATCCCCACTTGTTGGGCTTGTTGTTGACCCGGCAGGGTAATGGACACCGTGCCATCCGTGCCAATGGTGATGGTCTGGGCATTCGAGGGGATGGTGATCGACGGTTGTATCGGATTGCCATCCGCCGTTACCATGTTTCCCTGCTGATCCAGTTGAAAGGCGCCGGAGCGGGTATAGGCGATCTGTCCGTCCGGTTGGCGCACCTGGAAAAACCCCTGACCTTGGATCATCAGGTCGAGCGGGTTCCCAGTCGAGGTGGCGTCGCCTTGCGTCTGGATGACTTCGGAGGTGGAGGAGCGAGATCCCAAACCGATTTGCAGCCCCGAGGAAAAGTTGGTTTGCTGTGTGGCGGCTGCCCCGGGAGTTACGAGGTCCTGGTAGAGAAGGTCCTCAAATTGCAGCCTGCGGCCTCGGAAGCCCGCGGTGCTGGCGTTGGCCAGGTTGTTCGCCACGTTGTCGAGGTTGTATTGTTGAGCGATCATGCCGCTGGCGGCGGTGTATAGAGCTCGAAACATTCCTCTCTCCTTGTCTTGTCATGAGACGCGTGGCAAATCTTCGACCGCGCTCTTGTTGAAATCGTTGTGAAATATGGAGAGCGCCTGTTGCAGAAGTTGGGTTTGCCGCTGAATCATGATCAGCCCAATCGTTCCAGTGATGGGGTTCATATTGGACGCCTCAAGCATCCCCTGGCGGACCCGCGGGTCGGTGGCGGGTGTCGGAGACCCCATGGCAGCCTTATAGGTGGAGTTGCCTTCCGGAACCAATACGGTGCCTGGCGCGAAGTCGACAATTTCGAGACTTCCGACGACGGCGCCCTGAGATGAAATGGTGCCATCGGGGCTGATGGAAACGGACCCGCTGGGAATCTCGAGAGGACCTTGATCGCCCATAACGGGTTCTCCCCAGGCCGTAATCAACTGCCCGTCCGCGTCGAGTCGAAAATTCCCGTTGCGCGTATACTTCAAGCCTGCCTTCGTTTGCACGACGAAGAATCCGGACCCCTCCATCGCCACGTCAAGGTCATTGCCGGTGCGCTCCAGCGTCCCAGCTTGGACGTCCACCGTCGCACCACCCAGCACGCCGTAATTATTGATGGCTTGGTTCAACGAGCTCACCTGTCGCTGGTTGGAATTGCCAAGACTGGCCGTGAGCGACTTGTAGAACTCGCGTTGAGCCTTGTAGCCGATGGTGCTGACGTTGGCCAGGTTGTTGGCAGCCAGTTCCAGTGCCTGGGTTCCCGCCAACAGCCCCGTAAATGCAGCGTAGTAGCCGCTGTCCACGTTTGAAGTCTCCGTGCGAGAACCTTGCAGAGTATTAGCCAAACAGCTATTCGCCTGACGGAAAAATAACTCGTTGTGGGTTCACAACTTAACTCCTCTCCCGGCAGGCTGTCGGGATTGCGTGGCTGCATCCGGGTAAGGTTTTGCCGGGAAGCACAAGCCGGACTGGGCAAAGTCTTCCCCTAGCGCGAGCGTGTAAGACCTTCGCGACGCGCGAAGATTTCTTCTCGATCTAGTAACGCCTCTGTGTCCTCCGTGGCCAGGAAAAACTCAACACAGAGGTCACTGAGATCCTCCATCCTCTCTGTGTTGAGGCTTTGGAGGTACGGAGAACACGGAGAATTTCGTTTTGGTTGGGGCCACCGGTCCGCGCTGTAGCACTTGAGCGCGGCAGGCCAAGTAAGCAAGGGTGCCATTCTGAGAGCTTGTGACTTTTTTAGATGTTTTCCACAGATATTTTACACCCAGTGCGAACTTTCCGCTGGCGAGCTCGTTGATATATGCTATGATGCCTTCATGG
>Ga0326727_10014242_pt1 | contig 17385 bp, 17 predicted proteins | sample MB2enrmetagenome_FD_207643 | JGI IMG/M metagenome (GOLD analysis project Ga0326727, IMG submission 207643) | Lab enriched peat soil microbial communities from McLean, Ithaca, NY, United States - MB29MY | ecosystem: Environmental > Terrestrial > Soil > Wetlands > Peat | place: USA: New York...
CCCGGCCCGACCACGGACCTCCGCCTCCTTTGCGCGCGAAGCGCGGGACGAGCGCATAATCGAAGCTCCAGCCAGGACCATTCTCAAAGCTCTTCCTCCGCCTAATCTCCGCGCCTCCGCGTCTCCGCGGTGAGTTCTAACTCGCCAATCTGCCCTATAATCGCCTACGTGCACACCATCATCGAGCCCTTCCGCATCAAGAGCGTCGAGCCGCTGCATCAGACCTCCCGCGAGGAGCGCGAGCGCTACCTGGAAGAGGCCGGCTATAACCTGTTCCGCATCGCCGCGCGCCATATCCTGATCGACCTGCTGACCGATTCCGGAACCAGCGCCATGTCCACCGAACAGTGGGCGGCCTTGATGCGAGGCGACGAATCGTACGCCGGGAGCGAGAGTTTCTTCCGCCTCAAGCGCGCGGCCGACGATCTCACCGGCTTCCGCCACATGATCCCCACCCACCAGGGGCGGGCGGCCGAGCGTATCCTGTTCACGGTGATGTGCCAGACCGGCGACGTGGTCCCTTCGAATACGCATTTCGATACCACCCGCGCCAATATCGAATTCATGGGGGCGCGCGCCGTGGATCTGCCGATTCCCGAGGCCGCCGATACCCAGGCGCGCCTCGATTTCAAGGGCAATATGGACGTGGCCGCCTTCGAGGCGCTGATCGCGGCCGAGGGCGCCAGCCGCATTCCGCTCGCGATGCTCACGGTGACTAACAATTCCGGCGGCGGCCAGCCTGTTTCCATGGCCAATATCGAGGCGGTCAAGGGCGTTGCGGCGCGCCACGGGATCCCGCTCTATCTGGATGCCTGCCGCTTCGCGGAGAACGCCTGGTTCATCCACGAGCGCGAGCCGGGATACGCCGGCTGGTCGCCCAAGCGCATCGCCCAGAAGATGTTTTCGCTGGCCGATGGCTGCACCTTCTCGGCCAAGAAGGACGCCTTCGCCAACATCGGCGGCTTCCTTTCGACCAACGACGACCGCCTGGCCCAGCAGGAGACCAACCTGCTCATTCTGACCGAAGGCTTCCCCACGTATGGCGGCCTGGCCGGCCGCGACCTGGACGCCATTGCCACGGGCCTGGAAGAGGCGCTCGACGAGGATTACCTGCGCTACCGCATCATCTCGACCGGCTACCTGGGGCGGCATATCGCCGATCGCGGGGTGCCCATCGTCGAACCGCCCGGCGGGCACGCCATCTACATCGATGCGGCGCGCATGCTGCCGCACATCCCGCCGCACCAGTTTCCCGGGCAGGCGCTGGCCGTGGAACTGTACCGGGGGGCCGGCATACGCTCGGTGGAGATCGGCTCGGTGATGTTCGGGGCGGCCGCGCGCCACGAGCTGCTGCGCCTGGCCATCCCGCGGCGCGTCTACACGCAGAGCCACATCGATTACGTCGTCGAGGCGATTCTCGATCTCAACGCGCGGAAGCAGGATATCCGCGGCATGGAGATCGTGGAGGAGCCGCTCTTTCTGCGGCACTTCAGCGCGCGTTTCCGGCCGCTATAATTGACCATGCCGCTCCGAACCCTCGCCGAATACGAGGCGCTGGCCGCGACCGCCCACGGGCACCTGTGCGCGGGGCAGGTTCTGGGAATCCGCCTGGCCCTTTATGGCGTCCGGCTTCTGGGCCTTGAGGACCCCACAGGCGCGGATCGCAAGCGGCTGATTACGTTCGTCGAGATCGACCGCTGCGCCACCGACGCCATTTCGCTCGTGACCGGATGCCGGCTCGGAAAGCGGGCTCTCAAGTTCCGCGATTTCGGGAAGCTCGCGGCCACCTTCTGCGACCTAGGCGAGAACCGCGCCGTGCGGGTGGCGGCGCGCGAGAGCGCCCGCGCGCGGTCCCGGGAGCTTTACCCGTCGATCGAGAGAGCCGGCCGCCAGCAGGTGCTGGCTTACCGCGAACTGCCCGATGGGGAACTGTTCGATTTCGCGTGGGTGCGGGTGGCCCTGGATCCGCGGGATCTGCCCGGCTCCAAGGCGCCGCGCATGGTGTGCGCGGAGTGCGGCGAGACGGTGAATTTCGGCCGCATCGTCGAGCGCGCCGGGCGCCTGCTGTGCCGCGCCTGCGCCGGCGAACGGTACTACCAGCCGCTCTGATGCTGCGCTATTACATCACGGACCGGCGGGCGGCGGGCGGCACGGAAGCGCTTCTCGAAGCGGTACGCCGCGCGCTCGAGCGGGGCATCGAGCGCATTCAGGTGCGCGAGAAAGATCTTCCGGCTCGTGAGTTGTGCGAGCTGGTGCGGCACATCGTAGCCCTGCCGAACCCCAACGGGACCCGCATCCTGGTGAACTCGCGCGCCGATATCGCGCTGGCTGCGGGCGCCCATGGCGTGCACCTACCCTCCGGCTCAATCGCTCCCGGGACTCTGCGCGCCATTACGCCCGCCGGATTCCTGATCGGCGTATCGGCGCACTCGGTGAACGATCTGCGCGAGGCCCAGGAGCGGGGCGCCGATTTCGCCGTCTTCGGCCCGGTCTTCTTCACCCCGTCAAAGGCTGCGTATGGCCAGCCGCTAGGCATCGAGCGCCTGCGCGAAGCCGTGCGGGCAGTCGCCATCCCGGTGCTGGCTTTGGGCGGCGTCACGGAGCGCAACGCGCCCGAATGCATGGCGGCCGGCGCGGCCGGGATCGCGGGTATTTCGATGTTTCAGTCCTGACAGCGGCTCACGGCACGTCGATCTCCATGCCGAGCAGGGCGGCGCCGAAGGTCTTGCCCTGGGCATCCGTTCGCAGGGAGACGGTGCCGCCGCCATCGAGGGCCTCGTGCAGAATGAAGTTCAAGGCTCCCAGGTTGGGTAGTTCGAAGCGCTCCACCTTTCCGCGGCAAAGCTCGCCGAAATGCCGTTTCACCCGCTCGGCGGTCACCTGGGCGGCGAGCAGAGGGTAGGAAGCCGGATCGAGAGCGATCAACCCGATATTGACCGCGTCGCCCTTATCTCCGCTGCGCGCGTGCGCGATCTCCCGCAAGCTTCGTTTCATCGTGCCTCCTTCGCCGGGATATCCCTCATCGAGCATATCGCCCGACGCGGCCTTGGGACAATGGCAGGCCCGGCCGGGCCAAAGGGTACAATGGAGTTTCCGCCAATGAAGCCATTTTTTGTTCTTTTGATCGCGGTGCTCGCCGCGCTCCTCCAACTCTCGTGCCGGAGCACGCCGCCCGCCGGAGTGGCCGCGGCGGTCAACGGCCACGCCATCACCTACGCCGAGCTCGAGAAGATTTACAAATCGCAGCCCCAACAACAGGCCGAGGGCGCCAACGAGGACCAGATCCAATCCCAGAAACTGGAGGTTCTGGGCAGCCTGATCACCAATGAAATCATGCTGCAGCGGGCCGAGAAGCTGGGGCTTACGGCCGTGGACGCCGATGTGGACGCCGAGCTGAACAAGATGAAGGCGCCCTATACCAAAGAGGAGTTCGAAAAGACTCTGGCCGATCGCAAGATGACCATCGACGACCTGCGATCCCAGATCCGGCGCCAGCTCACCGTGGACAAGCTCGTGAATCGCGAGATCACCTCGCACATCAGCATCTCCGATATCGACGTTACCAATTTCTATAATGCCAATAAGGCCAGCTACAACCTGGCCGAGCCCCAGGTGCACCTGTCGCAAATCATGGTCACGCCCGTGGCCGATCCCAACGTGCGCAATCTGAAGAACAGCAAAGCCCAGAACGAAGCCGAAGCCAAGCGCAAGATCCAAGAGATCGAGGTCCGGCTCAAAACCGGCGAGAAGTTCGCCGACCTGGCCCAGAACTACTCTGAGGACCCCAACACCGCGCCCAACGGAGGCGACATGGGGTACATTCCGGAATCGGCTCTGGAGAAGGCCAATCCCGAGCTGCGCAAGATGGTGATGGGTTTGCAGCCGGGCGCGTTTTCGCCGATTATCCACACCCAGGAGGGTTACCGCATCCTGCAGGTGATCTCCAAGGAGCCGGCCGGGCAGCGCGAACTGAACGACCCGCGGGTCCAGCAGGATATCCGCGAAACCCTCTTGAACCGCAAGGACCAGCTCCTCCGGGGCGCCTACTACGAAGTGGCGCGCAATGAATCGAAGGTCGAGAATTACATGGCCCGCAGCATCGTGGAAAACGCCCAGAAATCGAAGTAGCGGATCCCGTTACGGCGTGCGGTGGATGGGCGTGAGCAGGGTCGCCCACACGGTCACAGCCAGGTCGGCCGCGAACATAGGCAGGCAGCGCAGCAGGAAGGCGAGCCGGCGGCCGGGGTGATTCTGTGCCAGTGTGATGCCGACGGTCGCGGCGGGTCCGGCGAAGTACAGCGCCGGCCACCACCATGAAACGGCTCCCAGGCACGCGGCCACGGCCAGCGCCAGCAGAACTAACCGGTCGGTATAGCCGGCTACCACCAGCAGTCCCGCCAGGCCGGGGGCGCCCCGCGCCGCCAGATGCAGCCCGCGCGTCCAGCGTTGCCGCTGCCGCCAGAATTGCCGCAGCGTTACGGGCACCTCCGTGACAACCACGGCTTCGGGGCGGAAACTGGTCCGCCATCCCTGCCGGATGACGGCGAAAGAGGTTTCGACATCCTCGCTCACTGCGGACCGCGGGAATCCGCCGATGGCCGCCAGGGCCGCGCTGCGAAACGCGCAGTTGGCGCCGATGGCAAAAGGCTGAAGCCCCAGGCGATGCCGCCCCCTTTGGCCCACGCCATGGAATGACCACAACTCCAGGGCCGCGTAACGTGAAACCATGCTGCACTCGGGATTGGAAGGCCACACCGGTCCTCCGGCGGCTCCGATCCTCGGGTCCGCGAATTCGCCGGCCAACGCGCGCAGCGAGCCGGGCGCGGGTTGGACGTCCGCATCGTAGACCACCGTGATCTCTTCTCCGGGCGCCCGCATCCAGGCGATTTGCAACGCTGCCGATTTCCCGGCCGTCTCCCGAAGCCGCACAGTCAAGGCGCGGGGCCGGCCCGCGCACCATTCCTCCATCAGCTCCGCGGTGCCGTCGCGCGATCCATCGCTGACCAGCACGAAGGCCAACTTGGCCGGCTCGTAATCCAGCCGCTCCAGCGCCGCGAGCAGGCGCGGCAAGCGCCGCTGTTCATCGCGGGCGGCCACCAGAACCTGGACGCCTGGAAGTTCATCCGCCGCGGGACGCGCGGGCGGCGGCAGCAGGCACGCAAGCGCCAGGGCTATGCGTTGGGCCAGAAACAAGCACAGCAGCGCGATCAGCAGCGCCGCCATGCCAGCCTCCAGTGTGCCGCGGCTTCCCCGGCCTGGCGCCCGGCATAACCCGCCGCCACCACCGGAAGGCACCACAGCAGGTTCCCCAGGTGACCCGCCAACGCGGCATAACGGAGGGCCCGCAACGTCATCCAGCCCGCGATCAGGGGCGCCGCGAGCGCATAGGCCAGCAAGCGCGCGCGGCTCCAGCCTTCCAGACGAGGGCGCACCAGTCCGTAATCGCAGCCCCGCTCGAAGCGCTCCCGAAGGAACTGCCCCCAGGTCGCCCTGTGATCGTGAAGTACCTCGGCTGCCGGATCGAACCACGGTGCGACTCCGGCCGCTGCCGCACGCCGGGCGAGCAGCGTGTCGCCGCACCACTGCTCCGGAAATGGCCCGATTTCGTCGAACAGGTCGTGGGCATAAGCCACGTTTGCGGAAGGCAGATCCGGGCGGGGTCCGGCGTGTCCTCCGGGAAGCCACCAGGCATACTTGGCGATGTGAACGCCGCCGGGGAACCAGCCGTCTTCGAGGTTGCCGACCGAGCCTCCCGCGGCGCGATGCCCGCTACGGAACGCCTTCTCGAGACGCTCCAGCCAGACCGGCGACATGCGGCAATCCGGGTCGCTGAAGACGAGGATCCCGCCTCGCGCCAGCTTCACGCCAAGATTCCGCGCGCCGTGCGCCGAAAGACGCGTGGGGTGGTGATGATAGCGGATCTCGGGAAAACGCTCGCGGCAGATCGCCTCGGTCTCGAGGCCCGGCGAGGAATCCACTAAAATCGTTTCGAAATCGCGGAAGGTCTGGCACCGCAGCGACTCCAGGCAGGCGGCCACCGTAGCATGCGAATTCCAGCCAGGCAGAATCACGGATATTAGCGGGTTTGTTGGAAGGTGAGCGGCGGATGCCGGAAGTGGAACGGACTTAAGCATTGCGCGACACCGCGAGTTCCCGGGCAGCCAGTTCCTCGCGGCTCTGGCCCGCGCCCCACAAATAGCCCTTGGCCTCGTGCCACGCGCACGCGCAGTAGATGGCCGTCATGACCGGCAGGCCCGTCAGATAAGTAACCCACAGAGCCGGCCGCCGGCGCAGCGACCATGCCAACCGTGCCAGGAACAAGCCGGGCGCCAAGCCCATGGCGGCGGCCCAAACGGCACGCCGGAACGGGCCCCAGCCCCCCAGTTCGCTCCGCCGCGACCCCAGGACGCGCTTGTTCGCGCCGTTGGCCGCGCAGGCGTCCCGGAGGGTGCTCCAGGATTCGTGCGCCAGCGTGGCACGGGGTGCGAGGTGGATCTCCATGCCCCGGCGGGCGATGGCCCGCTGCACCAGGAACTCGGCTTCGAACAGCGATTCACGCCCGCGGATCTCTTCGAGCAGGACCTTCCTTCGGTAAGCCAAGTTCGTGGACGAGCAAATCCGCACCCGCCCGCCCGGATGTGGGAACATCCAATTCCCATACTCGGCCATCAGAATCGAGCGCCCCAGGTACCCGGTATTCCCCGCGGGGGTGAAGGTGTAGTTGACGGCCGCCACGCGAGGGTTCTCGAAGGTCTCGAGAACCGCTTGCGCCCAGCCCGGCGTGGCGTAGCAGTGATCCTCTACGAAAGCCACCAGAGGTGTGCGGGCCTGCCGGACCACTTCGGCCTGCGCTTCGCAGTAGTGCCGAAAATCGGGCCGCCGGATATAGCGGACGCGCGGGTGAGCGGCCCCGGCAAACGCACCCTCGCGGTGCCCAATGTCCACCACCACAATCTCCATCCGGTCGAGAGCGGTCTGATTCAACAGGCAGCTAAGACTGCACTCGGCGCGGGCTCGCAGGTCCCCGGCGATCAGACCGACAGTGAGTTGCGCCGTCACGCGATCTATATTAGCCATGAAAGGCTTATGAGCATCACGCGTTGGGGCGGAGAATTGTGCAAAAACCGGGTATCTGGTGCTCTAATGAGTACGGCCGATCTCGTAGACGAAGATGTGATGCTCGGCCGTGCCGGTGCGCACCACGAGCATCTCGGCGGGTTTCCAGCCGCGGATGGGATAGTCGTTGGAAACCACGCGGGCGCCCGGTTTCAGGTATTTCTCCAGGCTGGGGCGCACCCGCTCGTTGGAGGCGGTGAGCAGGTACATGGTCACCACCGTGGCCGGGCTCAGATCCACGCGCAGGGCGCTGTCCTGGACGATGCGCACGCGGTCTTCCAGCCCCAGCGTCTTGATGCGCTCTCGGGCTTTGCGGCACAGGTCCGCGCGGATCTCGATCCCCACGCTGCGGGCATTGAACTTCTGAGCCGCCATGATCACAATGCGGCCATCGCCGCTGCCCAGATCGTACACCACATCCCCCGCCTTGACGCGTCCCGCTTCGAGCATTCTTTGAACCAGGATTTCCGGTGTGGGGATGTAGGGCGCCAGGTTCTCCGTGACGCCGAACTTCTGTTGCGCGCCGCCGGAAATCGCCGCGGAAACCAGCAGCATCGCAATGGGAAGCACGCGCATGGCTATTGCGAGGACGCAGCTATCGTCGAAGTCCTCCCAAACTTCGATTTTACAATACGGTCAATGATTTCGCTCCAGGCGAAGAAAAGATCGCGCGGGCGCGAGATTGTGAATTCGGAGCCCTTCAGGAAGTGCACAGCGGTCCCTATGGCATCCCGCCAGGGATTTACCAGCGGATTCACGTCGTAATTCATGTAAAACACCGGCACCTTCACATCCGCGAGGGGCTTCAGGACGTCCAGCATCGGCCCGCTATCCACCGTCACTTTCGGTCCGGCGAAGATGACGGCATCCAGCTTCTCCTTTTCATCTACGATCTCGCGGGAGATCAGACTGGCCAGAAATGCGGCATCGCCATTCTTCTGGTTCAGCCGATTGAGATCCACGGTGCCCAGGTTGAGCGATTTCAGCGCCTCGCCGAGCGCCGGAAAGTCGATCTGCGAAGCGTCGTCCTGGCGGTAAATTACACGCTGCTCCTCGATGTTGAAGGCAACCAGCGTGAATTTCCCGATGCGCCGCTCGCGGGCGATGTTGCGCAGGATCGAGCACAACCCGTCGGTGTCCGGCGACTGCAGGGTAGCCGAGGTGGAGTCCTGCGGGGCGAAGTTCACGATCACCTTGACGTTTAAGGGCCCCTCGCGCTCCACCGGAGCTTCCTGTTTGAACAACTCGTCATCGCTGGGGAGCACCGTGCCGGCGGCGATATCGAGCGTCATCTGGCGGTCTTTGGCGGGCAGGCTCGCCTCCGTGTCCCAGAAAGAGGAGCAGATGCGCTCGAAACGGTCGCGCATCAGCCAGTCCACGTGGTACTTGCCTTCCCCCAGATCGAAATTCCCCTTCAGCACCGCTTCGCCCTTGGTATTTTCATCGATTTCCGGCACGCTCACGCGCTGTACGAACTCGGTAGGGTCGCTCCCCTCGGGAGTTACCCGGAAGATCATGACGAGTTCGTTCTCCAGCCCAGCTAGTTCCTTCAAGGGAATGCTCACGTCGTAGCCGCCGTGGAATTTAAGGTCGAAGCCCAGCAGAGGCTTGGCCGGCAGCACGCTGCAAGGCAGGTCGCTGCGAACCTCGCGGCTATCCAAAATGGCGCTGTCGGTGGCAAACATCCGCACGGACCCGCCGGCGGACAGCAACTCCTGTCCGCAAATCCGCCCCAGGGATCCAAGGCCCAACAAGGCCAATCCCAGCCGCATGACCCGACCATGTCGCACCGTGTTCGGAACCATCATCGAGGGTCGAGCATCCGCCGTGCCACTGTTCCCGCGCTACGGATCGCTTGTCCCGTATTATGAACTAAATCGGTGGGCCCGTACAGGGGCAGGTGCCGGGTCACACACAATCACTGGAAAGCCGCGGCGCGGTGTTTCAGGAAGCAGCGCGACCGGTAATCCGCTCCCGGCGGCGCGTTTTCAGGAAACACTTCGGAATGAATGGCATCCAGCATCTCCCAGACGTGGATCGAATCGCCGGGGAAGCCGCGGGATTCGAGCGCGCGGCGGACTTCTCCGATCCGTCCGGCGTAGGCCGGAAATTCGACCAGCGTCACCGGACGATCGTACCGGCGGCCATCGGGGTACAAATGCCGGACGGCGGCATCGTGATAGATTTGCGGGTTAATGGGAAAATCGACGTTAGCCAGCGCTTCGAGCAGCGATTCCAGGTCGCGCGCTTCCACGTCGATGGTTACGGAAACCAGAACCCCTTCTCGCCCGGAAAGCGGCGGGTTCACGGCAGCAGATTCAGACCAGACGCCCACTTCATCCTCCAGCATCCGGCGGGAGGGCCCTCAAAAACAAAAACCCTGGAGCCCAAAGGCGCCAGGGTCCAAAGTTTTTGAACAGACCGACTCACCTTTAGCACTTTTTTTCGTGGTTGCAATTAGCCCGGCTTCGAGAGCCGTAAATCAATCCACGTCTGTTTAGACAATACCATGGGAAGCCGCGCCGATCAAGCGCTTCCAGGGGGCTGAAGGTGCTTCCCTTCCCTCCCCGCCTCCGCCGGCCCTGAATCGAGAGCCGCCCAGCGCCGCCACGGTATAATTTGGTCAAATGGCCGAAACCAGATACTCGGTCTGCGCTTTGGACTGCCCGGATTGCTGCGCCTTGACCCTCCAGGTGGAGAACGGCCGCGGATCGAAGCTGCGCGGCGATCCCTCCCATCCGGTGACGCGCGGTTTTCTGTGCGGGAAAGTGGCCCAGTACCTGGAACATGAATACGCCCCCGCCCGCTTGCTGTTTCCCAGACGGCGCGTGGGCGCCAAGGGCGAAGGACGCTTCGAACGGATTTCCTGGGATGAAGCGCTGGACACCATTGCCGGCCGGCTGCGCGCCATCCGCGAGGAGTTCGGCCCGGAGGCCGTGCTGCCCTATAGCTATGGCGGCTCCATGGGTTTCCTGAACGGAAACGGCATGGATCGCCGCTTCTTTCACCGGCTGGGCGCCTCCCGGCTCGACCGCACCATCTGCTCGGCAGCCGGCTTCGCCGGCCTGACCGAGGCGCTGGGCGTGCGATACGGAACCGAACCCGAGCAGTTCCGCGACGCGCGGCTCATTATCGCCTGGGGCGCCAATGTCCTCGGCACCAACGTGCACCTCTGGCCGTTCATCATGGAAGCGCGGCGCCAGGGCGCCCGGTTCTATACCATCGATCCGCGCCGCAACCGCACGAGCGCAGCCTCCGACAAGCACTTCTTCATTAATCCCGGCAGCGATACGGCCCTGGCGCTGGGAATGATGCACGTGATCGTAGGCGAGCGATTGTACGACGCCGATTACGTCGAGCGCCACACCGAGGGCTTCGAGGGGCTGCGCTACCGCGTGCTCGAATGGCCCCCGCAGCGCGCTGCCGAGATGACTGGCATTCCCGCGGACGAGATCGTCCAACTGGCCCGCGAATATGCCGCTACCCAGCCGGCCGTGATCCGCCTTAATTACGGCGTGCAGCGCAGCGAGCGGGGCGCCGTGGCCGTGCGCACGATCGCGCTGCTGCCCGCGCTGACCGGGGCGTGGCGGCATCCCGGGGGCGGGCTGCAGCTTACCACCTCGCAGGCCTTCCACTTGAACCGCTCCGGCCTGGAGCACGCGGACCTCCAACACAAGGCCCTGGGCCGCGAAGCGCGCCTGGTGAACATGTCCGAATTGGGCAGCGCGCTCACCACTCTGACCGGGCCTCCCGTGATGGGGCTGGTGGTCTACAACTCCAATCCGGCGGCCGTGGCCCCCAACCAGAATGCCGTGCTCAAGGGACTCGCGCGCGAAGAGCTGTTCACCGTGGTGCTCGAGCAGTTCCGCAACGATACCGCGGACTACGCGGATATTCTCCTGCCGGTCACCACCTTCCTGGAGCACACCGATCTGTACCTGGCTTATGGCCACTATTACCTCCAGTTCGCGCGGCCCGCGCTTCCCGCGCCCGGCGAGGCCAAGTCAAACGTCGAGATCTTCCGCCTGCTGGCCGGCCGCATGGGCTTCGATGACGCGTGCTTCGGCGATACCGAAGACGCCATGATCCGCACGCTGCTCGATTCCGGGCACCCTTTCCTCGAGGGCATCACACTCGAGCGGCTGGAGCGCGAGCGCTTCGTGCGCCTGAATCTCCCCCAGCCGTTTCTGCCATTCGCCGGAGGGGGCTTCGGCACCGCGGACGGCAAGTGCCATTTCCACGCCGAAACGCTGGACTACCGGCCGCCCGTGGAATCGCGCCACGGCGATGCGGAGCTGCGGCGGACCTATCCGCTCGAACTGATCTCGCCCAAGAACGATGACAGCATGAATTCCACCTTCGGGCGCCGCGACGCCGTCGACCGGCAGACCGGCGTGCTGCATCTGAACCCCGCCGACGCCGCCCCGCGCACCATCCGCGCCGCGGACCCGGTGCGGGTCTACAATGGCCGCGGAGCGTTTATGGCGGTGGCGGCGGTGGATGAGAGCGTGCCGCCCGGAGTCGTATGCGCGCCGTCGTCCCGCTGGCCGAAACGCGCACCCGGCAGGCGCAATGTCAACGCGGTGACATCCGAAAGACTTACGGACGCGGGCGGCGGCCCTACGTTCTACAGTTGTCTGGTTCAAGTCGAGAGAGTCGGAGACTGATGCACAAGCTGTTCCGCGCGACCGGCTGGCTTGCCTGCGCGCTTTCCGTGATTCTGCTGGTTGCTCCGCTGGGCTGCAAACGCAGAAAGGTCCGCGCGCAAGCGACGGTGGAAGAGGCGCCCGGCCTGGCGTCCACCATCCACCTAGGCGACCCGCGCATGGCCGCGCAGATCGTGAGCGGCCTGTACAGCGTGGAAAACGGCGCATGGCGGTGGAGCGCGCGGCGCTTTTCGGTGGTGCTGAGGCCGCCCGCCGGCGCGGCCCAGAAGGGCGCCCTGTTGCGGGTGAAGCTGACCGTTCCCCCCGTGGTCATCGATAAGGAAAAGAGCGTCACGCTGACGGCCGCGCTGGCCAAGAGCCCGCTGCCGCCGGAAACCTACAGCAAGGCGGGCGATTACACCTTCCAGCGCGAGGTGCCCGCGAATCTGCTGGCGGGCGACCCGGTGCGCGTGGATTTCGAGCTGGATAAGGCCATGCCGCCCAGCGATGCCGATTCGCGCGAATTGGGCATCGTGGTCCTGGCCATCGGCCTCGAATCGAAATGACCCAGGCCACCGGGATGCGCCTTCTCGACCGGAAGGCTGCGTATCTCGGGCCGGTGGCCCTGGCGGCATTGTGCCTGCTGGTGCACTGGCAGAGCTTCACCGCCTGGTTTCGCGCCGACGATTTCGCCTGGCTCGGACTAGCGCTGCGCATCCGGGATTTTCACGATCTGCTGCGCGCGCTGCTCTCCCCCATGGCCCAGGGAACCATACGCCCGTGGAGCGAGCGCGCTTTTTTCCTGGCGGGATTCGGCCTGTTCGGCCTGGATGCGCTCCCCTTCCGCGTGGTGGTGTTCGCCACCCAGTTCGTCAATTTGTGGCTGGTGATGGGACTGGGCGAGCGCCTTTCGGGAAGCCGCGCGGCGGGATTCTGGGCGGCGGTGTTGTGGATCGTCCACGGCTCGGTGGTCGAACCGCTGGGCTGGACCTGCGTTTATAACCAGGTGCTGTGCGCCTTCTTTCTGCTTTTCGCGCTCCGCTTCCTGGTGCGATATACCGAAACCGGCCGCCGCCGCTTCTTGGTGGCGCAGTGGGCGGCATTTCTCCTCGGCTTCGGCGCGCTCGAGCTGAACGTGGTCTACCCTGTGCTGGCAGCCGGCTACACCTGGCTCTGCGCCCGCAAATATTTCCGAGGCACCCTGCCGCTGTTCATTCCCTCGGTCGGCTATGTCGCGCTGCACCATGCCGTGGCGCCGTTCGCCCGTACCGGCGACTATGCCATGCACTTCACCGGCTCCATGTTGCGGACCGCCTTGACGTATTGGACCTGGTCCGTGGGTCCCGTCTTTCTGTGGACGCCCGTCGTTTTGCCTCGCTGGGTGGTGCCGGCGGCCGTGGCCCTGCTATCCGCCGGGCTGGCGCTCTTTCTGGGCCGCAAACTCCTTGGCGGACGAGCGCCGGCGGCGCTGTTCGGCCCGCTTTGGTATGGTGCTACTCTCCTGCCGGTGCTGCCGCTCCGCGACCATCTCACCGAATATTACGTCTACTTGCCGCTGATCGGCATCTGCTGGTTGGCGGGGTGGGGGCTGGTGGAGTCCTGGAAGTCCGGTGGGGCGGCCCGCGTGGCGGCCGTGGCGCTGGTCCTGGTTTACGCGTTTATGGCGGTTCCGCAGGTGCTGGCCGATTCGCAATGGAATCATCGGATTGCCGACCGCGTCCGCAACCTGGTGGAAGGCGTGGCGCGAGCCCACGAATTGCATCCCGATAAGGCCATCGTGCTGGAAGGCGTGGATACCGACCTGTTCTGGAATGGCATTCTGGACCGGCCTTTCCGGCTGGTCGGCGTCGACCATGTCTATCTGGCCCCGGGCAGCGAACAGACCATCACTGCGCACCCCGATCTGGGGGATATCGGCGATTACATCCTGGCGCCGGACGTTACGGCTAAGGCTCTGGAGCGCGATGAGATAGTGGTCTACGATGTCCGCGGAGCCCGCCTGCGCAACATTACTTCGCTTTACGCCCAGAGACCGCTCGAGCGGAAGCTGCCGCTGCGGGTGGATGCCGGCAGCCCTCTGGCGGACTATCTGATGGGGCCCGAATGGTATGCGGCCGAAACAGATCATCGCTGGATGCCCCGGCGCGCCACCTTGCGCCTGGGCGCGCCCCCTGCCGCGGGATTGAAGCTTTACCTGCGCGGCCAGTGTCCCGCCGGACCACTGCGCGGCGGCCCGCTCACCGTGGCGGTGACGATCGATGGCGTGGCTCTTCCCCCCGCCTCCATACATCCCGGCGAGACCGCGTTCGAGCTGGCGTTCGACCTGCCAGCCGCCGTGGTGGGCCGGCCGGAGATGCAAGTTGGGGTAGAGGTAAGCCGCACGTTCGTCCCGCCCGGCGACGCGCGCGAACTGGGACTGGCTTTCGGCGTCTTCCAGGTGCGCTGAACGCGCCCGGCCCCCTTCAGCGCGGGCCGGCCACGAAATGGTACACCTCGAAGACCGGGCGGCCGAAGCTGTCGGGGATGATGGCCATGGTCTCGGGCCGGTAGCCTTCGCCGGCGGCGAACCGGATGAGCTTCTGGTTGTTGTGAAAGAACTCGGTTTTTTCAGTGTGGGCCAGAAAGACCGCGCCCGGTTCGGAAACGATTTCCTCCGCAATCTTGCGGTCCTCCGCGTTCAGTTCGGGCTTGGCCACCTGGTCGGCCCCCTGCCGCAGGGGCAGCTTTCCGCGGTTGAGGAGCCGCAGGCTGTCCAGAATTCCCCAATCCGTGACGTACATCGTTTTGGCGGGCACGCCTTTGAGGTAGGCGGAGAGGCTGAAGATGGCGTCCGTCCAGTTGATCGATCCGCCGTTGCGCAACTCCAGGAAGTAGTATTCATTGGTCACCAGCGCCCCGGAGACGAACAGGACAGCCACCATGGCGGCTACTACCGGAATCCCGACACGGCCCAGCCGCCGCGAGGCATCCGCGAAGGCGATGGCGATCACTATGTAGGGCAGGGGCCATAAGAGGATGGTGTGGTGTACGCTGCCTCCGGTATTGGCGTTGATGGCCATCTGGATCCACGCCACCGCCATGGCGATGAGGGCGAATAGGATAGCGCGGCGGCCGGGGCCGGTGGCCAGGGGCGTCAGGAGCAGAGCCAGAAGAAAGGCGTACAGCATCAGGTTGTGCCGAGGATGCCCGGCCAGTGCCGAAATGCGGGCAGAGATTTTGGGCAGCGCGCCTTGCGGCGTATGGGGGCGCGGGGTTTCCCAGTCCTCGTTTACCAGCCAGTCGAAAAGTCCCGGGCCGCGCAGCGTTTCGACCAACATAATGCCTTTTCCGCCGATACTATGCGGGTCGTAGGTGAAATTATGGAAAGTGCCGTACTCATTATTGACGTTGTAGATAAGGAGCGGCAAGGCGCCCAGCGTAAAGGCCAACAGGCACACGGCGATGCGCGGAAGAGTGATAGCGTCAAAAATTCGTCGCGGCACAGTCAGAATTCCGCCTACCGCGAAGCCGGACAGCATCCAGACAGCCAGCGACTTGTCCCACATAGCCAGGCCGAACAGAAAGAAGCCGCCCGCCAGGGCCCGCCAGCCGCGGGTCTGATGAAACCGGACGACCAGAAACAGACCTCCGATGAGCAGCACGTGCTGCAAGGCCACCGGCCCCCAGTCGAAAGTGGCCGTGAGCAGGTACGTTGAATCCGCGGCCAGCAAAGCGCATCCAATAACAGCGGCGCGCTCCCCGGAGATCCTGCGCAGCAGCAGGAAGAAGAGCCACAGACTGGCCACGGCGGCCAGCAGCACGGGGACACGTAACGCCGCCATCCCGGTTCCAAGAGCGCGAAAAACCGGCCGGTAAAGCCAGGCTTTCAAAGTTCCCAGGTAGCTCATGAGCATGAGGGGGAATTTGGAATGGCCGATGACCACGGTGTAGAGACAGGCGCGCGGCTCGTATATGGCAAGGGCAAAAAGGGCCTCGTCGTTCTGCAGACCCAGGTGCGGTAAGAAGGCGCAGCCGGCGGCGAAGAAAAAGATACATGCGGCCAGGGCGCCGAGCGCGGCGGCGGGGCGGGCCGGGGTATTCCTAGGTACGATTTTTCTTGGAGGGATCAAATTAGAGATGGTAGCATTTGGCCGATAAGAGGGTGGAATTTGCACCCGGCTGCGCGGCAGATGGGCCAATTGAAGGGCTTTCCCAGGTTTGGCAGGCGAATTGCACATGAGCGACGGCGTCGGTCGTCGCTGGGTGTAGCGCACGACAGGAAGTAGCCCGTAAGGGGGGTTCTGAACGAGGTAACTTTTGAGATGAATTTCCGTCTATAAGGTCCGGAGGGAGCTAAAGAAAACAGATTCAAGAAAATAGACGGCGCACGAAGGAGATGGGAGCCATGAATCAGACCGAACTCAACAAATATAAAGCGATGCTCGAAGCCAAGCGGGCCGAAGCAGCCCAGGGGCTTCGGAACCGGGAAGACATCGCTATCGAGAAAACCCCGGATGCCCTCGACGAGGTACAACTCGCCGGGGAGCGCGAGTTAGCCATTCGCAACCTTGACCGTGAGTCCAACATGCTGCGCAATGTGAAGGGCGCGCTCGCCCGCATTGCGGACGGCAGTTACGGCATTTGCATGCACTGCGAGGAAGAGATCAAACCCAAACGCCTGGATGCGGTGCCCTGGACCAAGTACTGCATTCGCTGCCAGGAGGCCGCCGACCGCCACGAATTCGAAGTGGATTCCAGCGAGACGATCGACGAGTTGCTGGCCAACGCCGCCTGATCCGGGCGGCTCGATACTTAAAGGGCGCGGTCTGGTTGCCGCGCCCTTCGTGTTTCCGCGTCCTTCCTGCCTGCGCCATTTCCCCGACCCGGTGGGTGATTTCGCCTATTGAGGAGCCGATTGTCCGATGGCGCATACTGACTCTATGGAGTTCTTTCGGAGCGCGCCAAATCCCCCCGGCCGCCTGGGGATCATCCCCGGTACCTTCAATCCGGTCACCGTGGCGCACCTTGCGCTGGCCCAGGCGGCGTTATCGCGGGTCGATGAGGTGCTGTTCGTTCTGCCGCGTGCGTTTCCCCACAAGCCTTATTCGGGCGCCAGCTTCGAGGAGCGGGTCGAAATGCTCCGCCAGGCGGCCTCCGGCGCGGCATTCTCGATTGCCGCGGCCGAGGGCGGCCTGTTCATCGAGATCGCCCGGGAATGCCGGGCGGCTTACGGGCCGGAAGTGAAGCTCACGTTTCTGTGCGGGCGCGATGCCGCCGAGCGCATCGTGAACTGGGATTACGGACGTTCCGGCGCTTTCGCGGAAATGCTCGGCGAGTTCGACCTGCTGGTGGCCGCGCGCGGCGGTGATTACGACCCGCCGCCGGACCTCCGCCATGCCATCGCGCGCCTCGATCTGGCATTCCCTTGCGACGCGGTCTCGGCCACCACGGTGAGGGAGCGGCTGGCCCGCGGCGAGCCCTGGGAAGAACTGGTTCCGGCGCCCATCCGCGAGCGCGTGCGCCGGATCTACGGCGCCAGAAACGCCCGCTAATCCGTGACCACCGGCAGGGTGACGATGTTGCTGGTGAATGGGCCCTGCGCTATCCAGAACTGGGTATACGGGTCGGCGGGCTGAGCGCCGTT
>Ga0326727_10014243_pt1 | contig 17384 bp, 16 predicted proteins | sample MB2enrmetagenome_FD_207643 | JGI IMG/M metagenome (GOLD analysis project Ga0326727, IMG submission 207643) | Lab enriched peat soil microbial communities from McLean, Ithaca, NY, United States - MB29MY | ecosystem: Environmental > Terrestrial > Soil > Wetlands > Peat | place: USA: New York...
TCCTCCTTACCATATGAGTACCAGGGATGGGAAAAACAGATACATACATGAATTCAAGCTAAAAGATCATGATGACTTTATAGATATCTGTTTATCTCGAACTGCAAAAGTTATTGTTTCAGGTTATGCTTGTAAGCCTTATGAACGCTTTGAATCGGCAGGATGGAAGCGAATAGATCATCAAAAAGTTTGCTTAGCATCCAAAAATAGGCAATATCGTACCGAATCATTATGGATTTCACCCAATGCATTAACTCTTCAAAATTGAATAAATGGTAACTCTCGACGATCTCTATCAAGGCACCGATAACGGCCTTAAAATTATTCTTCTATTCTACCCTCAAGCTAAAGAAACAATCGGACAACGAAATAAACCGTTCAAAATACGCGAAAGCGACAAAACTCCTTCTGCTTTCATCAAAGAGATAAAAGGTCTCTGGCGTCTGACTGACTTCGGCGACTCAGATCAAAGCCTCACGCCAATCGATGTGGCCATGCGCGAACTCAACATGAAGTTTGGAGAAGCCGTCTATCATCTGGCCGGCATCTTCAATATTGACGGAACAGTAATTAACCCGGAGGTTAACAAAGCCGAGATTCGCAAACGTGATGCCGAAGACGGAGAGCCTGATGGCTTCTTCTCCTACAAGGCAAAGGATAAGTTCACCGATGAAGAACTGAAGGTGATGGGGCCGCACGTCACCAACGAGCACATGAAGCTATTGCACTGGATGAGCCTCGAATATTATCAACGCACCAAGCTGGATGAAACCGGTAAGTTGAAAACGACAATTATCAGCAGCAACGATAATTATCCAATCTTCATGCGGGAATGTTTTTGGGTGGATAAAGACAAGGCGCGTCAATCATTTTTTAAAATCTACCAGCCGCTTAACAGTAATAAGGCTTATCGATTCTTCTATCAGGGCGTGAAGCCACAGAAATACGTCAACGGACTGTTCGAACTAAAAAAGTTCTATACCGACGAAAACGAACGTCTGCGGCGGGAGCAGGAAACTGATCCGGAATCGGACGATATCGGAAAAGAACCAAAGCCATTTGAGATGAAAAAAGTACCGGAGGTGTTTATCTGTAGCGGCGAGCGCGATGCCGCTTGTCTGAAAGCGTTCAACAGCTTTCCGTTATGGTTCAACTCCGAAACGTACAACCTTTCGGATGGGGAATGGTTCGAGATAACGAAGTATGCCGAAAAAATATACAACATTCCGGATATTGACGATACTGGAATTCGCCGCGGCATGCAGTTGGGCATGAAATACATTGATATCATGACTACGTGGCTACCAGACAAGCTACGCACTTATAACGACAATCGTCGCCGTCCGCGCAAGGATTTTCGCGATTACGTGGAGATATGGCCGGAGAAAAAAGACTACCAAAAGTTGCTCAATATGGCCAAGCCGGCCCGCTTTTGGGAATACGTCACCGAAAAGGGCAAAAAACGTTACGAAATAAACACCGATTATATGTTCTATTTTCTACAATGTCACGGTTTCTACCGCATGACCGATCCGAACAGTAAAACGAACAACATGTTTGTTCACGTTAAAAACAACATCGTCCGCAAAATCAAGTTCGATGACATCAAGGAGTTCCTGCAGAACTACGTGCAGGAGCAATACCTTCCGGTTGACATCCGCAACCTGGTGAACAACTCTACGCGCATTTCGGAAAGCACGCTGAGCGGTCTGAAAAGCATTACGCCAGACTTTACCGACTTCACGCCCACGTCGCAATACTTCTTCTTTCAGAATGAGACGTGGGAAGTTACAGCCAAAGAGATTCGCCAATACCGTCCTGACGCTGTAGATCGTTATGTGTGGGATACCGAAGTCGTTCCACATCCGGTGCGGCGCCTGGAGCCTTGCTTTAAAATCAGTGAAACGGAAGATGGTGAATACGATATTGATATAAACCCGAACAACCGGTCGAATTACTTCAAAATACTGCTCAACACCAGCCGTGTTCATTGGCGCAAGGAATTCGAAGAGGCATGGAAAGGCAACATGGACAGCGATGAAGCGGTAGCTTATCGCGACAAATATCATTTTGCTATCGACGGGCCAAAGCTCGATTCTTTAGACATTGAAGAGCAAAAGCAACACCTGATAAATAAGATATTCACCATCGGCTACCTGCTTCATCGGCACAAAAGCAACCACCGCGCATGGGTACCGTTTGCAATGGATAACAAGATCGGCGAGGAAGAAGAATCTAACGGAGGCAGCGGTAAGTCGTTCACATTGGAGTTTCTGAAGAATTTCATGAATACCATCACCCTGTCCGGGCGTGATGAAAAGCTGACGGACAATCCGCACATCTATGGAAACGTATCGATTCACACCGATTTTATACTGATTGATGATTCGAACAAATACCTGAACTTCAATTTCTTTTTCTCGAATGTTACCGGCATGATGAACGTCAACCCGAAGTTTCGCGACAGCTACGAGATTCCGTTTGTACAATCACCGAAAATCGCCATCTCCAGCAATTACACGCTAAACAATATTGACAGTTCCACAGAGCGACGTATTTTGTATATGGTCTATTCTGATTGGTATCACCAACGCACCGAAACCAACGGATACTTGGAAACACGCACCATCTTCGACGATTTCAAGAAGGATCTGCACCGAGACAAATACACAGAAGAGGAATGGAATGACGATATCAACTGCATCATCGATTGCGAACAGTTCTATCTTACCACGATAGAAAAGGCCGTGAAGCTACAGCCTCCGATGACGAACGTTACCGCTCGCAATCAACTGACCATTATGGGCGATGCTTTCTACAACTGGGCATCGGTTTACTGGTCAGAAAATTCTGAGAACTGCAACACCTGCGTATCCAAAAAACAGGCGATGGATGATTTTATGGCCGACACAAAGCAAACCAAATGGACAGCACAGAAGTTTACAAGAGCATTGAAAGCTTTCTGTCTGCATCAGGATTATGTAGTTTCACTCAATCCACGAGAACTATGCAACTCCGGACACCGGATCATTCAGAAGTTAGATGGAAAATCCAAAGAGATGATCTATATCCAAACTGCAGGCAAAAAATTAGATAAACTTAATACTCCAGAATCGGACGATTTACCTTTTCCGATGGCATAATTAATTGAATATTATGATTTTAAAGAAAAATATACAACTTATTTACATTGATCTGTTTTGCGGCGCTGGAGGCACAAGCACCGGAGTGACTAAAGCCAGGTTATTTGGAAAACAATGTGCTATTGTAGGCGCCTGCATTAATCACGACAAAAACGCTATTGCAAGCCACGCAGAAAACCATCCTCACACACTTCATTTTACAGAGGACATACGCACGCTGGATCTTACCGAACTGATTGCTCACATTGCACTTCTACGGGTACTGTATCCAAATGCAAAGATTGTGCTTTGGGCATCACTTGAATGTACCAACTTTAGCAAGGCAAAAGGCGGCCAGCCGCGCGATGCAGATAGCCGGACGTTGGCCGAACATCTTTTCCGCTATATTGACGCTATAGACCCGGACTATATTCAGATAGAAAATGTTGAAGAGTTTATGAGTTGGGGAGAACTGGACAAGAAGGGCAAGCCGATTTCAAAATCTTCAGGATGCGATTATGTAAGATGGGTGAAGAATGTTTGCAAATATGGATATAACTTTGATCATCGCCTCCTGAATGCTGCCGATTTTGAAGCATATACAAGTCGTAAACGGTTCTTTGGACTGTTCGTGAAACACGGACTTCCTGTGGCTTGGCCTGAACCAACACGCTGCAAAGGCGGTGCTACCGAGTTGTTTTCTGATCTAAAAAAATGGAAAGCAGTTCGCGAAGTATTGGATTTTTCAGACGAAGGAACGTCTATTTTTCGTCGCAAAAAACCTTTAGTACCAGCCTCTTTGGAAAGAAGTTATGCAGGACTGATAAAATTTGTTGCAGGCGGACATGATAAATGGCTATTGAAATATAACTCTATGAGCCGATCGGGGAAGCATGTACCACCATCTATTGACGAACCATCACCAGTTGTTAGTTGTCAAAATCGACTCGGATTATTTTCTGCATGTTTTCTATCAAAACAATTTAGCGGACATCCGGAATCAAAGAATATTTCTGTAGACCAACCGGCCGGAACCATTACAACCGTAGATCATCATGCGATTGTTACCCCTTCGTTCCTTGCATCCTACTACGGCAACGGAGATAATGTTTCTTCTGTTGATAATCCGGCACCTACCGTAACAACTAAAGATCGTATTTCAAAGCTACAATGTAAATTTATTGCAAACTCTTATTCCGGAGGTGGACAAATTGCATCTATTGATAATCCTTCCCCAACAGTTACCGGAGTCCCGAAGCAAAACGTTGTATCCTGTAAATTCATAGATCAGCAGTTTGGACAATCCAAACCTGCATCTATTGATAATCCATGCGGCGCGCTGACGGCCAATCCGAAATACAACCTGGTGAGCTGCACGCCGTGGATAATGAATACAAATTTTGGAAATGTGGGTAGCAGTATAGACGTTCCGGCGCAAACAGTAACGGCCAATAGAAAATGGCATTACTTAATGAATCCGCAATACCGAAACATCGGCAGCTCCATTGATCGTCCATGCTTCACGCTAATAGCCCGTATGGATAAATCTCCTGCCTATCTGATGCAAATTGATACGGAGGGTGAATGCGCGCCATTTGTGAAGATGAACGGCAATACCATCACCTACGAGATTTATGACGACGACTCCGAAATAATGATCAAGATCAAAGAATTTATGGCTTTGTATGGGATTATAGACATTAAGATGCGAATGCTAAAGATCGACGAATTGAAATTGATTATGGGATTTCCAAAAGACTACAAATTGATAGGAACACAAGCCGATCAGAAGAAGTTTATAGGAAATGCCGTAGAAGTCAATCAAGCAAAGGTTTTAGCCGAAGCATTGGCTATGAAACTATATAAAATGGAATTAAAATCAATTGCAGCATGACCCTCACCCATCACCACCTCATAGAGATATGCGGCCCGGAAAATGAGCTACCGGATGCAGGAGAAACCACAACACTACAAGTAGGCTGTAACCGCTGCCACGGGCACGGAGAAGTACTACAAATAGATGATGCCGGCTCGCGTTCTTTTACCCCATGCCCCATATGCGGCGGATCGGGAAAACTAAAAGCTATTGTAACCGTAAAATTTGAAAGAATATGACCCTATGATCGCAAATATGCAAACCTCAGAGCCTTTAACAGAGAAGCCCGGACTAATCCTCCGGACTTCTCTGTTTTTGATACAATGCTACCTGTGTGGATCATTCTACCGGAATCACATGCAAATCGGGCGTATGCCCCCTCATTTAGCCCATTTTTCTACCCTTCCCCCATTATTAGCCGAAAAAAATGTAACTCTGTAACTAATGTTTGAAAACTTGACCTAAAATTTTGAAGGATAGAATGGTTATATAGGTTACAAAAAAAGTTACAAACGGTTACACTATTTCAGACTGAAAAGTGGTTTTGTAACCATTTTGGAGCAAAAATGATCAGTTACAATTCTTCTCCCCCTGGTTACAATCAGTTAAAAATAAAAATGTAACTTATATAGTATTGAAATTGAACATATTACAATCTAAAAACGCAAGGTTACAAATACACACTTTTTTCGGGTGAAATTTCAATCAGAGACTCACCACATCATTAAGATGCTATTGAGATAAAGAAATGGTATTTTTATTTATTTTTTACAAATAAATAACGCTTAATAATTTGATTATATGAAAGTTAATTCGTAATTTTAAAGCGAAAACACCCTTATTTTTGTCGTTTCTCATCATCTATTCTCAATCTATATTTGCGCTATGAATATTAATAAAGCTATGACGGTTGACGTGAAAGTTCATCCCACCGTCCGTGAGTTCATTCTTGATACTAATGGTAGTGCACTATTGGTACCAGACAAATACGACTGGCTTTGGCTCAAATTGAAGCAACATCTGGATGTACCTCCAAAAGATTATATTCCTCCAACACAGGAAGAAATCGATCGTGAATATATACAAATATCATTGCTTGATGCAAGTTCAAATCAGATATGCGTGCATCACAAAAATAGGAGTAACCGAAAGGTGAAAGATGACAGCATGGTACACATCAACCCGTTATTTAGATGGTATCTTTCAACATCCGACCAATTAGCTATATCTCAACACCTTAGAAGTCAATTCAAAGAATGTTTTCACAATTTTGTACAGGGCGCAGTGGTGACAAATCCACATCTACAACAAAAAGAGGCTATTATGAAATTTTGCGAATTCTACAATCTTACCCTTAATGAAATCAGCGAGGATCTACTTATAAAAAGTTGGCAGAGGTCTCCACAAAAAGAAAAAATACGATACAAAAAATTATTGTTTTGCCCCGTATTATTTTGAATGTAGTCCCTTTGATGTCCTGTAAAAAAACAGGTTAAATAACTGAAATTTAATCGCTTTAATGTCCATTAAAAAAACAATGAAATCATGAACGAATATGCCAATTATATCGACATCCTTCCGCTTGAGAACGTCGCTTTTGTAAACGGAAATATTTTAACGTTGTTCATAAATGCCACATTCGACCGGATGCTGGTGGAAGAATTTTCGTTTTCCCCTTCAACAGACACATCGGACGCTGGCACATTAACCTCAATTAATCAGACATTTTATGCCGAAAAATGTACAGATGTAATTGCGCTAAGATATCACAAGCAACGCCCATGTATTATACAGCTTACCAAAACGGACGGTACCACGCTTATTTTAGGAAGCAAACCGTTTCCTATATATGTGAACATTTTACCCGGAATACAGCGAAATTCTATTTATGCCAGTCTGAAAACTCCTGAACCGTTATCGATATAGTCCTTTAACAATAGGCGTAATAGAATCAAATTTGCATAAAATTAGCATGCAATGGATTCTATCGCCAATATTTTATCTATTCTCACCTCAAATAGCAGCCGGTTGTCAATTACCAAAGAAGAATATGTTTGTGCTCTTCTTAACCTGTTACCGGCCATGCAGCAAGCCCCCTCTAAAGAATCATTTCTATGGGAGCCGCCTTCCTATGCCAAAATAATTGAAAAACAGGTAAAAGCCGTTCAGGCTATTGCCGAAGCAAAAGGCATAAATCTGACAAACGACTACGCTTCACAGGATCTTCCCGATGGATCGTTGGCATACTATCGCATTCAGGGAATGATCATGTCTGACGGTTGGTGGTATTTCAGCAGCAAACAGTTTGAACAACAACTTTTGGTGGCTGATGCAAATCCTTCCATTAACGCCCATTTTCTCCATATCACATCCGGTGGTGGCGAAGCCTGGTACCTCGATCGGCTTCACGAAACCATGATGAGTCTTCAAAAACCTATCTACACATTTGTCGAAAAAGCCATGGGAAGTGCGGCCTATTATATAGGTTGCCACGGAAAAACCATCAAAGCACTCACCCAAAACGATCTGGTTGGTAGTATCGGTGTTATGATTTCGTTTTCAGACATCATTCCGTATCTTGAAAAATTAGGCATCAAATTTATTGAAGAATATGCTACTAAAAGCGATCTGAAGAATAAGAAGTACAACGACCTATTGAAAGGAAAACCTGAACAATACATTACTGAAGAGCTTGATCCGATGCAGCAGCAGTTTGAAGCAAATGTGCGTGATGGACGAAAAGCAATGCGCCATCTTCCCGAAGACGCTCCTGTTTTCCGTGGAGAATCCTATTACGCGTCGGTGGCTTCTACAAAAGACATTGCATTAGTTGACGGATTGGCAACGCTGCCGGAAGCCTTACAGGAAGCAAACGAGATGGGACAAGAATGGGCTGATAAAAACGCCAAACAACAGAATATTATTCACTTATTAAAGTAACAAAACAAGTATGAAAAAAAAGCTTGAACAAATCTTTACCAAACTCGGTTTTATGAGTAAGGTAAAAGCCGGCGAAAAATTGAGCGCCGAAGAATGGGGCAAAGTAGCTGAAAGCTATAAGGCAGAATTTAAAACTGATCTTTATGCCGATGTTGCTGCCGAAGCTGCTGCGGTTAATACTGCTGCCGAAAAACAACATCAGGAAATCCTTGCAATTGTTGCCGCGACAAAAAAAGGAAATGATCCCGATGATGAAGACGATCCTGATGATGAAAACGATCCTGATGATGAAGACGATCCTGACAATAAGGATGCAAAAAAAGACGAAAAAAAAGACGGCAAGAAAAACGGCAAAAAATCAGGACAAGATAAAACTAACGATCCTGTATCCGCTGTAAGAAATGTTGCAAAACGCTTAGAAACAGTAGAAAAACGCAATGCTGAACTTGAAGCTGCTTTCAGTGGTTTTGGTGATTCTCCGGCTGCAGACACAGCTCCTAAGATAAAACGTGTTATCGGACTTTCAGGCGTTACCTCATCAACCCATTTGTTCGGCATTGAACATGAAGCATTTGCTTTGTCTCAACGTTGGAATCAGGTGGCTGCCAATCCGTCATTTGCACTGGCCAATCCTCTGAGTCCTTCACTGTCTCAAAATCTGGAACCTGCCTTTCAGAGCGCAGTCTGTAAATTCGGTGCTTCTTTAGCCGAACGCTACGAATTCCTGAAGAAAAATAACCTGTTGGATGCACCAAAGTTGGCTGACGGTTTCGCAGTCGACTACACCGACCTTTCGCAAGCTGGCTTGGGAGCTCAGTTTGTAATTCGACGTCAGGATGCGTTGATTGCACGCATCATCATGCTGCAAAATGTATTCGACATATTCCCCCGTCGGTATGGTATTCAAGATAGAGAATTGATTACCAACGCTTACTTCTCTGCCGTTTCGCAGGCTTACCAGACGGGAGAAATCTGGAAAGGCGGTATGGATCTACAACCTGAAATGGGGTATGTGGATGATGCAATGGCAAAGATTCTTTTCCCTCCTATGAAGGAAATTGAACGTATGTATATCGGTTATTTGAACACCGAAGGTTCTGATCCGGTAAAATGGGGAATGATTGAGTGGCAACTCTTGAATATCTACACCGTTTTGGTGAACGAAGCCAACAAACGCCGCATCTCCGGCATTTATGTAGCTCCCGAAACCGGTAAAGTAGGTAGTTATCTCACCGCATCTACAGGGTTGGTATATACCCTGATCCGTTACGTTCACGAAAATAAACTATTGCTTCACAGTGATAATGCTTATGCAGGTTATACCAACACCACTATGTTGGATGCTGTTTTGGCTTTCAAAGATGATGTAATTGACACGCTGGACGAAGATCTTTCGTTGAAAGGTTTCAAAATGCACCTGAACTATAATCATCAACAATGGTGGTTAGCTTGCTGCCGTACCAAATATGGTCACGACTTCGACTTCAAGGGCGTAAATAGCTATATGAATATGGTGCCTGATACCGATATCCAAATTGTTTGGGTTCCTAATATGAGTAAACTACCGTTGATGTTCTTACAAGAACCGGGCAACATACAAATGCTTGAATTCGCACCTGGTGAAATGCTGGCAGTGAAGACGCAGGCGTTCATGGAGAAGGTAATGGCATGGAGCACTTGGAAAGAAGGTTGTTGTGCCGCGTATGTTGGCAAACTGTTCAACTCTCAGGCTGATTTGATAGCAAATAACTACCTGTATCAACGCATCTTCATGAACAAACCTGTGGTTGCTTTAGCTCCCGGAGCTACAACGATCGATGCTACGCAGGGCTTCTGGTTCAGTACAGGCGTAAATACTGACGCTACGGCCATCACCGATATTCCTAACGCGAAAGCAGGAATTGCATACTTGATCGAATGTGGGGATATTACCAATCCTTCGACAATTGCTAACTCCGGAAAATTTGCTAATATTACCGCAAATTACGCACCTACAGCAGTAGGCGACTATTTAATGGTAATCCTGAATGCTGACGGAACAGCCTTCCTGGAACTTGAACGTTGCGTGGGTGGTACCCGTATTATCAACAAAACGTTGCAGCCTAACATCCCGGGCGCACGCTAAATAAACCTCAAAGAGTGAGAGAAATCTCACTCTTTGATATGGTTAATTATTAATTGTAAATCATTAATTATTTGAATATGAACGCAAAACAATTTTTGTACAGTCAAAATAAAGTAATCAAAGCCAAACGGACTTTACTTGTCCGCATGTTCTTGTTTGCTTTTATGGCAATTGCCATTCCTTCTGCATATTGTGCAGTTACGAGCCATAATGTCCACGATACTGCCATATCAGTGAAAGTGTTGGGAGGGACATCCATTGCAACGATGGCCGCAATTGGGAGCATTGACGATGTAACTGATACCGTTACGGTAGGTAATGCAATAGGATATGAAGTCTGGTTTATTGATTTGAATCAGGTCGATACTTCAATTCTTTTTCCAACCCCGAATGTAAACAGGGAAGTGAGTACAATCCCGCTAATATCGGGAGAATATATGCATTATTTTCAAGCTCATGCTATTCCGGATCTTGAACATAAGGGGACTAAAGGAGATGTTACGATTAACCCTACAAACACATTATCAATGATCATGGGAGGTTATCGAGATCAATTGTTGAATTTTGCCGAACAATATTGCGGTGGAAAGTTTATTGTTATATTTCGAGAAGCTGAGACTACTGATTATTATATCATAGGAAATATTGACAAACCTATGGTTTTCAAGGAATATGACATAAAACATAATAAGGACAGCCGATCGGCTACCTTCACCTTTGAAAGCGTTTCGGTACATACTTCTTATCACTATGTCGGTGCTATCATTTCGCAAGCCATTCCAACCCTGGTACCCGATGCTACGGCATTGGCGATAGGCACCAGTAATGCTTATAATGTTCCTGCCGGAAGTGCCGCAACTTACGCCATTGCTACATTAAGCGGATTGTCACCCAACGATAAAGGCCGTGTAATTACACTTTACGGCGTTGCCACCCAAAACATACCGACCATAGCCGACAACACGGCCTTCATACTCGAAGATGGCGCAACATGGACAGCAAAAGCAGGCAGTAAGCTCACGCTTCGTGTACTTGATATTGGAACTCTTGTAGAAGTACAAGGAACACGCGTACAAACCGTATAATTGCATTTAAGTAAAACTGACAAGATAGGGGGAATTATAAAACCGTTCTCCTTATCTTTTTATCCGTATAACAACTATGGGAAAATATTCATTCAAAGAAAAAGTGAAGATTCATAAAGAACTCACTTCAGATCAACATCTGGCCGCTGATGCTACTTTGCTGGCTCAAAAAGATCCTACTAACGACCTGGTACGCCGGTATAAATTGGGAACCCGTGTGAGCGACGAAGAGGTATTGTATCGACTTCTTGATTTTGCACCGGTAGAAGAAATTCGGAAAACCAGACGTTTTTTCGAAAAACAAGCGGACAAAGAAGTTGCACGGGCTGCTGCCGAACAAGCCGCAGAAGAAGAAGCTGCACGGGCTGCTGCTGAACAAGCCGCCGCTGAAGAAGCTGCACGGGCTGCTGCTGAAAAAGCCGCTGATCAACCCGAACCGAAACCTGAAACTCCGGCTATTGAAGAAGTGGCTCACGTGGCACAAGAAGCGCAGGAAACGGCCATAGAAGCCAACGACACGGCAAATGAGGCATTGGACACTGCAAATGAAGCTTTAGACGCTGCACAAGAAGCCCTTGACATTCAAAAAAAAACAGACTAAAGCTTAGTCGCGTACAAAAAGAGGAGGAATATCCCGATATCGAGTGGGATAATCTTCCTCTTCGTACAACGCAGATGGCATTGGTGATCTACAACGACCGGATTACCACCTACAAAAAAATGAAGGTTCTGGATGCGGAACTGGATCAATCTCCGACAGAAGAGAAAGTAAAAGATTTGGCCGAACTTCGGATACGTAACCTGCAATGTTTTGCTGAATTGAAAAGCCTGAACAATACCGGTCGCTTCCGGTTCGATCATCCACTGCTGGAGCATTACAACGAAAAGAACGAACTGAAAGAGCTTCACGATACCAACCCGATGGAATTTTTAAAACAATACGCAAATTGCAAAAACAACATCATCCGGTACCGTGGTTATCTGAAACGAAAAGACCGCAAAGAAAAAACGACTTCTGACAAAGCGCATCTTACACGCTGGAAGTCACTCGAACAAGTTTTCAAAATAATAATGGAGGAAGCGAACGATGAATGATAGAGAAATGGATATACATGAACTTGCATCACAGGGGTTTTCTTCCGTACAGGTAGTCAATGCTCTTTGTTTGTCTTCAACCGAATCTACCGCAATGCTTATGCGTATTCAATCGCCTGGTGATGTTTGTTTTTTGGCATTTCAAAAAGGAGCAAAAGAATACGAAGAAACCATAAGTACATCTTTGATTAAGTTAACAACGGATCAGGAAAAAGCTATAGATGCTATAAAACTGATGGATCAGAGAACCCGCGAAAATGATTATGCAACTTTAGCCGGACGTCTGTTCGGAGTTTGGAAACAATGACCCAACTCGAAACCATATCGAAACTGCATCCTGACATTATCTCTCATTTTCTGATTACCGGAGAATCGAAAGGAATTCCTGCCGATACGCAGGAATTTTTGTTACAGATGCAATGGGCAGCCGAGATATACGACCGGGGCGAACGTAATATCGATCGCGCTTCCAGATTGCTTCAGGAACGCATCTATACCGTACAACAGAAAAAACTGGACGTCAGCACCTGCAAACAACGTATCTATTCGGCACTCAATTACTTTTCGATTGACAATAACGTTCCGCAGAAAATTTGGCAAAACGACTTTTCCAACAAATACGAAGATCTGAAACAGCTTTGCATCCTGGCAAAGGATTTAAAAACAGCAAAGGCCTGTTTAGATGCTGCTCTTGAATGTAGGCTACAAGCATCTCAGGCTGAAGAGATGGAAAGTGATTTCGGGCCTGTATTTATTCTTTCGCCGGAAATGTCGCCGGAAATGCTTGGTTTCAAATCCGAAAGTATGAAACGTATTGCCAAACAGCACAATGACGGTTTCTATTCCAGTTTTATCATAAATCTGGATATCGACCCGAAAGAGAAGAAACGATTACTTTCCGATGCTGCTGTGGAAGCTGAAATAATTGAAAGCGATGGGGACTAACAATAATAAACTTTCAGAAACAGAACTTCCTGCCGAAAAGTGGTATCGTGAACATTACCTGAACAGCATGCAGCTTCGGGCTAATGCCGTTGATTCCAACGTACTGATTGCTGAAGTTGCCCGTGCAGGAGGTAAAACCGAAGGCGTAACCGGTCCGCGTATTACCAAAGTGGCCAACTCTATGCCGGGCGAGTTGGGTTTTTTAGTCCATAAAACCTACGTGGCGCTGATGACCAATGTTTGGCCAAATATTCAGGCATATTTTAACCAACCGGTTATTGACGGTACCAAAACATTACTCCAGTATGGGATTGATTACGTGGTGGGAGAAAGCAAACCCCCGTCGCATTTCAAAAAGCCCCGCTATCCCATTCCTTACCCGAAGCATTGCATTCTGTTTCGCAACGGCTTCCATCTGCAATTGGTTTCGTCCGATCAGCCGGAATCGGTTGCCGGTCGTTCTGCCGTACATGCTTTTATCGAAGAGATGAAGCATAACAAGGGCGAAAAACTTAAATCACGCCTGTTCCCGTCGTTGCGGGGTGCCGGAAGTAATATCCGGATGAGTCCGTATTATCAGGGAATAACGGGCGTGAGCGATACGGCCAGGGTGGATCTGGGTGAAGATAACTGGTTTGAAGAGTACGAGATCAACATGGATATGAACCGGGTGAACGAGATTGTGACGGTGGCCTGCAAACTGGATGGAAAACGTTATGAATATTACAGGTATCAGCATCTTCTGAAGCAAGAAAAGAATCCGGTAGTAGTGGATAAAATCAATAAGGAGATGCGCCGACTGGAAGCATATATCAATCTGTGGACACCACGGCTTAACGATCAACGACGGAATGCCAGTTATTACATTCGTGCAAGTTCGTTCGTCAACAAAGATTTTTTAGGCCCCAAATTTTTCAAAACACAATACGAACTGCTGGAGCCGGAAGAATTCCTGACTGCCATTTGTGCCATCCGCATCCGTGCTGTGGTAGATAGATTCTTTGCCAACTACGTGCCGCGAATACATGAATTTAATGATAGTTACAGGTATCAGTCTATTTTGAGCATGGATCTGCGCGACTCGTTCAGACTCACGTCAAAATACTTGAAATATTACAATGCTAATGACGAATTGCTGCTTGGATATGATCCGGGATCGTTTCAAAGTATCGTGGTGGCTCAGGAAAAACGCATGGGCGAAGAGTTGCGAGTGATCAAAAACTTTACCTGTTATGCCCCCCGCGAACAGGCCGACATTGCCCGTGAGTTCAATGACTTTTTCGGAGAAGACAGCATCAACAAGCATATCAAACTCTACTATGATCGCGCAGGAAATAAGCGCAAGGAAGAACTGGATCAGATCACCACCGATGCCCGCATCCTGAAACGCGAACTGGAAGCGTTCGGCTTTACCGTCGATCTGATGAACGAAGGACAACCCACCATTTATTACTGGCAACAGTTCAAGTTGCTGTTGTTGATATATGGCGAAAAAACAAATTTTCTGCCCCGTGTGCGTCATTGTGCCAGCGAATGCAAGGATTTGAACCAGTCTATCATGATAAGTCCAAGGAAAAAGAGCGTAGACGGCAAAATAGAGCTGGATAAGACATCTGAGAAGAAGATACCGTTCAAATACCAGGCTGCACGATCCACACAGCTACCAAGTGCGCTTATTTACCTGCTATTCGGCCTGTATGGAGAAAAACTGCCTTCAGAATTCAGCTATGTACCTGAAGACTTGCCGGAAGTGGGAATATTATAATCAGTTATACTTAAGAATAGTAAGCTAAGCCCTGCAAATTGCGGGGCTTTTTTATTGCCGAATGGTTAAAAGTAATCATATGTGATTATAAATAATGTTAATTGCAGTACAAATATAATCATATTTGATTATATTTGTTGCATCAAACAATCAGGGTTGACACCCTACTAACAATTTAACAAATACGATTATGAAAGCAACAATTTACAAGGCTCTATTAGATGGGATCAGAAACACAACCGAATATGAGTTGGGACACATCGAAGTTCTATACACTAACGCAGATTATGAGGTAATAATTATTCCAGGCGATGATAAAGACCAAATGAATATACCCGATTGTATTAACATAGCAAAATCAATGGGCTTGTCAGGGTACTTAGCAGTTTTAGATGGCAAACCAGCGATTTATATTTATTAATCGAAGAAAGAATACTCGATTAAAGCTAAAAATCCCTGCACTGTTGACGCAGTGCAGGGAAACTCTGAAAGCAAATCACAAAATGATAAACTAACAATTTAACGAATGACAAAGATAAGCGATATTTTCAAAAAACAAACCGGCAAACGGGAACGGATTTCGGTACTTGCTCTAAAACGTGCTGCAATGCCGCATCGCCCCATTTCTTTCAAGCGCGCATATCGAAATTTAGCACGGAAAATTGAAGAGTACGAAAATAACAGGTCAACAATACTTTTTTCCGACTCATTTTCTGACAGTACAATTGATGATTTTGTATATTTTCTAAAAGAAAAAGGATACAGAAGCAGCACTATTCGATCATTTTGTCAGAAAATAGTTACTATTCTTCACGCAGCTCAGCGCGAAGGTTACATCGTCAATATACAAGCCAGAATGTCATTGCCTGCTGATGAAGGCTCAAAAGCCGTTTATCTTACACTCGAAGATCTTCAAAAACTTAACGACTTGAATCTAAAGTTAGAAAATGCCGCAATCCGGGATATTTTTTTGATCGGATGCTTCACGACTTTGCGCTATTCCGACTATTCAAAATTGACCCGTGAAAATATAATCGAAAACGACATTGTGATAAAGACAAAGAAAACTGGAGCTGCTGTTCGTATTCCGATGCACCCGTACATTCACGCTATTTTTGAAAAGTATCACTATTTTTTGCCCGTAATGAAATCACAACAGAATTTCAACATGCGGATAAAAAACATATGTAAGAAGGCAGGAATAAACGAACTGATACGCATCGAGCGCACGGTAGGTTTGAAAATAGAGCGAAAAAACTACCCAAAATGGAAACTGGTTAGCAGCCATACTGCACGCCGATCGGGAGCTACGAATATGTATTTAGCTGGGATACCCGTATTCAGAATCATGCTGATAACTGGTCATAAAACTCAGGAATCATTTTTCCGTTATATCAGAATTACCGCTGAAGAAAACGCCACCACTTTAGCTAATCATCCATTTTTCAAAAAATAATCGTATGTTTGCAGTACAAATCAACACAACTCCGATGTTTCGAGAAGCTATAACAAATAGAATAAAGGAACTTGGTCTATCAAAGCGAAAAGTAGCAATTGATGTTGGAATTATATATCAAAATTTCAATCAATACTTGCTTGGCAAAAGACCGCTTCCTCATGATGATATAGAAGCCGTCTTAAAATACCTTGATCTTGAAATCAAACCAAAAGCACCTTAAGGGGTGCTTTTTTTATTGTTAAATAATCACAAATTGATATTATTTTTAATATCTACTATTGACTTTTGATATTAATATCACTATCTTTGTAGGGTATTAATCAAACGGTCATCAACATTATGAAGTATTCAGCAGTTGAACGAAAATTACGCCAAGCCGGTTGCTACGAGGCCAGAAGCGGGGGGAACCACCCGATATGGTACAGTCCGATCACCGGCAGGTATTTCCCGACAAGTAACCACAAAAGTGAAGAAGCTAAACCGGGAACGCTAAAATCAATCAGCAAACAATCAGGGGTTAAGCTTTAACCCTTGATTAAAACCCAACAAAATTATGAACACAATGAATAAAGTAAAAGCATTTATTGAGCGAGGTAACGACGGATCTTTCGGTGTGTATATTGATTTGGACGATACTACGCTGAACTATGGAATCATAGGAGATGGCAAAACGGTAACCGAGGCTATTGAAGATTTCAAAGCAAGTTATCTGGAGATGAAAGAATTTCATTTATCTGAAAATAAACCTTTTGTAGAAGCCGAATTTGAATTTGTTTACGATGTTGCCTCTTTTCTGTCTTATTACTCTAATATTTTGACACTGGCAGGGTTGGAAAAAATTACAGGCATCAATCAACGCCAATTGAGCCATTATGTTACCGGACATCGCCATCCAGGTCATAAAACCGTGGAGAAAATAGAATCCGCTCTTCACCGTTTTGGACATGAAATAAGCAATGTCGAGTTCGTTTG